>B570J29032_109959225_pt1 | contig 20288 bp, 24 predicted proteins | sample LakMenEpi16Nov12_FD_29032 | JGI IMG/M metagenome (IMG submission 29032) | reverse complement strand
TGTTTTACCTAAATATGATATTACCACAAAGGAACGAGTAGCAGGATTCCTCGCACAATGTGGACATGAATCAAATGAATTTACGGTACTTAAAGAAAATTTAAATTATGGCGCCAAGGGGTTGCGGGCAACATTTTCTAAATATTTTCCAGATGATGCAACTGCTGCTAAGTATGAAAAACAACCCGAGAAAATTGCAAATAAAATTTACGGCGGGCGAATGGGAAATGGACCGGAAGCATCAGGTGACGGGTATAAGTACAGAGGTCGCGGAGCAATTCAATTAACGGGACATGATAACTACAAAGCCTTTTCTACCGCAATTGGTAAATCTATTGATGAGACTATTACGTATTTAGAAACACTAGCAGGAGCAATTGAGTCTGCAGCTTGGTTTTGGAAAAAGAATGGTCTAAATGAAATTGCAGATAAAAAAGATTTACTACTAATGACTAAACGAATCAATGGTGGTACGATTGGTTTAGAAGATCGTAAAAAACATTGGGAACATGCATTAGATGTATTCGGCGGAAGCACCGTGGCAGATGTGGGTAAAGCTGTGACAGAACTTGTTCTTGAAACTATTAAGGTTGGTAGTAAAGGCGAAGTGGTGAAAAAGGTTCAGGAAAAACTTGGGCTCGCCGCCGATGGATCGTTTGGACCCGGAACCGAAAAAGCATTAAAGGCCTGGCAAACATCAAATGGTCTTACAGCAGATGGTATTGCAGGTCCGGCAACCTTAAAGAAGATTTTAGGGTAAATTTGTATAGACTTTTGTATCTTAGAATGTTATAATATATTTTTAGTGAGGTGATCATGTCAATGCAGTTAGATGTTAAAATGTTTCTACTAGCCTGTCAACAAACAGAATCGACAGATGAAAATGTTAGTTTATACGCAAAATTAATTGAAGAAGAATTTAATGAATTCTTAGTAGCTTATAAAGAGAATGACAATGTAGAGCAACTAGATGCGTGCATGGATATGATCTGGGTTATCCTCGGTTATTGCCATATGAAGAAATTTGACATTAAAGGTGCATGGGAAGAGGTTGCACGAAGCAACCTCTCCAAAATTGATTCTAATACAGGTATGGTTTTGCGAAGAGACGATGGTAAAATTTTAAAACCTGCAAACTGGACTCCGCCAAATTTAACTAGATTTGTATGATTTTTACTCACGTTGATATAGGGGAATTGCCTAAATTAAATCGGGTAACTCGAGAAGATGGAGTTAGAACATATGAAACTCCTACTGGAGAAAAGTACCCGTCTGTTACTACAGTTACCGGATTATTAAAACGAGATATAATTAAAGCATGGCGGGCTCGTGTAGGTAATGATGCAGCTAATAAGATTAGCACCACTGCCAGTAAACGAGGTACTCGAATACATACATTATGTGAGCAATATCTGTATAATCAAGATGTTGCTCCTAGTGTGTTCGATACTCAAAATTGGACAGAGATTAAACCCTACCTACATAAGATAGACAATATCCATGTTATGGAAAAATCTCTATTTTCTCATCATTTACAAATTGCAGGGACCGTAGATTGCATAGGTGAATATGAAGGAAAGTTATCGGTAATAGATTTTAAAACATCTAAGCGGAATAAAACACGCGACGATATTCACGATTACTTTATGCAATGTTCTGCTTATGCGGTAGCATATGAGGAGATGACCGGTAATCCGGTTTCTCAATTAGTAATTATAATTTCAACCGACGATCACGGTATTCTAGTTTTTAAAGAAAAACGAAACACGTGGATCAACGGGTTTAAAGATTTGAGAGATATATATAGGAAAGAATTTAATATCTAAATAAATAGCGGAGACTAATATGTCTGTTTATGTTTTATTTGTAGTACTACTATCTCAAGATGTAGAACAAGAGTGGAAATCATATCCTAGATTTGAAGAATGTTGGGAAGCAGCAACTGCTATAGTAAAAAACAGAAATGATATTATTGCTAGATGTGTGTTACGTGAAACAGAATAAATGTGCGACCAAACAGGAGATTTTTTGGTCGGTTTCATTCTAGGAACTACACTAATATGTACTATTAATTTAGCAATGTGGTTACTTTGGGATGAAGTAAAAGAATTATTGTAAACCCCGAAAGGGAAGAAGTTGACTGAAAGGTGTTCAAGACGAGGGTTCGATTCCCTCCATCTCCACCAAAAGCATAGTAGATACATCGGTGTTATTTAACGGCATCGGTCACTGAGAACTAATATGCTTTTGATGGGGATGACCAGGTTTCGATTGGGCAATAAGTAACGATACAGACAATTCGGTAGGCGATGACCGTAAATCAAGCAAAATAGTAAATGCAAACGATAACTCGTATCGCATGGTAGCGTAAGCTACTCGCTGAGGTTTTTCCGGTTGTCCTTATCATCCAATCAACCGGATATGATTTTATCAAGGAAATATATGAAATTTGAGACAAATTTATATGAAATTGTTCGCGGAGCAATTTCAAAAGATTTACTAGTGCATTTAGATACAGAATTTGAACTAGTAAAAACTCTTCAGTATATGCAAAATAATAAGCAACAGACTGAGGAGAATAAATTTCTTTTCAATGACGAGCAAATTATGAATTCATATTCTCATTATTCTGCTCTTTGTTTTGAATCTTTATCTCTTCAACTTAAACCCCTTTTAGAAACAGTTACAGGTAAATTGCTTAATCCTACATATACTTATGCTAGGATATACTATACTGGCGCTGAAATGGCAATACATAAGGATAGGCCAAGTTGCGAATATTCCACTACTATCTGCATTTCAAATGATCCAGAACCATGGGAAATTTGGTTTGAGACTTTAACCGGCGAACACAAAGCAATATACTTGGAACCAGGTGACTTAATTGTTTATAAGGGGGATGTACTTAATCATTGGAGAACTCCCTATACCGGTACTAGACAAACACAAGCATTCCTACACTACGTCGATAGAAAAGGTAAGTATCGGGATTACAAATATGATCACAGACCATACATTGGATATCCGGCAAACCCAAGAAAAGGTAACTAATGTCTACATTAAAAGAATTAACTTTAGAAAAACATAAAGAAGCTGAGACACAACCATTTATTAAATCCATTTTTAGTAAAACGGTAGATGTTAAAAAATATACAGATTATCTATATCAACTTAGATTAATATATTTGCGCTTAGAATATTTGGCAGATGGGTTAGGTATCTTCGAAGGAATAGAGGATATTAAACGAGCAAAAGCTATAGAATTGGATTTTGCTGAATTGGCAAATACTAATATGCAAATATTTTTGATGAAAAATTCTACCGCTCAATATTTAGAATATATTGAGTCTATTAAGTTAGATAAAGATAAATTACTTGCTCACATTTATGTTCGTCATATGGGAGATTTATTTGGAGGACAGGCATTAGCTAAGTTGCTCCCTGGTCCTAATAATATGTTTAAGTTTGATGATATTCCTGGGCTTGCAGCTAAGATGAGAAGTAAATTAGATATTTCATTAGCAAGTGAAGCAAATTTAGCATTTGACTTTAATATTGCTATGCTTAAGGACTTTAATGATTGAAATTTGGCCGCAAGTAAATTTATTATCACAATTAGTTATTGATAAATTTAAACAATATTCCGCAGAAACACTTAAACCAGAATATGAAATACATGTTGATAATTTTTCATGGAAGAATTATATTTGGACATCTGATAAATTTAGACGAGCCCATATTGAGATAGTAGACGCTACTGCAACTAAAAAAATGTGGGTCATGCATATGTGTATTTTTCCCCATTATGATTCTCCAGATCCAATCTTTGGATTTGATATAGTGTGCGGCCAGAATAAAATAACAGGTGCATTTCATGATTTTTCTAAAGTAGGAAAATCAGATTTGTATGAGTGGTATCAAAATAGAATGAGTGGAGTACAATGGAGTAAGCCAAGAGAACTTCCGGAATGGGCACAGAAGATTTTTAGTCCAAAAATGTTAGCTGCAGGTAATATTCATACTCAAGAAGAATATGATCAACTAGTAAATACTTTTATTGACAACTTGGATTATTACCTTTATAATATAGGTAATAGTGTAAAAGATGCAGATTTTATATCTATGCAAAATCGATATTGCAAAAATCAAAAGTTGAATCCTCATACCCCAGCAATGATGGTAAATTTTGGAGTAGACAAACAAGTTTTTACAAATTTTATGGACGAAGTATTATTCCCGGAAACACATGGATAACGAAATAGAATACATTTTAACAGATAGTTTAATTATAACCAAAAAATTTAGATCACCTAATGAATTTTCCCTGCATATTGAAGAGCGTGTAATTAGAGAAAAAATTGGATATATGGATGCGATTATACAATACTGCGAAGAAGTAGATATTGAAATTGAATCTATATCAAAATTGATAAATCAGTCGCTTAAAGATAAAGTACAAAATGAAGCAGAGGAACAGAATTATTTAAAACGTAGAGGGAAATTACCACTTTGATTATGGATGAATTCGCAGTATATAAAATGTATATAGCATTGAAGTTGCACTTCACTACAGATAATTATGACATAACTAAGAGAAATGGAAAAGTTAAAGCTAGCAGACAGGCGTTCGCAAAAAGAAAAGATCTTTTCTCTATTAGAAAAATTTCCAAAACTTATACAGATGAAGAAGTTGCAAATTTCTTAGTTTCAAATTTTGTATCAGGTGATCGTTGGGGCGGTATGTTTGATTCTGAAGCAGGAAAAACATACGTAGAATGGAAAGGTAAGATGGAGAGCCTAACCTATAATTTTACCAAAGAACTTGATGCAATTATACATGAATTAGAAGTAGGTGGGAATAAAATTGAAGATGCTTTTATGATTACAAAAGCACAACATCCATATATATTGAAAGCATATCTGAGAAAATCCATATCTATTGAAACTTTAGTTATTTTAGATAAAGTGTTTCCATATATCGAAACCTTCGACGATAAGCTTTCTGCGGACATTCTTTGGCCAGATGTATCAAGATTAGTCAAAAAATATAAACCATTTTTACGAATAGATAAAGACCGATATCATGCAATATTCAGAGAACGAGTTGGAACTTAATCTTAGATCCAAAAAAATACAAGATTTGGAAATAGAACTTAATTTAACAAAAGAACTACTTACTACTTGTATCGAATCATTAAAAGATACTCAAAGGTATCTAATGAAAATGGCATACAATCAATCTGAAATTACAAAGAGGGTTGCATCTTGGCCTTATATTGTAGTATCCTCAACAGGTAATGATGGGGACGAGGATTCTAATTACTAATACTAGGAGAGTATTTTTAAGATGGCAAGTAAAAAACGAAACAATGATTTCGACCGAGAGAAAAAAATTAAAAAAATTAAGGACAAAAATGTCCTTGACAAGCACAGAAAACTTATATATAATATAGCATCGGCTAAAGTAATGCAAAATGATTACGAGGACGATGACGAATTAGATTATGCTTATGTGATAGATGCAAAAACTAAACGTCGCTAATACAAAACATACACCGTTAATACGAAAGGAAGTACAATGGCATTTAAATCTTTATCCGACTTACGCAAAAGTCGAGGTGGCTTCGATACCCTAATGAAGGAAGTCGAAAAAATCGCAAATCCTCAAACCGAATCACGTGGTGCAGACGAACGCTTCTGGCAACCAGAGGTAGACAAAGCTGGCAATGGCTACGCTGTTATTCGGTTCCTATCCCCGCCAAAAGGTGAAGAACTACCCTGGGTTCGTATTTGGAATCATGGATTCCAAGGACCGACCGGCAAATGGTATATTGAAAATTCTTTGACCACTTTGGGTAAGGCTGATCCAATTTCAGAACATAACACTGAACTTTGGAATTCGGGGACAGAAGCAAATAAGGAAATTGCTCGTAAGCAAAAACGCAAACTATCTTATATTACAAATGTTCTTGTAGTTAAAGATCCAGCACATCCTGAGAATGAAGGTAAGGTATTTCTTTACAAATTTGGTAAGAAGATCTTTGATAAAATTAAAGACATCGCCGAACCACAATTTGAAGATGAGAAACCTATTAATCCTTTTGATTTCTGGGAAGGCGCGAACTTTAAACTTAAGATTCGTAATGTGGAAGGTTATCGAAATTATGATAAATCGGAATTCGATGGCCCAAGTGCAATTTCAGAAGATGATAGTAAAATTGAAGCTATCTGGGATGGGCAACATTCGTTGTTGCAATTCTTAGATGAAAAGCATTTTAAATCATATGACGATCTAAAGAAAAAATTCAATATGGTGATGGGGTTGACCGGAGGACTATCTGCTGCAAAAAATGCGGAAGACACATTCCTCGATAACTATCCTGTATCTGAATCTACAGCTTCTCCTCCACCCACAATGGAAAGAAAAGTAGAAAAAGCTCCAGCAAAGGAAGTAGACTTTGATAATGACGATGAATCATTATCATATTTTGCAAAATTAGCTGAAGATTAAAAAAGCCCCGAAAGGGGCTTTTATTTTGGCTATCGTTTACCTAATCCATCAGTCCATATTCCCCAGGAGTCTCTAACATTTCTTTTAGCACTGCCTGGTATAACAGCAGATGTTGATCCTTGATTATTCCCCGTACCCATAACAGTATTATTAGTTACAATATTTGTTGCTGCCGCAGCCTTGTCACTTACATAATCAGTTAGCTTACCCGCTTCTTCCGTTATATCTTTAAGTGTTTGTACTACCGCCGTACCTAAGTATGGTGCTAAATTTATAGTATCCGTGGGTTGTTCGCCAAAACTAATAGTTAATAAATTATTCAACATGTCCTCAATTTTCGAAGGATTTAACGTGTCTTTTGCTATACCAATTATATTATCACCGATTGTATCCAATCCTTCGAGTGCTTTCTTTAATCCTTCGTTGAAATCTTTAAAATAATCTGTAGTAGTATCTAAAGTATCATCTAACGTATCCATTACATCTTTATCTGTAGGATCAGGTCCTTCTTGTGCCCCGCCAACTCTCCAACCTTTATTTGGTACGTATATTGGTCCCCTAGTTCGATTAACAATTTCTTGCTCAAATTCTGGAAGCGGGTTGCCGGTTAAAGGATCATATTTTCCGCCAAACTGTTTATCCCACACTGCAGCTGCAGCAGGATCTGCTGGTCTAGGAGATGCTTGGACCATTCCTTTAAAGGTTCTCGAGTTCCGCTTCTGCATTATTTGAGCTTTTTCGCTACCTTCTTTATTCTTTTTATCGAATACGTCAGATGCCAATTCGCCATCAATAAATACCCTCTTTAATTTATTTACAAAGGATTCATCTCCTACAGATTGTTTTATAGGTTCACCGTCTGCATCAAGCTCAGCTCCTTCCGATTTTCCTTGTAGTTCTTTATATGCCTTTACGCCTATTAACGCAGCAATTATTGCAGCAATACCTACGGGTGTTAACGCAAAACGCAGAGCACCTATAAATAAACCAGGTAAACTTTTTCCAAATTTAGTAATTAACATCGCGGCGCCTGTCAACGCTGCTCCGAATCCTACAATTAGTGTTTTTAATACCCCTCCAATCCCTTTAGCTGCTCCTGAAAGAACACCACCTGTGCCGTCTGGGGAGTCGGATGGTCTTTCTGTTTCACCCATTGCTTTTGCAATTGCTGATGCTAATAAAGATCTTTCCCGAGATTTTGCACCTTCTTCAGATTGATTTTTAATGAAGGCAATATCCTGAGCCTGACGCTGCGTAATTTCTTTTAATACTACTACTTCATTAATTAGTTGTTGCTGGTATTTGGATGGGCCTGTAATTTGGTTAACTATTTTTTTAAAGAACCCTGTGTTGGTTTCATCTTTGGGTCCAAGTGGAGAACCTTTTAAACCTGCACCCTTTGCACCAAACATTTTAGCTAATGATGACATTCCCCCATTTCCACCTAGGATTTGTCTTTGATTAGTTGATGATCGTTTCAACTCATCCAATTCTTTCCGTTGTTTTAATATTGATTCGGACAATCCTTTTAATACCGAACCTTGTTTATTCAACAAAGAAGTTTGAGATTTAGCAGCAGATAATAATTCTTTATCTACAGAAGTTAATTGATTGGTTGGCAAAGCCATTTTATGAATCCTTTATTGCTTTTTGTTTTAGTTTATCATTCTGTTCATCAATGTATCGAATTAATAATGTAGTATAAATTTCTCTTTCCCATGGTATCATATCTTCTATTTCAGACAGCGAATATTTGTGATGCTGCATAAGTGAAAAATTCAGCTGATAATAATTTAAAAGACCTTCATGGGAAAGAGTTAGGCGAAAAAATTTTGCAAACCCTCCAAATCCGTTTCATTTTTAGCTCCGCATTCTGGGCAATCATGTTCAATATGCTGTACTACTTTTGGCATAGTTAAAAAGAATTGTTCCAAAATATCAAATTGAGCTTTAGAAAAGGAATTTACAAATTCTACCATTTCTTCTTTAGTATAATTATCATAATTTTCTTCTTCAGTAAATACAGATTTTATACACATACATAGTAATTCTACAACATTATCCGATTTAAAATCTTTATAGATATTCATCAATTCATCAAATCTAGGATATCGCATTTCTAAACCAATTTTATCAGTAATAAAAAGTTTAGTTGAATGGTCCGGATTCTTTTTAACTTCGGCTTTGGTTAAATCTAATTCAAATTGTATTTTTGCGTTACAATTAGTACATTCTAAAGTTAAATTTGTTTTTTCTCCAATTGACTTTGCTCGTAGGTTTAAAAATATATATTCTATATCAAAACTAGGAATCTCTTTAATCTTTAATTTATTGTATGTGCAAACATCAACGAGATCTGTTATTACTCTTTGAATTTCTTCAGTATCAGAATCTAACGAAGTCAATAAAATTTTATATTCCTTTACTAAAAAAGGACGATATCTAATTTTTTCACCTGTTGACGGTAATATCAATTCATAGCTAGGTGTTTCTAATTTAGGCAATGCCATATGTTATCCTCAAAAATGTTATTATAAAGTCAGTTAATTATTCGATTGGTGCAGATTGAAATATTTTGTATTCTTGTTCAGATACTTGTTGACCCTTTACCCAATATGTATCTGGACCAACGGTGCCTTCAACGTAATCTCGCCCCGAAGAAAATCGCGATCTAACTTCGTAATCCGGCGAAGGTACTGAAAATAATTGGGTTTCTGGGTTCACTGGTTTTGATGCTGCCACAATTGGATTTTCTATTGAATTCGGAGGAAGATTAATTTTATTAATAGCCCGATGCTGAGGCCACCATCTTCTATATGCAAAACTAACATTTAATCTATGTGAAGAGTTTTGTGTAGTATTATTTAAGTCTAACATAGACACACTTCTGGGAAATGCGTCTTCTAATATCACAGCATATGTTTCATTATTGTAGTCATCTAATTGAGAAATACGAATAGATGTTGCATATGTACTTTGATAATGGACGTAGTACTCATTAGGATTAATAATTATATTCATCCATGCATCAAAGAATCCTTTGATGTCCATTTCTCTATCTACAACGAAAGTCATGTTAATATTGTCCCCACCATAATCAACATTCATTGGTCTTTGATATGCTGGTCCTTGTATTCGTTGTTGTTTCACATTTATATTACGTACAGGTAAACTTGTACTTTCGCAAAATAAAGTTACCAACTGAGGATAATCTAAGACTGCAGTTAACGCTACAGGTAATGGGATCAAAACCTCAAACCTATTAGGTTTAGCTACGCCCCTTGTTCTAATTTGCGTTTGAAAATTTGATATATTAAAATATGACATTTTTTATAATCCGTGTTTTTTTGAGACGTCTTTCCACGCAGTCTGTTTTCTACCATTTTTAAATTTTTCAACCGGTAGCATAGCTGCTGTTTTCCAATCATTAAATCCAATTCTCAAAAAACTACTTCTAATATGTGAACTTAGATAATGTTTTACACAAGAAGTTGCCCCTAGATATCTAGAAGAACTATTTAATATTTGCCATGATAATCGTATTCTCGTATCATCAGTTATTGTAGTATTGATTGCTAATTTACTCAATTCGCCTAAAAGGTTAAATCTTGCAATATGTGGCAAGTAATGTATATTAATACCCAAAAATCCATCCGGCAAAAGTCTAAAAGGCAATACCAATGGTGCTGCATCATAATAAGGAAGTTTTTCTTTATATTTAGGATCGTATATAAAAAGATACATTTGTCCTGGTTGTACCCGATTTACCGGTTTTATACTTGTCGGCAATTTAGTACTCATCCCATTGCGAGTAAATTTATTAACCTCATTTTTATACCATTGCTGTGCTTTTACATCATCCCCTTCGCGGATGGTTACCGTTTTAAATGCGTTTTCAGCCATTGATTATTCCTAAATCTTTTTCGGTTAATATCATAAATTTCATGTTTCTATCTTGACAAAATTCAAATGCGGCTTTCCACTTTGCCTCATTTACCCCATATTGAAATACTTCATCTATAAATCGTTTCGTTTTCTTTTGAGGTATTGCTGGCGGTTTAGTAAATCTCTCAGGTTTTATTTCTATTAGATATTTTTGCGTAACATCATTTTTGTTTCTAACTTTTATGTAAAAATCTACGAAATATCTATGTACCTTTTTATCGATAGGAGACACATAAGGAACAATTACTGTCTCAGATCCCCATTCTTCGACACTAGGAGTCATATCACACCACTTCATAAATCGAAGTTCCCATAAAGACCTATACACGATATTCGTGAAATCGCCCTTATATTTTTGGGGATTTTTCGGTTTAAACTTTCCTTTATAGGTTTTGGTGTATATCATTTGCTATAAATATATAATTGTAACAATATTTATAAAAGAAATATGGCGCAAACTCTATCATCTGGCAATGATGCCGTATCTGCAGATAACTCTTCAGATAAAGAATATCTTAATCAAAACTTAGGAAAACAATATGAAATAGGAACATTAGAATATCCTATTGGTCTTAGAAATATGCCAGATTTGCAGCATTACGTAGCATTTTTTATAAATGTTAGAGATAAGAGTACCCAAGGGGTACAGAATCGAGATAAAGAGTATTTTATATCGGTAGATTCTGAAGAAGGTAAGCGGTTGGCAGTTCTTCAAGCAGAGGAAAATCGCTTATCCCAAAAAGGCGCAGAAGCTGCAGTTTCAACCGTTGCGAAAAACATAGGCGCTATTACTGGCGCAGGTGTGTTATTATCCTCCGTGGGTAGATCTTCCGGAATATTAGATGCAATACGTAAAGTCCCAAAAGGCGCCGCAAAAGGATTAATTGCGGGCACTGGTGCACAGATTATATCAAACGAAATTCAAAAAGAAAATTTCTATGCGTTTAGATCAGGTTCAACATCTAGATTAAAGGAAGTTATTACATTGCACGTTGAAGAGCGACCAAGCGTAAAATATGGTGTCAATTATTCCACATCTGATATGGCAGGATTTTTAGGTTTAGGCGGAATCTTTATACAAGGGTCTGTTGCAAAATCTACAGCTGGCGGATTACAGGCAATGGCGCCAGAAGCAAAAGCGAGAGTGTTAGCAGAAATCGCAAGAATCCCGTCTTTAGGCGGACAAGGATTTATTCCAAATTTGTTAGAATTATCGTCAAAAACAAAAACAAATCCTTTTAGAGAAACTTTATTTGAATCTGTAGATTATAGAACATTTAACTTTAGATATAGATTTTTTCCAAAAAGTTGGAATGAGAGCCAACGAGTGAAGCGAATAATAGATATGTTTAAATCTCATATGTATCCAGAATTAACTCCCGACAAAATGTTCTATGTATATCCTTCGGAATTTGATATACAATATTATTTCAAAAATAAAGAAAATAATTATTTGCATAAATTTACAAAATGCGCATTAACTGATTTGGCCATAGACTATGGCGGAGAACAATTTGTAACGTTCCAAGATGGTGCTCCTGCAGAAATATCTGTAAGTTTAACCTTTACAGAATTAGAACAACTATCGGCTCAAAGGGTAAGAAATGGCTATTGATTTCTTTTCAGAATTTCCTAAAATTGGATATTCCTTAGATGACAACGCAACTCAACAAGTTGTGGTTGATATACTTAAAAGAGTAATCATACAAAAAGAATATCAAGAAAATGCCGCATATTATGAAGAATATGATATTAAACACGGAGAAACACCGGAAGAAGTATCTTTTAGATTTTATGGAACCACTACGTTACATTGGTTAATATTAATGGTCAATAATATTATTGATCCCAGATTCGAATGGCCGATGTCTGAAGAAAATTTAATTAAACAAGTTGAGAGTAAGTATGGAGGGGAAAATAATATTTTTACTCTCAATAGAGCAAAAAACGCAAAAGGATATCAAGTAGAAACATTCTTTATATTATCAGAAGAATCTACTCATAAAGACCAAGTTAGAATATTGTATGAGGGCATATCTGACAATATTAATACTCCCGTGATATATCAAGATTCATTAACCATTGCAGAGTATGAAAGTAATTATGAAGTTGAATCTCAGAAGAATGAAAAAATAAGATCTATAAAAATTATAAAACCTGAGATAGTTCAGGATATTGCTATTAACTATAAACAACTTATCTCCAAATAATGCTTAACGAAATTTTACAAGCTCCAGGGCAAGTACAGATAGATAACCTAGTACTCGTTTCTTTTAATAAGGGCACATATGTTAGTTTAACTGATTACTTAGTAGAAATTAATTTATATGAGAGTATCTTTGAAAATAGTATATCCGGAGAAATACTTCTAGCAGATAGTAGAAACTTAATACAAGAATTAGGTATTATTGGAGAAGAATACCTATCGGTATCTTTTAGAACTACTACATTGTCTACGGAAAAAAGCATATCTAAAATGTTTAAGATATATGCTTTAAATGATAAAGAGTATGCTAAAGATGGTAGCGTTTTAATTTATAAACTAAGTTTTACTTCGGTAGAATCCTTTCAAGATATTATAAATCCAATATATCGGGCATTTAATGGTTCTCCTAATGATATTGTTAAACTAATATTCGACGAGTATCTTTCATCTACTAGAAATATATCGATGGGTAAAAATACTACAGGCGTAGAAGAAATTAAAAGCAGTATAACTATTTTTGGAAATCCTGCAAATATTATTAATTTTGTTAGCCCAGGTTGGTCTCCAATTAAATGTATAAATTGGCTTGCAAGTAAATCCGTACCTAGCAATAATAAGGCTGCAAATTTTCTATTTTGGGAAACAACCAAAGGATTTTATTTTGGTAATATAGGCGAGTTAATACAAAAAGCAGATTCTTTATCTATAGGCACATACGATTATTCTTCTCCTAAAATAAAAAGTCCAACACAAGAAGATATTGAAAAAAATAAATTTATGTTTACAATTAGATCTATAAGCGTAAATAGCGCATTTGATCAATTGCGAAATTTAACTACAGGGTATGCTAGCAGTAGATTAGTGGATATTAATTTATATAATAAAGAATATAACCACGTAGATTATGACCATGGTGATAACTTTAATAATTACCCGCATCTTCAGACCGACATGCCTAATCCATTTTTTGATAAAGCCTCTCCGAGGAATCCATCTACATATCTAGATGTTAACTATAGTTATCCAGCATTACATACGGGGAATTTTGAAAACTTTGATGTTAAACTAAAAGATATTTTTGGTAACAGAAGATCTAATATGTTAGAGTTAAGAAATTTTAATATGGAAATAACTATTCCGGGCAGAACTGATATAGAAGTGGGTAGAACAATAAACATAAATTTACCTAAAGGAATCCCTGGAGATATTGCGAAACCAATGGATTATAAAGATGATGGTATATATTCGGGCAATTATTTAATAACTAGTTTATGCCATAAAATAAATTTAAAGTCCCATTACATAATTATGGAAGTATCTAAGGACTCGTTACCTAATAGGGCGATTAAACAATGAAAAATATGCATTGGTGGACAGGTGTCGTTGAAGATAGGTATGATCCCGAAAAATTAGGTAGATGTAAGGTTAGAATATTTGGGTATCATACTGATGATATTACATTATTACCTACCTCAGATTTGCCCTGGGCTATACCTATGCAACCAATAACATCTGCAGCTACATCTGGAGTAGGCTCTTCCCCAGTTGGAATAGTTACAGGGTCATGGGTAGTTGGTTGGTTTTTAGATTCAGAGGAAGCACAGCAACCTATTATAATGGGGACCATTGCCGGAAAACCAGGTACAACTAGCAAAACTGATGCGTATAATAAAAACAAACAAATACAAACTAAAACAGTAAAAGATGCCGAAGGGAATGCACTATATGATACAAATAATAAACCAATTTCAGTTTCAAATGAATCCAGTGCAATCACAGATGAATCATTAAAACCTTTAGTATCATCAGATTTAGGTAAATTAAAAGAAGCATTAGGGAATAAATTATCTAATTCAAATTACGCTAAAATAGGCGAATTTGGAGAATTGGGCAAATACCAATTTAATTTAATGCAATTGCAGGATTTAGGTTATATACGCATTCCGCCTGCGGAGTATTTTGATCCTAATGCTGCAAATACTAATGCATATTGGACAGGTAAAGAAAACATAAAATCTAAAGATAATTTTTTATCCAATAAGGTAACGCAAGAAAATGCGATGGATAATACAATAAAATTAAATTATGAAAGAATGATTAGTACAAATAAAATTACCGAAGTTGAAGATAGATTTATTGTTGCCGGATTTTTAGCATCCGCCCATATAATAGGTGCAGAATATGCTGATAATCTACAAAGAAAAGATAACTACGGAAGAAAAGCTGAAGAATTTTTTATTATAGGTAATACCAGTATAGGCGGGGATATATTAGCCGGGTCAACAACTAAAAATACGTTTGATAATGAGATTGACAATACCTCCACTAAAGAAATACAAAATCAAAAAGCATTTGTAGACCCGGATAAAAAATATCCTAAAAAGGATTACATAGGGTATACAGATGTAAACAAATTAGCAATAGGCGATAAATCTCATAAGTATTTCGCAATCAAAGAAAATAAAAAAATAAAAAATGTTCAAATTGCAAATTCAAATGAAAGATGGAGCGAACCAAATTCAGCCTATAGTGCAGCATATCCATACAATCAAGTAATTGAAACTGAGGCAGGGCACGTGGTAGAGTTAGATAGTACTCCTAATGCGGAAAGAATACATCTATTTCATACGTCAGGATCTTATATTGAAATTGATATTAATGGATCCTCTGTAAGAAAAGTAATAGGCGATAATTATGAACTAATAGATAAAAATGATTACGTATTTGTTAAAGGTGCAAAGAAAGTAACAATTGAAGGTAAAACTAGCATTTATGTAAAGGATGATGCATCTATCCAAGTTGACGGTGATACAACAATTATTAGTCATGGAAATATGACTGCAGAATGTGCAGGTGTCGTAGCAATTAATGCGAACAAAGCAGAAATTACTACAAAAGATACTTTAAATATTGTATCAGGTGGAGCATTAAATATTATAGGTGAGAGCGTTAATATTCAATCTAAAAATAATTTAGCGCTTAGTGCAACAAATGATATTGCGATAGATGGTAAAATAAATGCAAGTATACGAGCCGGCGCAGTATTATCATTGGATGCGCCGCTCATAAAAAATAAAATGGGGGCGGCCGCTGTAGCTAATACAAATTTTAAAGCATCTGATTTACCTAACGTAAAAGTTATTACTAAAACAGAACCAGCGGCAATGACTAGAGCATTAAGCGACGCAGAATGTATAGATGATGCAGAAGAATATACTCCAACTGCAAGCGAATCTAAATATATTAGAGTTGCTACAGATGTGTCGGCAAGGGACACATACGCGGTTACAGATACAAATGATTCCAAATTAAAATCTTTAAATTTTTCGGATATTCGAGCTGCAACATATTTTCCGGGTACGTTTAGATTATCTAAGAATTTTACTATTTCAGATTTATCACCTGGTTCTTTAGGGTTGAGGCCATTAGTTTCGCAGCGCAATTTGACATCTAAAGAAATTGTTATCAATATGCGAATATTGGCTGAAAATGTATTAGAGCCCCTTTTAGCAAAATTTGGTATATTTCAAATAAACAGCGGATTAAGAAAAGCGGGAACATCCTCATCTGCTAGCGATCATGATATAGGTTGTGCAGTCGATATTCACTTTGGAACAGTTCCGTTTGAATCTTTGAGTAAATCTCAAAAGAATGTGGATCGATTAAAGCATATTAAAATTGCAGAATGGATGACACAAAATGTCCCATTTAAACAATTATTTTTAGAATTTAAAACAGATACAATTTATTCTAGAGATATTACAAGCTTTTGGATTCATGTTGCATTACAAACTAAAGATAATACTGTAATTCGGCCAAAAAGCGGAACAATTGCATGCGTAATGGATGGGGCATATCCAAAACTTGATTCGAATGACGAACCGATTATAGGTAAAAATGGAAAACCAGAAACCTATATGCGATGTGCACCTGAAACTATAAATCGTTTACCTAGACCTCCCGCAGAGACATAATAAATATCAATAATGGCTACTAGTAAAAATACAAAAACTTTCGTCGATCTTGATTTGTCTTTTAAGGCAAATCCTTTTACTAAAGATATCTACCTAAAAACCGACGAAGAAGCAGTAAAGACTGCGCTAAAACATCTAATACAAACTAAAAACTTTGAGCGCCCGTTTCATCCGGAAATAGGCACACAAGTATATTCCTTATTGTTTGAAAATTTTTCCCCGGCGGTTCGTATTGCTTTGGAAAGAACTATTCGAGAAACTATAGAAAAATTTGAACCTCGAGTTAGAATAATTAGTATAACTGTACAGGAAACCGTAGAATCTAATGATTTAGCAATCAATATAGTATTTGCACTAAAGAATACGGATACGCCTCTAACGATAACAACCTTTTTAAGTCGAGTAAGATAAATGGCAAATTATAGAATTTCTGAATTAGATTTCGATGAAATAAAAATAAATCTAAAACAGTTCTTAATTAACTACAGAGATAAAGATAAAAACCTAATCTTTAAAGATTATGATTTCGAGGCTTCCAGTTTATCTATTTTATTGGATCTGTTATCATACAATACTCATTATAACGCATATTTAGCAAACATGGCTGCGAATGAGATGTTTTTAGATTCTGCAGTAAAAAGAGAATCTGCAGTATCAATATCAAAACATCTAGGGTATACCCCGTTATCTTATAGGAGTGCAAAAGCGCAGGTTAATTTTGCTATTGCAAACCCTGCAGGGAATCCCACTACTTTAACTTTGCCTAAATTTTCGCCCTTCTCTACTATTATAGATGGGACAATTTATACTTTTGTAAATTTAGATGCTGTTACTATTAGCCCAGTTAACGATGAATATTTGTTTTCAAATGTAGAATTAGTCGAAGGTCAACCTTTAAATTTTACATATAGAGTCAATGCATCGGGACCAGACGAAAAATATAGTATACCAAATAATAATATAGATACAAGTACTATCAGAGTAGTAGTACAAAATTCGTATTCAGATACTACGCAAACTACATATACAGTAGCAGGAAACTTGGAAGCTCTAACTGGACAATCGCAAGTATATTTTATAGAAGAAAGCCCAACAGGATATTATGAGATATTTTTTGGTGACGGGGTATTAGGTAAAAAGTTGTCTGACGGAAATTTAGTTAGAATAGAATACCTAGTTAGTAACGGATCCAAATGTAATGTATCTAATGAAATTGACCAAGAGTTTTCATTACAAACTAATGTAGGTGGTGTCAATTTGGAAGCGCCTATTATAGCATCTCGCAATTCTACAGGTGGCGATGAAGCAGATAATTTAGAAGAAATAAAATTTAAAGCTCCAAGATTTTTATCATCTTTTAATAGAGCAGTTACTGCAAATGATTACAAAGCAATTATTGAATCAAATTATCCGTTAGTAGAATCAATTTCTGTTTGGGGCGGCGAAGAAAATATTCCTCCAGTATACGGCAAGGTATTTATTTCTCTAAAACCATATTCGGGATATACTATTAATACGGAACTTAAAGAAAAAATAAAATTGGAAATTTTGGCAGATAGAAAAATGATGTCTATAATTCCAGAATTTAAAGATCCAAATTATTTGTTTATTACAGTAAATGCAAAAGTAAAGTTTGATCCTAAAAATTCTAAGTATAATCAATCGGAAATTACTACTTTGGTTAGAGCAAAAATCGAAGAATATTTCCAACAGGAATTGCAAAAGTTCGATAAAGACTTTGTTTATTCTAAATTATCCAGAGCAATTGATTCTGTTGATATATCTATATTGGGCAATGTAGTATCTTTCCAAATACAGAAAAGAATATCGCCGTTAGTGAATACTGAAAGTATTTACACTGGAACATCTGCATTAAAATTTGCAAATCAATTAGTATCGAATACAATACAATCTACTGCGTTTTATTATAAAAAAGATAACATAATATATTCGGTATATATTAAAGATAATTTAACTGCTGGTACTACAGGTATACTAAATCTATATAACACGTCAACCGACGCAATACTAGTGCAAAATATTGGCACTGTTGACTACGCCCGCGGAGTAATTACTATTCCTAGTTTAACTCCTGCCGGGTATTATGAAAATAATAATGATATAAGAATTTCTGCAAAGATAACAGAATTAGATATACAATCTAGTAGAGATTTAATTCTAATTGTAGATGATAGTACTTCTAGCAGCATTATAAAACGAAGTGCAGGTTTAACCGTAACCATAGCAGTCTAAAATGAATAATATTTACGAATCAGTCCGATTATCTGGACCTTTGAAAATTTATGGTACATCTAAGCCAGATAATCTAGATAATTCTCAGTTCAAAAATTCTTTGACTGGGTGGTTTTATCCTTTGTATATAACCAGAGGAGAAGCCATACAAGCAGATTTAGATAGAGGCGGAAAAGGCATATATCAAGTAGTAACTTTTTATCAAAGAACCGGTGAATTTTACATACCGGATACTTTTATAAATTTAGGCAAATTAAAAGATCCGCTAGTATATACATTGTATGAAGGCGATGGTGCGGAGAATCCTTTTAAGCGAATACAAAATCGATTATCATTATTAATTGCAGATCAATTACCAGATTTTATACAAGATGAATATGGCATGTTTGTTATATTCCTAAAAGCATATTATGAGTTCTTAGAGCAAAATAATTCTGCGCAGGAAGTATTACAAGATTTATCAAAATATTCAGATATAGATACTACATCTACGGATTTAATTGAAAAATTTGTGCAGAACTATGCAAATGATTTGACTCAATCTAAATTGGCAAATAATAAATTTTTAGTTAAAAAGATACGAGAAATCTATAACAAAAAGGGTACTGAACCCGCATATAGATTATTGTTTAACATTCTTTATAAAGAAACAATTAGTTTTTTCTATCCTTACGAAATTGTTTTAAAACCTTCATCTGGAAAATGGATAACACCCAGAGCTTTACGAGTTAAGCAAACAAATGCTAGGCAAAATGTATTTGAATTCGAAAATACCCAAGTGCAAGGAAGAACATCAAAAGCAAGTGCAATCGTAAGTAAAGTAATTAAAATTAATTTAGATGAATTTGAAGTGTATGAATTACTTTTAGATACGACTAGTGTATCAGGTAATTTTTTGAAAGATGAACCAATTGATGCAATAAAAACTATTTTATTATCCGGAGAAATTCGCAACTTCACAATTTCTCCTTTAAGTGCGCAGGTATATTCTGTATTAAGTAAAATAGATATACTAGATGGCGGACTAGGATATAAGAAAGGGCATCCAATACAAATAACGGATACAGAAGGAAAATTAGCAAAAGCAACAGTTAATAATGTTAATAGATTTGGGACAATTACTGCGTTTAACATTGTTGAATCAGGTGTGAATTATAGTAATAATACAAGCATCGATCCAGGGTTGCCTACAGAATTACTTTCCGGAACATATTCGTTCTTTAGAGGGGCAGTCACCGTAACATTTCCATTGCAACATGGATTAGTTCGAGGAAAAAATATTGAGGTATTTTATTCTGGAAATATTTTTAGTCCAATTGACAATACGTCGCATAAGGCAGTTGTTGCGTCAGTTCCAAATGTAAGAACAATTAGATTTAGATATCCAGGAATTTAAAAA
>B570J29032_109959226_pt1 | contig 20307 bp, 24 predicted proteins | sample LakMenEpi16Nov12_FD_29032 | JGI IMG/M metagenome (IMG submission 29032) | reverse complement strand
AATTAAAGAAGACCTTAGTGTTTGGTTTGGTAATAAAAAAAAATCAAAGGGTTCATCAGAACCACAAGGTCCGTGGGTAAATATATGTAGTAATAAAAAGGGTGGAGGTCATCCACCTTGCGGTAGACCAGATGCGGATTCAAAAGGTTACCCAAAATGTAGAGCCGCTGGGGTTGCTGCAAAAATGACAGATGAACAAAAAAAATCAGCGTGTCAACAAAAAAGAAGTGCTGAGAAAAAAGACACCCAAATTGGTAAAGGTCAAAAACCAATTATGACAAAATATAAACCAAGAACAAATGAAAATATGAAAAGAAAAATTATTACATTAACCGAAAACGATTTAATGAGAATTGTTAAACGAGTTATAACAGAACAAAAAACACCTACTGGAGTAATTAATCTCTTTTGTCAAAATGATATAAAAGATGATTCATTTAGAGAAAATAACTTAATCTTCAATAGTGAAGAAGATAAGAATGGAGGAATAAATGGTGGTGGATATAAAAGATTATACTTATCCCCGTCACCATCATCAACAATTCCTAGAGAAACATATGATACTGATATGTTTACGTTGGATATAGTGCCAGCCGACATTCTAAGTCAAGATTTTTTAGACCAAACCGAATTTGATGATCCTAACGCCAAAGTTTATTTTCTTGGTATTAAAAATGACTTAACATACTTTTGTCGTATAGATTCCGGTACTGATCCGGAATGGAAAACTTATCTGAATAGTCTTTAATCGTTAAACTTAGGAACAACAATCGGTTCGTTAGGGATTGTAATATTACCTCTAGTGTAAGCGAAAGTTTTAAACCATTCTTTTTTTTCTTTAGACCAAGTTGACATCTCAGTCGCATACTCTGAAGTGAATTTATTTAAATCATATTCTGTGGTGTCAGAATAAACAATGGCATTTGATGTTTGCGTGTTAGTAATAACTGTTTGGGAAAACAAGTTAAAACTAATAAAAAAAGACAGGGTTAATAAGGATGTTTTCATAAGGTTTATTTTTTTAATTATTTATACAAATATAAGTATTCTATTCTAACCACCAAAATTTTTTGTGGTTTTTTATTTAACAACGTGATTCTCTAATTTTTCTAATACGTGTTGTAGAGAATTTTTAATTTGGGAACTAACATCTTGTTCTGTCTCTGAACGTCTTTTTTCTGTTTCAGTATCAAAGATAAATGTTATTCTTTCCCAATCTCTATCTGATAATTTAACGTTATAATTAAAAACGTGATTTGTGATCTCAATTCTACCATGATCCATAGTAACAAACATATCAAACGCAGTATTTCTAATATATCGTTTATTAGACATTGGGGCTATCATAAAATCGGAATGAGGGTTTGAGATTAATTTAAGACATATCTTAAAACAAGTTTTTTCGTATGACGTAACTTCCTCTTGGTAAGTTTTCATCAATGACGAACGTTTTGACCAAAGATAAAATCTCATCTTAAATCTTTTAAAAAATCTGATTATTTTTTTTTTCATATATGTGTGTTATTTTTAGTATAAACAAATATAATCAAATTAATTTAATCCACAAATAAAATCTTTAAATAATTTAACAATAAGCTCCAGAACAATGTCTTTTACCATCTAAACCTTTAATTTTTCCTTTACATACTTGTACGGCATGGCCATTTGAATATGCGGAGGGGTACACGTCATATTTTGCCTTTGCTGATGCCTTACCCCTTGCACAAAGAGGTGTGCCAGTTTTTTTTCTACCTTCCATCATAACCGTATCATCATCCATATTCATAGACATTTCCATACCGTCTTTTTTAGATTCATTCATTAAAAAATCAAATACTTGGTCCATGTTATTTTTTGCTTCTGAAATATGGTCTTGAGCCCAATCATGACCATTATCTAAAATAGATTCAATCATGTCTTGGTCTAAATCTAATAACATATCACATTGTCTTCTCATTTGTTCTAAATTTGAAAAGAACATATATCTTTGAGATTTTTCTTCGTGTGTTTCTCTAATAACTTTTTTAATTAATCTATCTAAATTTCTCATTTTTAAAATATTACGAATTTAATCCATCCGGACCTCCAAGAACTACCATATTCAATTGAGTTACCGTACCACCCGTTAAATCGGACCATACGGGGTGAGGTGGTGTTACTGACACCACAGATTGGTCACATAATTCAATACATATTGTAACTTCAGTATTTGCGCTTGATTCTCCCATTTTTATTTGTTTTTATATAAATATATTGTTTAATTGTTTAATCCATCAGAACCACCTAATGTTACCATATTTAATTGTGTTACTTGACATTATTTTTTATTCACAATCTGGAATTTTATTGTTCTTTTAAATGTATTTATCTCACCACTTGAAATAACTTTTAAATCAACATAATACTCATTTGGTATTTTATCTCTCATATCAAAAATAAAATAATATTCATTTGATGTTCTATTTAATTTTGTCCAATCTTGAACTTGAACTTCTGTTTGACCTTCTCTAACATAAACACGATAAAAACCTTCTACTTTTGGTAGTTGTTTATTAGTTGTAAAAGCTTGTTTAATAATTACGCTAACTTTTCTAATATCGGTGTTTAATATTTTTTCATCTTGTTTAACACCATAAAAATCAAAACCATATGTTGCTGGTTCATTAGTTGTTGTTGTAAGTTGTATGGATTTTTTAATTGGGTAAATTACAAACTCATTAACCACATTAGGTAATGAAAATCCATTTAACTTTATATTAGACCAAGTATCTGTGAATATACAAGGTGTGTGGTATCCAATAAGTGGAGGTATTGTAACCTCATAAACCCCTTGTGTTCTTTGACATGTGGGTAGATTAATTAATCCTGGAATTGCAGTCCCAGTTTGATCCTTAATAGTGACAAAAGGATTTTCATCAAGATTTTGAAAACTACCATCTTCAAAAGAGTAAAGGTAAAGTTTGTTTGTTTTACCTAAAGAAAAAGTATTCCTATCATCCTCAATTAAATCGTCATATACAGTTTCTAATCTTGGTTCATAAAATGTCTGAGTATGTCTTGAAAAGAACCCAACATAATAAGGTGCGGTTGTCCCAGTTAAATTTTCTAATTGGGGTAAATATGAAATTCCCCAACCAACAGGGTTAACAAAATTACCTTGTATAATTGAATTTATATCATTTGTCATATCAAACTCAATGTTCTCATCCCCAAATTCAAAATGTTGTATATCAACAATGGTTAATGCCGAAAAATTAAAAACACCAGAATTTGTATTATCATAAATTCCTTGTTGTTCCCAATCATATAAAGTTTCTCTTTGAACCCAGTTAGATGGTCTTACAGAATAATTTCTATCTCCAGGTAATGACTGTACATCTGTGAAATCATAACCAACACCTTCATCCCAAGTTTGTGGTTTTGTTTCGTTAAAATCCTCATAAGGTATTCTCCACAAAATTAAATCAAATGAAGTTGCTCTTTCCATTTCTGATGCGGTCTTTGTATTTAAAAAATCCCTATCAAAAAAAGAGGTATTAACCATCCTTAAAGTGTGTTTAACATTATCAAAACAGGTTACGCCTGTTGTAATAATTCCTTGTTGATACTTTTCCTGTAATTCTGTAAGGTCTATATTAAATATAAATCTTGAGAATCCAATTGGGATTTTAACATCACCGTCACCATAGTACAACTCAACAATAGGATTTCTTCCCGTATTTGTTAAACCACTGTAGACGATAGTGTTATTCCTACTAAAATAAGAGTTGTGAATTGACATTTACTTTTTTAATATAAATATCAATTAATTCGAATATTTTGATTTAAAATTGTTTTTTCTGCATTTGCTAATGCGGTTGTTATGTCTGAAATTTTAACTCCTTGTAATGGTTCTTGTATTGGAGCCTCATTAATGTTGTGAGTATGAGCCTGAATAAAGTCAACAATTAGTTTTAGAAAATCTATAAGTTCCTCACCTCTAACCATAGAACTTGTGTTTGGTTTTATATCGTCAAGGATTTTTTCCTGAGATATTCCATATAAGGTATCTTTTAAATTAAAAATATTTCTATTTGGATTTTCTGCTCTGTGAGACAATAAATAAAGATAATCACCACCCATTAATCCATATGTTACAGGTCTCTCAAGATACTTTATTTTTTCTACAATAGTTTCCTTAGAAACTTTTTGAGGTCCTACGGTATCTTTATCCCAAACAACTGCAAACCCTGACTCACTATTAACTTCATTTAATTTTATTTCATTAAAAACTGTTGTTATTAAATTAGATACTATTACATCATTACTTAATAATTTTTCATTTGTACTTACGTTTGGACCAAAAACAAATGGGAATTGTTGATTCAATATTCCATTATTTGGATAATCTTTATATCCAGGTATTGTAACTTTACCTCTATTGAATCCTCTAATATATTGATTAACTAAAGAACTTACTTGTAATGCGGTAAAACCGGTAAACTCCATTTTTGAACCTGGAACAGGAATACAATTAGATGTTGTTCCGGTATTAATTGCAAAATTTAAAACTTTTGTTGAATCCGTTGGTTTAACACTATTAGTTTGAACATACCCACTCATAATATTTAAAGTGGTATCTACTCCGGTTATTGACCACTCAACAAAGTTTTTAACTTCTTGGTCAACATAAAAATCAACATTTAAACTCATTGCTCCATCATCAACCCTTTCTAAAGTATAATTTGATAATTGAACAAATGACCTAAGATCGTTTGATGTTGGTATTTCTTTATTTGGTGATTTAATATATTTTCCAGACCTTAAAATAATATCTTCTTGTTTAATTAATAGGTCCGATGTTCCTCTACCTAAAATTGCGTTATCTCCAGGTTCCGGATATACCCCACGTATGTCCACATCAATTTCTCCGGTAAGTTTGTTTCTAACGTCCTTTGCTTGTTTTATGTAAACTCCATTGTCTAACATAGATTGGGAGTTATCATAAGATTCAAAATAATTGTTCCAAGGACGACTTACAGGACCTTGTATGTAGAATTTGTTTGCCCCCCTTATTTCATCACGAGTTGCATACATAACGTGAACATATTCACCCACTCTTGGAACCTGACTAATGTAGTATGGTATTAATGGTAAAAAAACAAAAGGGTCTTTATAAGTCCATATATCTTTAGATGCATTCCAATCTACTGGGAGTGCTTGTAATTGATTATCAATTTTTGGTAATACCCTAAGTCTACCCAACATTAGTGGGTCGACATTATCTAAAACTTTACCGGATATTATAATTCTTTTATCTTCCATTTCTTGAGTTGTACTCCTTTAATAAACTATTATAAGTTGTCTCTAACTTATCTAAATGTTTTGTCATTTTTAAAACAACATTTTTTGTTTTTTCAAAATCTTCATTAATAAAATCCATAGCAAATTCAAGATCTTTTTTTGGTCTTACTTTATATTCAGTTATGATTTCTACTATTTTATTTGTTTCTATATTATTTTCCATGTTATAATTTTTTACCGAACACTACTTTAGGGATTGTTTGACCAATAGGTGTGATTGACAATAAATCAACCGCCACCTGTACTTGACCATTTTGTGATTCTTCTTTATCAATCCCATCAATAACCGCCTTAATTGATGCCATAAATTTATTTGGTGACCCATCCGACATAGGTCCTGTAGGAATACCTAACTTTTCAAATTCCTCAATAACATTTAAAAATGCTCTGGTTGATGAAAATCCACTTAAAAATCTTGATGCTAATAACAAAGGTAGAGGAACTTGATTCCCAAAACCTTTAGATGCTAATTTTAATAAATTTTGTAAATCATCTATTACACTTTTACATTCTCTAAAATCTTTAACCAATTTAGCAATTGCCAATATTATTTGAGTTAATGCCAATATTATTGATAATTTTTTATTAACTTTTTCATTTCCAATATCGGTAGTGATTGTTTGTAATAATTCTTTTATGTCTTCTTTAATAGAATCAAAAATAATTTTAATAAAAATTGCACCTATTTTAGAAACAACACTAGTGAAAAATGTTTTTAATTTTTTTATAAAATCAACGTATGAAAATACTTCATCCATTACATTTTGATTTAACGCCTTTAATACAATACCAAGAGGTAATAATGTTTTTGGTGATAATAAAGACAAAACGACTGATTTGGGAAATTCTTTAATAAAAGATGCATCTAAATTTATTTGTAATGGTACCCAATCTGGATTTTTAGTTATTGTGTCAGTTATATTTGTTGCATCCTCAAGGGTGTTATTATTATTTGTTCCAGGAACAAAAACCAAATTATTAATTGAGTTTACAATTGCGGTACTATTAATTGGTAATTGTACATTATCACATTCTTCAAACGTTGCAACACCATTAATAATATCCGAAACATTTTGGTCAATAAAATTTAAATCAATTTCGGTAAATTCAAAAAAAGAATCGTCAATATTATCGTTTTCAGAAACTTTTGCGGTACCAGAAACATCAATCTCTTTAGTGTTATCATAACATAACCCCATTATTCTTTGTAGGAGTATAAACACTTTTTGTAGTGACTCAAGATCGGACTTACCATCACCTTTTTCAATGGATACGGCTCCAGTTAGTTGATTCATTAAATTAGCAAAAATATTTTTAAAATCAATAACCTCAATCGTTGAGTAATAATCTTTTAAAAATTCTTTTATTTTGTTTCCTGTTAATCTGTTAGATAAATTAACTTTATAAAAGTTACCAGTAACGTTATTACCAAATGGGTCAATGTAATTCTCAACATAAGTTATATCAAATAAATTTTGTCCTGATTTTCCTTGGTAGTTTGAAGAATATTGAACGGAAAATGGTTGGTTAATATTTTGAATCCTATTATACAATTCTTTATTCATTGCAAACGGACTTCCAGGATAAGAAAGAGTTTTATCTTCATAAATTATTTGACCAACATTATTATTAGGGTCAACCATTAACTGACCTAATAAATCAATAGATTTAACTTTTAAATATAAATCTTGGTTTGGTGTGTATGTTTGGTCTTGGGAACAACCCGCAGCATTTAAAATTTCTTGTTCTATTAACTCAAGAATTTTAGGTTTTAACTCATTAAGCGCAGTTACAAATTTATTAATTATATATTTTTGTGTGCTATTTTTACCTTTTATTTTAAGTCCGGGTATTTTATTATATTTTGAATCTTTTAACTTTTTAAAGCTACCCCCCATTAAATCATCTTTTGATGGTAAATTATCTCCAGAATCTAATTTAAGTTTCATTAAATTATCTATCTGACTGTTTGCGCTTTTTTGATATTTTTGTTTTTTCTTTTTTGCACTATCAAGAGTTTGGGTTATCTTCTTCTTATTTTTTTCATAAGAACTACCCGCTTTCTTTTTTAGTTTTTTATAATCTAAAGATATTTGTTTATACGTTTTATTCTTGGTTATAGAACTACCAATAGATTCATAACCTTCCTCAATATCAATAGCCATATCACTTATTTAATTTGTAATTTTTATCTGACGTATCTTTGTCAATTAAGTTTTTCATCACATCATCATCTAAATCCAAATCAGAAAGTGTAAAATTATCATCTTGTCTTTCTTGAGATTTTTGCCAAATTTGTGCTTGTAACTTTGAGAGGGATAATTTTTTCTCCACACAATCATTAATTATTTTTTGTTGTTTTTCAATAACAGGACCAATAAGAGTCATATCTTCTGGTTCCTTCATCATTGTTAACATTTTATTTTGGATTCTAATTGCGGTATTTCTTTGTTCCACTAATTCGTTGTAGATTTCTTGCATCAAAGATAACATAGAATCTTTGGTTAAATTAATTTCTTTTTTTGGTGGTCTTCCCATATTTATAAATATCAATTTTTTAAAATCTCTTGGATAAGTTCTAAATATAATTTTTTATATCTTTTCATAGAACTTCTAATTTCTTTTGTTGATAGGTTGGTCATTTCCCTTAACTCAAATAAAATTACATTTTTATTAAACTTATTATTATTTGTGTCAGGAAATATTGATCCATAATTTTCAAAAAGGTCAGAGATTGCTTGGCCTAATTTTACCTCTTGTTCGGTTATTTTATTATCATCCATACTATCTTTTAACTTATTTAAAAATTTTTTAATAATTTCTTCTGTAGTTAACTCTTCATTATCAATGTAATAAATCATATCAGGACTATGTTGTAAATCAGATGAAATGTCCTCGTATGAAATTTTACGATTAGTTTCCTTCTGGTCTTTCATAATTTGACCCATAAGATAATTCTTACAGATAGTACCAAAATATGAATACGCTTTTTTTTCTTTTGACGGTTTAAATTTATCAATTTTTGTCATCAAAAATGAATGTGTATCAACATGAATTTCATCGTAACTCATATCTTTTCTATATAATTTATATCGTCTTATTATTGACGATATCATCTTATCCAAAGGAAACTTTAAAAACTCATTATATATTTTATTCTTCTCTTCAAAAGTAGTTGCGGTTAGATATTCTCTAACCGCATTTTCTTCTCGTTCTGCAAAATAATTTGTTGTTTTTGGTTTTCTTCCTTTCTTTTTCTTTTCATCACAATTTTCACAAATTTGTTCATTTTCTAACATTAAACTTCTTGTGGTTCATATTTTATGTCTCTATCTTTAATATATAGATATTCTTTTTTTGCCGACTCAACCCAGAACTTAACCTCATCTTCAGAAAGTCTATCATCACCATTTTTATAGTTCCAAAAAATTGACCCCTCTCTTAAATTCATATGTTTATAACCAATTTTAGGGATTGCCATAAATTTAAGTGAATTATGTGTCATTCTTAATAAGAACTCATAACCAAAGGTTAATCTAAAAGATGGTTTAATCATACCAAATTTAACATATTTTTCTTTTTTAATTAACATTCCTGAGATTTGGAAGTTTTGATATGTAAGTAATGTTTCATTAGTTAAAATTCCCATTTCCGATGTGAAGTTTGCCGCAAATGTGGCTTCGTTTGTAAATCCTACAAACACCCCTTTATCGTTAACGTCAACAACTATTGGTAAAAATGCGTCCACATCTCCATAAATTCCCATATAGTTTTTTGCATTTTTAAACCAAATGTTGGAGTACTCATCATCAAATTCTAAAATAGATACCCATTCAGAAGTTGCTTTCTCAATACCGTAATTAACTTGAGACGCAAAATTAGGGTCTTCATCGTATTGTTCAATAATAACGTTTAGACCTTCAAAATCAAAATCCTTTACAAAATTTAAGAATGTAGATTCTCCAGTATGGACAATGATTAGTTCGTCAACCAATCCAGTTTGGTTTTTAAGTGAGGTGATTGCTTTAGTGAAATAATCATCAAAGCCAAATACATTACCTGTTTTAATTGGTAAGATAACCGAAATAGTGTTTTTTGTTTCCATATTATTCTATTGTTTCAAATTTAGTTAATTGTTCTTCAAATGTTTTCATTCTTGTTTCTATCATGTTTGAGAACACTTCCAAAACGCGAGATTCAAACTTTGACATATCTGAATATTCAGACGAGGTTTTTTTCATAAAAGTATATAATTCAGGGTTAACATTATCCTCTAACCAATTTTGGACAAAATCTGAAATAACATCCACCATTGAGTTTTTATTAACTAACCATAGTCCGTTATCTTCATTTAACCATTCCGGTTGCAAATTAGGTACTAGACCAATTACCGGAACTCCCATCTTCATTGATTCAAGAGGAAAGGTACCAAACCCACTAGTTTCATCTACCCAGACAGATAAGAAACTATCTTTAAGTGCATTTGCAAATTCAGTTTCAGTTAGACCTCTTAAATCTCTAAATGTTATCCATCTATATTGTGGGAATCTAACGTAGAATTGTTTTATAATGTTGGCAGTATCTCTTTGGTCTCTAGTGTGAATTGAGATAATTGTTTTAGGTGGAAACTCTGATTTTTCAAAAACTTCAGAAATAACCGGTTCAATAATGTCAAATGAAATTTTTCTCATTAGAGTGTCAATACGTTCTTTTTGTTTTTCTGATGTAGTAATACATTTATAAAAACTCATCTGAGTCCAACTTTGACCAGGTTGTAAAGTTTCAAAAATATGGTCATATGCTTGAGTTAAAACAACTTTACCACAAGGTAAATTTTTAACTTGTTCCATAATGTAACCAAATATTTCTGGAATAATTAAAAGGTCATCCGGAGAAATTTCTAAGTTTCCATCATCAATTGATTTATGTGGGAGTTCGGACATATATTCTTCACCTAACCAACTACCAACACCAAAATATTCTTTATTTTCGTGTAATATAATTGGGTTATAACCGTTTTTTTTAAGTGTCATTGCCATCTGATAAGTATATCTAACAGAAGCCCTAGCATTTCCTTTAGTATCTTGTACTATAAAATACAAACGAGATTTTTTATCCTTCATACTTTGGATTGATTTCTCTAGTTTTTTTACTTGTTCTGAGTTCATAATTTTATATTTTGTTTATTATTTTATTCATCAATAATGTGTTGAATGCAATTTTAAAAGGGATAGATAGTTCATTACTTTTCATCCCTAAATTTTCATCCACTTCATTACTTTCGGTTAATACAGTTTCCAACATCGATTTTACAATCTCATATTTTACTAAATGTATTTGGGTTTCTCCGGACTCCCCGTCAAATTGGACATATTGGTCAATAACTTCTAAGTCCACATAGTAATTTTCGTTAAATACTTGAAACATACTTTTTAATTTTTTCTAAAGTTTCTTTGAATTCAGAAAGGGACGATACCTCATATTCTGATTCAATGTGTTTATTATAATTTGTTGTAAATTTTACAACAATTTTATCCTTTGGTTTTTCTAATAATAAGGTAGGATTAGCCGTAAGTAAAACGTCAACGTCATTCCACATATTATTTTTAGTTATTTCACTATAAAAAAGTACTTTTTCAATCAAACATCCAAACTTTGATAAGAAAAATAATGAAGATGGTTTTGATTTACCAATCTCATCTGACACAATTAATAAATCATATTCATCTCTTAATTCATAATACAAATCATTTAATATATTAAATGTTGACATTTCTGTTGATGGAGCGTGACCAAATAGTTCCATTGTGTATTCTTCATACATAAAAGAATATAGATCCTCTTTTGATGGAAAAGAAAAATGATTTAATAAATCCAAAGACGTAACATCACTTAAAATTTTATATTCAAACAAATTAGAATTAACATTCTCATTAATGGAAACCACTTCATCAGTATCTCCAGAAAATTCTAACTCATATGTTTTATCCGTTGATTTACATTCATGACTATCAAGTAAATGTTTTTCATATATTTCTATGAATTTACCAATAGTATCCCTAAGAACTCCATTAATCTCAATCCCTATTTTCATCATATTTACTTAGTATTTTACTTATTAATGGATTTCTAACATTCTTAGCGTCCCTAAAATCATAAACACCAATATCTGGAACATCTTTAAATCTTTGGATTGCATCATATAGTCCCGATTGTTTTTTATCTTTATATCTATCGGTTTGTTCTAAATCTCCAGAAATAAAGAACTTACTATTATAACCAATTCTTGTTAATAATAATTTCATTTGATTTGGAGTGGAGTTTTGAGCTTCCTCAAAAACTAATATTGAATTGTCAATATTCATACCTCTCATAAAAGCCAAAGCAAAAACCTCAATAACCTCTAAGTCCTTTAATTTTTCTCTAGCCTCTTTACCAATAATTTTATTTAATAGATAATAAGATGGAAAAATATAAGGATCTAATTTTTCCTCAAGGTTACCAGGTAAAGAACCTAATTTTTCCTCTGCCTCAACTGCCGGTCTTACAATAATAATTTTTTCGTAAGAATTGTTTGAGTCAATTAATAAATCAACCGCCGCTTTCATTGCGATATATGATTTACCAACACCTGCTGGTCCTGACGCAACCGTAATTTGATTGTTTCTAAGAATATTATAATACTCTTCTTGGTGTTCGGATAAAAATTTATTTTTTTGTTTTTTCTTTATAACTGAATTTATCAAATCTTTTTTTGAAAATTGTGGTTGTGGAGACGTTTCATCGTCTTTTTGTATTGGTTTTTTTCTAGCCGTCATTTATTTAAAACTACTTGTTTATTTATCCATTCATATGTTTTTTTCATCCCTTCAAATAGAGGTTGGGACACTGACCACCCAATTTTTTCTTTGAAGAGTGTGTTGTCGGAATTTCTTCCTCTTACACCAACCGGACATTTAAATCCATATTTTTTTTGGAATTCTTCACCATTTATATTATTAATTGTAATTTCTTTATTAGAAATATCAATAGCCATTTGAGCTAACTCATTAATGGTTACCATTTCTTCAGATCCTATATTAACAGGCCCAATAAATTCACTTTCCATTAATTTTAAAACCGCCTCAACACACTCATCAATATATAGAAATGATCTGGTTTGTTGACCATCTCCCCATACTTCAATAGATTTACCATTATTTGTTTCACATACTTTTCGACACATAGCCGCAGGTGCCTTTTCTTTACCACCATCCCAAGTCCCATACGGACCAAATATATTATGGAATCTCCCAACTCTAATATCTAGTTTATAATTCCTCATAAACGCAAAATACAACCTTTCACTAAATAATTTTTCCCAACCATATTCAGAATCGGGATTTGCTGGATATGCGGAAGATTCTTCACAGTTTGGATTTTCAGGGTCTAGTTGATTATGTTCTGGGTACATACAAGCCGATGACGAATAGAATAATTTTTTAACACCAAACTTTGATGCATAATAACTAACATTTAAGTTAATTAGTGCCGAATTATGCATAACGTTTGCATCATTTTCTCCCGTAAAAATATAACCAGCTCCACCCATATCTGCGGCTAGTTGGTATACCTCATCAAAAGAATTAATACCATCCTCAATAGAAATTTGTTTTGGTGAGAACATTATTGTGGAAACAAAATTTGGGTCTCTCAAATCACCTAAAATAAATTCAGAACAAAAATCTGAACTTTTAAAATATTCGTGGTTTTTTATATCAACAACCCTTACAAAATTTCCTTGTTCATATAATTTTTTTGATAAATGGCCACCTATAAAACCACCACCACCTAGTATTAAAATTTTTTTCATAATTTATTATTAATAATTTTATTTAATTCTTGATCACTAATTAACTCAGTTTTACTTCTGTTACCGATTTTAAATTCATCAATCTCATATAAGTTATCTGGACAAGATAGTATAAAACCATCATATTGAAAAGATTCGTTATCAAAATCACACGAAGATAAAATTTTATACCCATTTTTTTTTAAAAAAGAAATACACTCATAATGAAGTGGATTACTGTGTGTACTAATAAATAAATATTTTATTTTTTTTTCAGAAAGATAAGGTTGTATCATATCCAACATCTCTACCTCATATCCTTGAATGTCACTATGTAATATATCTATTTTTTCTAAATTATTTTTTAAAAAGAACGTTAGTGGGTTAAAATCGGATTTAGAAATTTTGCCTTGTATAAAATTTGGTTTTAATTCGTTAATTTCAAAATTTTTAATTCCAACCCTCATATTATTAGCGTCAGGTTCAATACAGTAAGAGATTGAATCTTCAATTGCTTTCATAAACCATATTGAGTACATTGACCAGTAACTACCTAATTCAATCATAATAGAACCTTTGTCTAGTTTAGTTAAAACTTTTTGAAACGCTCTTTCTTCGGATGGTTCGTGAACACCTAAATTATATTTTAATATCTCAATAAAGTTACCGTAATATTCAGTACTAAGTTTTATACCATTATGTAAAGTAATAATTCCGTTTTCAACAGTACCTGCATTTTCTACTCTATTAATATACAAATTGTTTGGGTCAGATATAATATCTTTAAATCTATTAAAATTATCTGATGGACTATTAAATCCCCCTTTTAAGTTATTTATTGATTCATCTTCTAATAAGTCAAAAATATTGTCCGTATAGAAGTCCTCGTCATACGTTTTTTCAGATGTGTTATAGTTTTTAGAATTTAGTTTTTCTATTAAAGATTTGTGTGGATTCATTTTATTATTATTCAAATGTTTATATGGTTTTATTATTATTTTACAAAAATTAAGTTTTCACCGTTTTGGTGTATTAAATTCATATTGAATTTTTGACAATAATTAACAAAAAGGTCTTTTTGTTTACCATTAAACTCAACACAAACAACCTCACAATTTACTTTGTTTAAATCAATTTGATTAAGAACTATATAATCCATTCCTTCAATATCAATACTAATTATGTTAAAACTTTGTTCTGTAAGATTGTATTTTTCTAAAAAAGAATTCCAGGTTAAACATTCTACTTCGTTTTCTTCATAGGTTACACCACTACGTCTCCACCTAAAAGTTTCATCCATAATAAGAGACGATACTAACCCCGTGTCCTTTTCCCCAAGTTGTTTACCACTTTCATAAAATTTTAATTTACAATTTTCAGAACCTAATGCAACATTATAACATTTACTATTTCCTAAAACGTTTTCAACTAATTTATCAAAAGGTTTTTTCCCTGCCTCAACTAAAAAACCTTGCCAACCAAGATCCCTAAAAAATTTTGAGTTACTAAGGGTTATGCCATCATTTGCCCCAATTTCTAAAACAGTACCAATATAATCTGGTCCGTGTTTTTCCAAAATATAATCATTAATTATTTTGTCTTCATTATTTTGTCCGTAATACATCTTTATTTAATATTAAAATTGTTTATTAAAATTGTTTATTAATCTTTTTTGGTAAATTTTTTCATCACCACTTACATTGTTTTTTATGTAAGTTTCATCATATTCATTGTGAACATCTTTTGTAATATCTGGATGAAAATGTTTAATTATACAATTATTAAAATATGTTTGTTTGTTTAAACTTTTAGCGACTAACATAAATTCGTTGTCGGCATAAAAAGAAACATAACTAGGATGGTAAATATAATTAAAACGTTTATAATATGTTTTACCTAAAATACTAAGAGTATTTAAATCACTTCTGTATCCATCATAATACCATAAAACACCATCAGTATCCGGGTAAAATTCATTCATATTATTTCTAATGATACTATCGTAACCTTTAACTTGTGGTATCATATCATCCGAAGCTAATAAAATAATATCATAATCATTATGTTTATCTAAATCTGAATTTACCGCCTCTATTTTTGTTTTAGAATTACCAAAATAAAAAAATAAATTTTTATAAGTTTCTAATTTTTTTATCACAGATTCATCATTCATTTCTTTATCGTCTAAATCACAAGTAATTACAAATATTGTATTATCAATATCGTCTAATAATTCGTAATATTTATCAAGTACTTTAAAAAAAAGTTCTTTTCTACCCCTTGTTGGGAATTTAATTAGTAATTTCATTTTTTTTTCATTCATTTAAATGTTTATAGTATTCATCTGGATTAACTTCCCCCCAAGTAACATTTGGTCCGTAAGTCTCAAATATTGGTTCATAACCCATCATATCAACAAAATGTATAAAATCTCTTTCAAAAAAATATCTATCACCCTCACCACCGTGAACACCATTAATTTTTTTGTATAAAAATTTTTTACTTAAATTATTAATCATTTTTAAAAAAATTTCACTTTTAATAACAAAAAATGTATTAACATACATAAATTTTATAGGTTTTTTTATAAAAGTAAAATCACAATAAGATGTCCAAATGTCTTTTATTTTTTTAGTGTCGTATATTGGTAAAAAACTTAAATGTGTTCCATAACAACCATAAGAATTATTACTAAAAAGTTTTTCCATAATTAATTCTGGTTTACCCCAAAAATTCTCAAACATCCAGTTATGACAAGACATTTCATTAGTTGTAACACCTTTACTGTGTCCAAACCACGCAAGACTATTGTCTTTTACTTTTATATTTTCTTTATTTAAGTAAAATAATTCTAACGCCTTTTGATATCCCGCAACATCTGAATTTACGTATAGTTCAGGATTACACCTTTCGTATATAATATTCAAACCACTATTTTTATATTTTTCTAATATTTCTAACCAAGTATTTATCGTATCGGTTTGAATACCAACAAATATTAAATGGTTTTTAAATTTTTCTACCATAGTGGTTAAAAATTTTTCACCTCTGAAAATATTTTTTTCATCAGGAAAAAAGGAAGAATAAAAAACTAAACCATCGTAAATCATATTTAAATATTTTTTGTTTTGTAAATTAAACCAATACCACCCCACAAATCACTTGCATCCGAGTCAAAGAAAACAATGTTATTTTTACCATCTTCAATCAATTCATCCCAAAAATCGTGAACGTAACATCCGTGATTTTCGTGAAAATTACTCCTATGAATATCGTGAAAAGCAATTATACCACCATCTTTGACAAAATCATAATACATATTGAAGTCTAACTTAACTCCGTTATATGAATGGTCTCCATCAATAAAAAGTAAATCTAATTTATTACCATTAAGTGTGTTTTTTACTTTATCATAGGTATTTTTATCGTGACTACTTCCTGAAATATAGTTAAAATTGCATTTTGTTTTTATATATTCGGAACCAAATAAATTAGAGTTATTATGTGTGTATTTAAATTCATCAAATCTAGGTTGTATTTGTTGATCTATGGTTATAAGGTTTTCAAAAAAATTAGATAAAAATACAGTTGTACCCCCATCATAACAACCTATCTCTAAACAATTTTTTAGTTTACCATTTTTGGATATTTCTTTAATAAAAGAAATCCATTCATTCTTTTTTTGTTGTATTTTAAAACTTAAACTTTCTTCCCAATAATTTTCCATACTAAAATTTATTTTTTACTTTTATGACATTTAATAACTTACTTGGTTTACCTCCCCACAAAACTTTATTTGGGAACTTCCAAATGTTATAATGATTAACAATTTTACTTACCTCGTCTTTGAAATTAACGAAAGCGGAACTGTTTAATAATTTTCTTTTTATGTCGTTCCTAATGTAGGATCCGTGATGCATTTCAATTTGGTCCCTACTAAAAACAACTGGGTTGGTAATATCAGACATTCTCCTTGTAGGATCTACTAACACAGGTGAGCTATATCCAAAAACGTAATTAGATTTTTCTTTTATCTTAAAAATTAAAGATACATAATATTCTTCAGGTGGATCTAATTGGTATTCCCAAGTTTTATAATAAGTCTTCATTTGACAATACGAAGAATCGTAATCATTCTTTTGTATTATGTTTTTAATTTTTATAAATTCATTTATATCGTAATATTCGTCAGTGTCCATTGACATATGATGTGTGCATCCATTCTTTTTTGACAACTCAAGTCCTATATTTCTTTTTGTTATTTCACAATGGTGAGGGTTCATACCAAAAGGTGAATATTTATCTAAATGGTCTATAAGTTTTTCTGAAACTAATCTATTTAAAAGAGGTTCTAAATTTTCATCACATCCATTACCCAAATTTGAGGTTGTTTGATATACCACACTTATGTAATCAACCTCACTTCTTATTTGTTTTATTGAATCTTCTAATAGTTCTTCTCCATCAAAAACATTATAACTAATTCCTAACTTCATACTTTTATTTTTATATTATTTATTTATTTTGATAAAAGAAATTTTTTAATTCTTTAACGTGATTAAGCATAAATGGATAAAGTAATTCCGCATAATCATTTCTTTCTTTTTCGTTTTTTTCTGTATCTTTTTTTCTTGTTTCACTTTCTAAATGATAAGAAACTGAAGAACTATCACAATAATTAATATAACCCTTTATGATACATTTTGCATTTAATTCCACGTCTTCAAAACACGTTTGGTAACCCTCATTAAAAAATCCACAAGATTCAAATAAACTTTTTCTTATCATCATTAATGCCGCAGTATTACCAATAACCGGATTAACTCCTGTGGAATAATTGTAATAATTTCTTAGGCCAATGTGAGATAATTGTACAATTTTGTTTGAGTCAAAAAAGGCTATTATTCCATTATGTTGGATTGTGCCATCCTCAAAATGAAGCCTAGCCCCCACAGTTCCAGTTTTAGGGTATGTTTTAAAAACCTTTAACATTCCATAAATAACATTATTTAATATTTTAATATCATTATTACAAAAAAGTAAAAATTCATATTCTTTACCAATATGGTTTTTAACAACATCATTATTTATTTTTGCAAAATTATAATAATCATATTCAATTAATTTTATATTCCCCATTGGGAGTATTTTTTCTTTTACCCATTCTTTTTCTTCGTTTGTTGACCCGGTATCCGCAATAAAAACATCAAATAATTTTGAATCACATTGTTGGTAAAATGAATTAACACAATCAAATAACATTTGTGTGTTACCTTTTGTTGGTATTATTATCGCAATCTTACCAACATTTTTTAATTGTTTTATTTTAATTGTTGGTACGTATGGAATCTCAGGTTTTAAATCTAAAGGTAAATTATTACCCCACTTCTCAACAAATTTTTCCTTACTTTCCCAGAACTCTTGATTTGGTTGGCCAACAGATTCGTGAGTGATTTCAAAAGACGAAGTCACTCCAATTTTTACTCCATCTATATAATTTGGAATACAAAATAAATGGTCATAAAAGTGAAATTTACCAATTGACTCGTCAAAGGTGTGTTTTATTTTTGTTTTATTAAACGAAATAAAAAGACCATCAATTGTTACAACTGGAATTAAAAATGGCAATTTAGAGGAATATTTACTTAACCATTTGTTATGACCTTTAGGGTGATGATAAACTTGACCAACCATAGTTTGTTTTAATCTTTCCCAGTAAACTCCTGACTCAGGAAAATAACAAGAACCGGCCTTACCAATAATACCGTAGTCGGAGTTATCTTCAAAATCCCTTAGTAATTTTTTACCCCAACCTTTCTCAAGTTTAATGTCGTTATGACAACAAACTACAATATCATATATTGATTCTGTAATACCACTGTTATAAACTTGAGATAATGAGAATTGATTATGATTCTCAAATTCTAAAATTTGAACGTCCTTTAACCCAACAGTATCCCTTAGATGTTTTTGAAATTTACTATTGTGGTTTGAATCCTTATGTGTTGAGTAAACTATTGTTATCATTTGTAAAAGAAATTATATGCGGTTAAGTCTTCCGTGTCGTTAGTGTTGTGAGGTTCAAACTCACCTATGTTTCGTTTAGTATTAAACATATCTGCCCTACCTCTGTCACATTTTAATTGGAATTCCTCTTGTGTTTTACAAAAATAGTGGTTTATCTGCGCAATATCGTCAGTGTGTATTTGAGTAAATGGACCTGTATTTTGTCGTTTATGGGTGTCAACCCAAACAGAACTCGGGTTATGAACACTCATATGTGTTGTTGGTGTTAATTTTACAATACATTTAACGTGTAAATTCACATCTTTCTGTCTTTTAGTAAATCTTTTTACTACGTTATAATCACCGTTAACGGTTTTATGTCCATTATCACCAAATAACACCCAATTTATTCCTACGGCCGGAAATTCCTCATAGTCGGAAAGAAAAGATTTGATATTATCATGTTTTTTTAAAACTAAAAACTCATCAACATCAAAAAATGCAACCCAATCAAAATTATTAACATTATGTTTAATAAAGTGATTATATGCGTCTCTTTGTTTATTTAACCCATCAAAATCTATTTTATGAACGTTATCGTTCTCACCTGACCATCTCCAGTCATTTTGGTAAATGATTATATCATCAAACCCTAATTTTTTATTATAATCAATCCACTCTTGGATATATAATTCTTCATTTTTTGCAATGCAAACTAACGCAACTCTCATGATTTAAATTCCTGTTGATCCGAAGCCGTTATCGCTTCTTTCTTTATTTTCTAATTTTTTAACCTCAATTAATTTAACCCATTTACCTGAAACCACTGGACATAGAACCGCTTGTGCAATTTTTTGTCCTTTATTTACGGTGATTACTTCGTTATTCATATTCATCAAAATAACTTTAATTTCTCCCGTATAACCTTGATCTACAGTGCCAGGACTATTTAAAACCATTAATCCCTGGTTAAGAGCTAAACCACTTTTAGTTCTTACTTGTATTTCGTAATTTTCTGGAATATCAAAATGAACTCCAGTTGGAACTAAAACTCTACCAAAAGGGTCTACATCAATATCTTCAGTTGAATATAAATCCATACCTGAATCTGTAGGGTATGCGTATTT
>B570J29032_109959228_pt1 | contig 20364 bp, 5 predicted proteins | sample LakMenEpi16Nov12_FD_29032 | JGI IMG/M metagenome (IMG submission 29032) | reverse complement strand
CCTAAACCTGCCATTCCACCATTAGCATAAACTCGTTCTACTTCATCCATTGAATAGGTATTCACTCCGTTAGGAAATTCTAAAGAAACAAATAATACACCTCTATTATCTTCTTCTATTCCATAGTGAGCAAAACCGACTTGACCATAATGCTTATCTGATTTGAGTATTACTTTAAATTTTGCACCATCAACAAATTCACCACCATCAGCGAATCTTTTTGCAGAACCTTGTGGATTATTAATTAATCTACTTGCATCAATTTTATTACCCCATTTTTTTGATAACCTTGCCTTCTCATAAGATATTGGCGTATAATTTTTTCTATAATTATATTTGTCGTATTCGGGTAAAGTTAAATCAATTATATTCAATGCAGTTGTACCATTAGGCATTTCATATTCAACCAATATTTCGTTGTTATGAACGGCAATTACATATCCATCTCTATCGGCTTGATTTCTCCAAATAGTTATTTCATCGCCAACTTTGTATTTACCTGTTCCGTAAGTTTCAAGTTCGGATTTCTTTTTTGCAATTAATCTATTTAATTCAGCAACCCATTCTTTACTTGCAGATTTATCTACATTCGTTATTTCACCAAATTCTTTACCCCATATTTCATCTTTTCTTTCTAAATAACTTTCAAAAGAATTAAGATTACGAATTGTTGCAGTATAGTATGGATTTATTTTTACATAAAATCCCATCGGCAAATACATATCATACAATTCACCACCATCAGCGTATAAAGAACCAATTTCTATTGATTTAATTTCAGTTAAAGGCATCATTCGGTAAGTGCTTTCATCAAAACCTTTCATTACTGCAACTGAATCTTTTTCGTATGAAGAACCTTGATAAATATATTTTACTCCATTATTATCATAAACCACAACATCTTCTCCTTCATCTAATTTTTTATCCCAATTTAATAAATCAGATGCTTTTATCTCCCCACCATCAGCGTATTTAACAACCAAAAAACCATTTTCATTTTCTTTTTCAACGCTTGATATTCCACCTTCTAAACTATCTAAATAATGTCTTACTAATTTTTTATTTTTTTTAATTTTACCATTTTCATCTGATTCAACAAGGGTTGCTGAATAACCATCTTTATCTACAATCTTATAAAACTTACCACCTTCAAGTCCTTTTAACATTGTAAATCCAACACCTTGAATAATACTTCCAATATTTAATTTTGTAGGATAACCACCATCAGCGAATTTACCTTCTAATCTATTAATTCTTTTTCTTTCTGCAAAAGATGTTTGAGAATCACCTGCAAGTATATTTTTGTATTTTTCTACGGCTTCTTTTATTGTTTTAGATGAAGTAGTTGAAATTAAATAATGATGTTCTCCTTTTGAAGTTTTGTAATAAATATCAATTTTATTTCCACCATCTTTTTCTCCGTATATTTCACCAACGATTCCACCATCAGCGAAGAATTTTGCTCTACCTGTACCATCACCAAAGTCGGCTTCTAACCATTTATTTCTTAACCAATTAAAACCTTGTTTAGTTTTATCAGCAACTTTTCTTGCACCACGCTTAATTTTTCCTTTAACATCATTCTTTTCCAAGAACACCTGTGCTTGTCCTACTTTTTCTTGTCCGTATCGGTAAGCATCAACAGAAACCTTTTTAATTTTATCAAGTGTGCTTAATTCGACATAATCTTTTTTAGCATAAACATCTAAATCAGTTTTTGCTTCCAAATTAGCCAATGGATAAATTTCAAATCGCATTGAAGGATATTGCTGAACAAGTAATTTTCTTTGTTCCGTTGCTTCTGCTTTTGTCGAATAACCCGAAACCAATTTTTTGGTGCTACTTTCTACAATGTAAAAAGCATATTTAGGTTTTCTTTTAGATGCCGTAATTCTACCACCTTTTGCATAGTTGTTGAAGAAATACATTTCACCATCGTACTCAACAATTAAATAATCAGAAGATAAGTAATCACCTATGTTTTCGTAATCAACACTTAAAAAAGATAAATTCTGTAATTCACTTGTATATCCATATTCTTCTAACCAAGAACTTAAATCATTTTCTAATTTATCGTATATTTCATCGTAAATAGAATCTCTCGCTTCTTCTCTCGCTTTATCTTCAAAACGGCTATCAATATCAACATAAGAATTTTCAGCATCTTCTAAATCAATTTCTTTTGATTCAATTTCATCTGAAATCCTTTCATATTCATCGTCATCTTCGGCATCGTTAAGTAAAGAAGTTAAATCCTTAATTTCTTCTTGTATTTCTACAATCTTATCTTCTAATTCCGATTTTTCATCATCATATTCAGATTGTGTATCGGGTGCGATATTCATTAAATCTTCAAATGACATATCATTCACCAAAGAATCAGATTCTTCACCTGCAATAATTCGTTTATCTGTGTCAGTAATATAAACATCATTATCAGATGGCTCATAAACACCTTGCTGAACCATTTCGTAACCGAAATCAGTTAAATTATCGTATTTACCGAAATAGTTATTTTCCATTTCATCAATAACATCAGACAAAGAATCATTTCTGCTACCCGAATCTTTTTTATATGCACTAATTACATCGGCAGGGAAATCAGAACTTTCATATTTTTCGTATGCTTCAATAATTTCCTCAAATTCATTTGCACCCATATATTCGTCATACAAATCATCACCGAAACCTTCGTAATCAGTAACTTCGTATTCCTCACGATTGCCACCGAATTGTTGATTCAATCCATTCATCCAATCGTAAATACCATCAATTACATCTTGCCCATCAGCGTAATCCGTTAAATTGAACCATTTACCTTCATCGTAGCCAAGAATTTGAATATATGCCATTGGAGTTTCATCATTCAAACTGCCACCTGCCATCATTTTAGGTGCAACACCTTTTCTTGCCAAATAAATATCAATAGTTTCTTCTAAAAATTCATCGCCTGTATAAGAATCCAATTTTTCATAATCTTCCAAGTATTTTAAAGCCATTCCTGTCGGCTCAAAAACTTCATTTAATCGGAAAGAAAAAGAATCACTATCTTGTTCAGAATCAAATCCGATTTCACTACCATCTTTGAACTTAATATAAATACTTGCACCACCACTAATAAATCCTTCGTAGAAACGATAAAACAATTCATCTTTATCATTTCCTTCAAGAATAATAGCATCGCCATAATTACCACGAATATCGCCCCCTAAATGTGGCATAATGACATAGAAAAACCTGTCATAATCTACATCGTGATAAACTCGCCAATTCAAATCAACTAATCCGTTATAAGAAAAATTATAAGTATTATCAGCAGACAATTCTTCTAATGGTGTTTCACCAATTACCTCATCAGTTTCGGGGTCAATTTCTCTACGAACTAAATCCCAATCTTGAATTTCATAAATTGTTTCCTGTGGCAAAGTCATTTCGGTATAATCACCTAACTCTCTATAACTATCAATTATGCTACTAACAACTTCTTTTCTGTCGGCTTTATAGTCATATTCAATACCACTATCCCAAATTGAAAAAATCATTTGAGCATCCGTGATAAATGGTGCATAATTTTCCTCAATATATTCTCTGCGTTCCGAATAATTTAATTCTGAAACATTACCACCACCTGCCATTCTAACCACAGGTTTGTAGTTTCCTTTTTTAGCAGGTTTATATGTGCTTTTAGTTGACTTCGCCATAATTAATTTTAATTTATTCTGTATGCTACACAATCATCAGACAAATATAGTGTTTCTCCATCGTATGAAGAAAGGAAATGTCCAATTCCATCTGTTTGAACGGCATCTTGACTTGCTTCTTGAATATCAATTAAATTATTATCCATAACCATTTTGTATGTTTCTTCTTCACCAAAATTGTTAATGAAATAATCTAAACCATCGTTACCTTCTTCTAATTTTTCTTGTGTTAATAAAGTAACATAATCGTATTTAAGGTCATCAGCCAATTCTTCGGCATTTTCAGATTCAGCATCATCTTCATCCATAATTCCGTTTTCAACTAATTCAGCAATTAAACGATTAGCATATTTTCTGTCGCTTTCGGATTCAATATCTTGAACATAACTATCGTTCATTTCAGTTAATGCTTCTTCAAAGAAATCACGACCATCAATATAATTCATTAACCAATCTTGATTAAAGTATTCGGGATTTTCTTCTAAATCTTCACGCACTTGTTGAATTGCCGTTTCTTCGGCATCATCTTCGGTTTTGAAAACACGATATTCGGCATTTTCATCAGTAGCGTAAAATTCATTTCCATCATTTGAAACGATTGTTATTTCCAAATCGTCATAACCTGTTTCTTCAATCAAAGATGCTAATGCTTCTTCCATCCAATCTTCTACCTCGCCACCTTCTGCGTATTTATTTAAAGGCATAAATTTTTCATAACCTTCTTCATTTATTTTATCTGCTAATGCTTCTGCTTCTTCGGGAGAATCTGTGGTAATAAATTCTTCATCAAAATAATCATCATCATCTTGATTATTGTAGAACATTAAATTAACTTGATAACCATTATCTTCATTACTTATAGAATCATTGTAATATGCACGAACATATTTACCTAATTGATGTGAATATAAATCACCACCTTCTGCATATTTACTTTTTGCATTTTCAAGCATAGAAATCAAACCTTCCCAAGTTTTATCACCATACATTGTTGCAATATATTTACCCTCACTATTTTCACTCCATATTGCACGAGCAACATCGTAAGCATCATTGTTTTTAACCATTTCTGCAAATCCTTCAAGTGTTTTATTTCCAAATGAAGTTTCCATTTTCCCTCTGAACTCATTTGCATCAAAAATTGCTTTTACAATATCCATAGATATTTCACCACCTTCTGCGTATTCATCATCAGAAGATTTTAAATAATCAATTAAATCTTCATACGCTTCTAATTCGCTTTCAAAACTACCTCTGTATGAATCATTTGAATAATCTTCCCAAAACCACTCGTCATTTTCTTCATCGTAATTAACGGAAGTATTACCATCAGAATCTAATTCTTTCAATTTCATTTTTAATTCAGACAATTCACCACCACCTGCGTAATTACCTTTTTCATAATCGCTTCTTAAAACTCGTCTTTCAATTACTCTATGTGGGTAACTTTCATTATCATCGTAAACTCGCATTTCTGCTATTGCATCTTTTCTATTATCGTGTGCCGTTAAATCTTCAAAACCTTGACCATAATTTCCTTGAACAACATAAACTGCAACATATTTCGTTATACGACCACCACCTGCGTATTCATCTGAAAATTTACTAATCAAAGTATCGTAATCGTTGTCTTTATAGATAACAATTAATTGAATGTTGCTTATTTTTTCGCCATCATAAATCATAGTTTCAGAATACTTATCATATTCTTTTTTGGCTTTTGACAAAGATTTACTTGTAATATCTCTTATATTATCACCATTTTGTAAATCTATATCAACCGAGTATTCTTCTACACCACCTCTTATTGATTCAACTTTTTCTTGATATGTTTCACCACCACCTGCGTATTTACCTTCGTCAGTTGTTAAAATTTGTTCAGCAATAAACTCTGCATCATAAACTTCTTCCGATTCCACCATATCTCTAATGAAAACTTCACTATTTTCTTCGTCAATTATTTGCACGGCTTCATCGTAAGATATGTTTTGGTCAGACATAATGTATTTTACTACTTCGTCATATACTTCTCCAAATGATTTTTTACCTGTTTCTCCACCTTCTGCGAATTTTTTTTCTGTAACAACAAGTGCTTCACGGTATCCTTCGGCTCTTAATTGTTTCATTACACTACCAACATCATATCCAACAAAGTCTTCATCATCTTCGGTTGTCGGATAAATTAATATATGGTCGCCTTTTATGTCGTATGTCCAATAATTACTATTTTCAACAATAAAAGGTTGTTTATATCCTTCGGCTCTTAATTGCCTTTTTATATCTTCAATATCATTATGTTCATCACCAATGAACTCTATGGTTGGATAAATTAATATACGGTCTTCTTTTATGTCGTATGACCACAACCTATCATCATCAACAGAACCACCTTCTGCGAAATTATCATCAGAATCTCTTTGAAGGTATTCAATAAATTCATCTAAATAATTCAACATCATTTCATCTTTGAAATAATCGTAATTAACTTGTAATAATTCTTCTTTATATTGGTCGAAATAATATTTCTTGTCTGCTTTTGATAAACTATTCCAATCTTCTACATCGTCATATTCACTAACATATTCATCACCATCAAAAATATCAAGCACTAATGAAGTATCTAATACACCACCATTAGGGTTTTCTAACATAAAATACCAACCACTACCCATATCGGTACTTCTCCATACATAAGTAATTGATTCTTCAAGTAATTTTTCGGCTCTCATTTTAATTGAACTTACTCTTTTTTTAATTGTTTTTACTTTACCACCACCTGCGTATTTATCATAGTATTCTTGTTCCATATCTTTTAATGTTTTTATAGCATAGTCAATATTTTTAGATAAAACATAAGCATATTCTAATTCTTCGGATTTTCTTCTTATAATATATATTTCAAAACCTGTAATTTGATTTTTACTATTAATCTTTGGGTCAATTATGTAATCATTGTCATCTGTTTCCAAAGTATAAGAACCATTTCTATTGAATTTCGGAGTGTGAACTAAATTTTTATTCAGCCAAGAAGTATCTTTTTTAGGTGATAAACCTGCAAATTCTTCAAGTGATTTAATTTTTTTCTTTTTAAACTCCCACATCTCGTTGTTGTCATATAAATCAACTTCTATATTTTTGGGCAAATCACCAATCGAACCACCACCTGCGTAATCATCATCATCGTAATCATCATCTTCATCTTCATCTTCTATATCATAAGGCAATTCACTTTCAAAATCATTTTTTGGGTAACTATATACTTCAAATCCCAAAATTTGAATATTGCCTTCATCATTACCTACGCCTTCTTCTGCCATTTGGTCATAGATGGCTTGAACAATATTCCATTGATTTTTTACACTAACATTAAATGAAAATTCTTGAATAGCATCGAAATTATTTTCAAAATCATCTTTTGAACTAAAAAAAGTATCTGATAATGAATCAAAATTTTTGTCGGCATTTTTAACGGATGTATCTGTAATATAAAATGCGTTTCCACTAACATTTTTTAATTCAACTGCTTCACCACCATCAGCAAATTTTGATTTATTTCCTATCAAAACAAATTTATCGGAATCTTCTTTCGATTTTTTATAAACATCTCCATTTGGTAATTCAAAGTATTCTGTACCACCAATAGTTCCATATTTGTCAATAGCATCCTTTGGCATACCATAACCGAATGTAAATACATTTCTACCTTTGTTTTGAAGATATTTCCTTGTAAGTGTTTTATTTCCAACACCACCACCTTTTGCCATTCGTTGATTAAATACAATTTGTGATGTGTATTCAGCACCATCGTTATAATAAACTTCTAAATCTTCAAGTAAAGATTGTAATGTTTCATCTGTACTGAAACCATCTTTTTCAATATATCCACTTTCAATGAATCCACTATTTGTCATTCCACCAAAAACTAATCTATCATCAGTTTCCATAACTTCAAAATTGTGAAATTCACCTTCGTTATCTTGAAATTCAATAACGCCTAAATATTCAGCATTTGTAATATCAGTAACACTCCAATCACCTGCGTTTCCACCATTTGCGTATTTATCTTCATCAATTTTTTCAATTAAATCTTCATTAACCAATTCTTCGGTTAAATCTTCCCAACTGAAATCAAGTCCTTGCGTAGTTATATTATAATATCCACTTCTGTTTTCCATTAACCAATCCATAACGGCATCTTTATCAAAAGAATAATCCCTACTAATTTCATCAAGGAAATAATCGAAATCTTCTAATTGTTGCTCGTTTTCTTTTTCGTAGTAGTAAGATTCAAAATCTTCAAATCCTAATGGATAATCTTCTGTCGTTTCAATCCATTCTTTTGCAGGTTCTCCAAATACAAAAGCATTTTCTCCACCCCAACCCGAATTTTCTTTAATTATATTTTCGGGATAATATTCGCTGAAATAAGCAATAGCAACTTTGTCAAGGAAATCACCCCCATAATCAGTATATGCGAAAGAAATCACATCTTTATTAGCAAGTGAATCTCCTTTTATTTTTAATTTTTTTCTTAATTCATTTGCCATTTCGTCAGAAGCATAAGCATCTGCAATAAATTCCAATTTAGCACTTTCGCCAAACATTCCACCTTTTGCGTATTTATTAACGGCTTCACCACCTTCTGCAAATTTGCCAACATAAGAAACATTCATTCCTTTTTGATTTGCCATACTATCTACTTTATTGGTAATTGTTGATGTTGTGTTAGAATATTTCTTATTTGTAATTCTTACATCATTCCCTTTTCTTATAGCGATTAATGTTCCGTAATTACGCAATAAAACAAAATCATCATATTGATTATAATGAGTGGAAAGATTTCTAACTTTTAATTCTTTATTTGAAGTTAAAAATGCTTCAATAATTCCTTCGTTTGTAGTGGCACGACCACCATTTGCGTATTTCATAGTTTTTTCATTTTTATTGTTAATTTGTGCTTCACCACCATCAGCGAAAACTTCTGAACTATTAAGATTTAATGCTGACATTAAAGGTTTTAATTTTGGCTCTAATTCATATACACCATCGTAATCATAAACTTTACCACCTTCAATCCATAAGCCACCTTCTTGGGCGAAATATTGTTCTTCGGTATATTCACCTTCTGTTCCTTCTTCAAAAACTTCATCCCAAGTTCCTTCAACAAGGAAATAACCTTTTTTTCTACCTGCAAATAATCCCACTTCAAGGTCATAGGTAACTACATCACCTGCATCGTCTGTTTCAACGATTATTCTTTTAGCAATTTTTCTACCTTCTGCACCATCAGATAATTCAATCTTACCCTTTTTATCAACTGAACCTTTGCCTGTATCACCACCACCTGCGAAAGTAATTCCTTTGTAATTGTCATAAACCCAATCAGTAAGCAATTCTTGATTATCGGTACTCATTTCAGTAAAGAATTTATTTACTGCACCTGTTGAACCTGCACTTTCGTAAGCACGAACCCATTTCATTTCAAAATGACTTGTATTATATCCATATACATTCTGAATAAACCCATAAGGGAAATTAAAACAGAACAGATTCCAATGCGTAATTATTTTAGCATAATTATCATCAGAAATAGATTGTAATTGATTTTTTTCAGAAGATGAATTAAAATAATTGTTCTTAATCCACAATGCCAAAATTCTTCTGTTATTGTTATCTAAATTTGCCCAAAAACTCATTAATACTCCAACCGAACCATAGCGTGTATAAGATGAACTGAATTTTTCTTCTAAATGTTTTGAATTAAAAGCATCTTTCACAAAACCCATAGGGTAATTAAATGTAAAATAAACCCAATTTTTAACTACAAGAAAATAATCTTCTTTTGAAATGCCTGTTGTTTCAATATTACCCCCTTGTGCAAGTTTTCTTTGGCTTGGTTTCATATTTTTAATTTTTGATTTTTTACTTGTCGAACTCTTTGGTCTTAAAGAACCACCTTTGGCAAAACTTTCTAAATCACTTTCAGATATGTAATCATTAAAATCTTCGGAACTTCCATAAGGAGAATATCTATCGTCAATTCTTAATCTTGGTAAATCAATACTTCCCCTTGATAATTCTTCTTCAAATAAATCAGCAATATCGGTAAATTCATAATAATCCATTTGTAATGCAATATAATCTTCTGACATTATATTATTCACATCAATAGTTATTTTTGCACCTTCATCATTTAAAGAATGAACTTCACCTAATTCTTCCAATGCACTCTTTATATTGCTATACAAATAATTGTAGTAATCCGTAGTATCTGCACTATTTTGTGCATTTGCTAAAACACGGAAAATATTAGTAAATTCTTCTTGTGAAAAATTTTCATCATCACCATTCAGATAATATTCAATTCCATTTTCCTCAACAACTGATTTATCTAAACCTGTGATACGAACAATTTCATCAATTATCTTTTGTTCATTTTCTTCATTAAGATTTCCTAATAAATCTTGCCAATTATCATAATAATAACTCCAATTATCATAATAATCATCAATATCACCACAAAGCACATTTTCTATAATATCCTCGTTCAAATCTCTATCTGTTATAAGATACCTTTTAACATCATCGCAAGAAACATTTAATTCAAAAGTAGTAGAAGGTCTTTCATCAATAATTCCTCTATCATAAAGTTTCATTTGATTTCCGAAAGAATCAAATTCTTGATTCCCATCTTTTAATTTTTTTAATTCTTCGGCAGTAATAACACCTGCATCATAAATTGCGAAAATGCTTTCAGCATCGTTAAAAATAGTTGGTTTCAATTCATACAATTCACGAAGTTCTTGATTTGTCATATCTTCAAAACCATAATCTTCTTCATCGCCATATTCTGAACCAAAACCATTAAATTCTAAAAGAGATTTAGAACGAATTAGTTTATTGTTTTCGTCAAACTTATTTGAACTTTTTGAATATTCTATATTATTGTCTTTAATAGCACTTTTAATTAAATCAAATATGTAAGGGAAATACTTTTCAGCAGGTTTACTATTTTTCTTTCCTTTTACTTGATAAAATATACCATCATTAATTCCGTAGGCAATCGTAATATGACTATCATTAATTGTATGTCCTTTTCCGTATGGTTTTACTGAACGAAGTGAAATAAGATTATTTCCATAACCTGTTCTTCCACAATGCCCCATACGAGAACTTTCTAAATCACAATAATTAGATGCAATAAATACCCAATAATATTCAACACCATCTGAATTTTTTGGATATGTTTTAAGAATAGTATTTTTTTCGGGTTCTGTGAAATCAATATCACCACCCAATACCTGCAATTCTTGATGCCACTCTCTCGCTTTTTGTAATGCTTGGTCAAATGATAATTGCTTTAAATCTTGTTTAGGTGTAACAGGGTGTTGCAACCAATCAAGAATTTCACGAATAGCAACACCATAGTTAGAATTAATATTTCCTTTAGTAGCATAAATAGTATTTAACCATTGTTCTTTTGTGTAATTTCTATATTTTAAGTTGTCTTTTAAAATTGCATCTGCTAACCAAATAGCAAACTTTTCACTTTTACTAACAAAATAATCAGCCGATTCTTCATTATAGCCGATTTTTTTCATTATAACTTCTTTTGCTCTCGCAACACCACCTTCGCCATATTCTATTTCGTGATAATGTTGTGAAGCATCACCACCCATTTCATATTTGTCTGCTTTTCTATTTATAGTATTCTTAACTGATGTTGCTCTATTATTTCCTAATGACTTTTTACCTTTTTTACCTTTAAAATAAAAATATGTAATTAAAGAACCATTACCCAAAGCATTAGAACCGATAACATTACCACCATTGGCATAATCACGAAATTTATCAATCTCGTAATGACCATCACTTAATAAAAAAGAAATAAAATCATTTTCTTCCTGTGATATTTCAGTTCCATCTTCGTTAGTAAGATGTAATGCGTAATATTTACGAATACCTTTTTCAAAAAAATCTCTATCTTGTTCGGGTTCAGTTGATTCCCAAGTTCCAAAAGAAACAGGCATATATATACCATAGGTCGTATTTGCTTTATACAAAATATCACCTATCGCATCAATATCATCTTCAATCTCATAACCTCTGTTATCAGTTTCACCCATTTCTAAACTTTCTTCATCCCAAGATGAAAAAGTTATTGAATACTTAAATTTCTTCTTTCCACTTATAGGTAAATCGTTTCTCATTTGTTCATTTTTTTATAAATAGCAAAACCTAAAATTAATGCAATTATACCAACTACAATATATGTTTGATTTCTTTGTTTTTTGCTATTTTGTAATAATGCTTGTTGTTGTAGTTGTAGTTGTTTTTGTTTTTGTTCTGCCGATATTTTTTTATCAATTTCTAATTGTTTAAATACAGAATCTCTACAAGATAAAAAAGCATTTTTTTTCTTTTTACTCCAAGATTTAGATTTGTCTTTTCCACATCTTGTTTCAACCTCTTTTTGCAAATTACTTTTTGACATTTCTTTAGATGCTTTTCCTTGTGCAATAGAACCACCAACACTTGCAAGAGAACTAACACCTTGAATGATTAAATTGGGGTCAACGGCATTTGAATAAACTTCTTTATCAATATAGAATTGAGAGTTATCAGTATAACATTTATGACACACATATAAATCATCGCCACCATCTTTTACCTTCCAATGCCAACCACATTTTTGACAGACAATTTCATCATCTGTTAAATCACCATCGAAAGGTAAATGACTAAATTCCCAATGTGTCATAATTTAATTATTTTTTAGCGTATTTTTTCTTTAAGTCCTCAATCAACTTATGAATTGCATTTACTGAATCAGTAACTTCTTTTGCATCATAATCAGAACCCAAAACTTCTTTTAATTGTGTCAAGAAATTTTTAGTAGCAGTTTCAAGTTTCTGAACCTTACCAATAAATACTTTTGGATTCTTTTTAAGCGTTGGGATTTGTTTAGCAATACCTGTTTTAATTGCTTTTTGAACACCTTGCTCAATTTTCGTAGAAACTTGTTCCATTACGGATTTAGTTTTCTTACGAGTTCCTTTATTAGCATTTGCTTGTTCTTTTCTTTTGATAAATTCAGCAGTCAAGTAATCACAAAATTCTTTGCTATCTGTACTCATTTCTTTACCATTTACTACAACACGCTTTTTAGAAAGCATTTGTACTCCTTTTGGCAATTTTTTAGCAACAGGTTTAGCCGTTGGCTTTTTGGCAATAGGTTTTTTAGCAATAGGTTTTTTAGCCACAGGTTTAGCCGTAGTTGTTGGCTTTTTAGCCACAGGTTTAGCCGTAGTTGTTGGCTTTTTAGCCACAGGTTTTGCAGTAGTTGTTGGCTTTTTAGCCACAGGTTTTGCAGTAGTTGTTGGCTTTTTAGCAACAGGTTTTGCCGTAGTTGTTGGCTTTTTAGCAACAGGTTTAGCCGTAGCCGTTGTTTCAGATGCTAATTTCTCTTTGAATTTCTTGATTGCTTCTTGGAAATTCTTTCTATCAGTTTCGGGTGTATTTGGATTATCAATAAGTTTCTGCAACTTATCAATTTTTGCTTGTGTTTCACCACCACCTGCGTATCTTCTTGTTCTCATTTTCTATTTGTTTTTATTAAGTAAATTATTAATTTTCTAATTCTAATGCTAATTGATAACCTTCAATTAAGTCGTTATACATTTGGATTTTTTCTTCATCACTTTCAAGTTCCAAAGCCAATTCATAACCCTCAATTAAATCTTGGTACATCTGTGCTTTTGAAACTTCTTCTACCTCTGTTTCAGCAGTAGTAACTTCTTCTTCACCTGTTCCATCATCATAAAATTCTTCTGAAATTTTATCGAAATGCTCAATGTAAAAATCAATTACTTGTTTTTCTGTAAAAGTGCTTTCTTCATCAGAAATAATTTCTCCTTTTGAATTTTCATAGGCAGTATAAGTAATGTATTCTTCATCATCGTAGAAAATATCAACAACTTCTGTTTTACCTTTTTTCGTTCCAAAATTAAATCTTACAACCAATCCATTTTGAAGATTAGAAATTAAATCTGTCGTATCAACAATTTCTTCTTGAACTTCTTCTTGAATAACTGCTTCTTGAATTTCTTTTTCAATGTCTTTTTTACTTGGCTTGATTGGAAGTTTTTCAGTTGGAATTTCAACTGCTTTTGCTTTATCCATTGGAAGTACAGGTACTATTTCGTGTAGAATAGGATTCATTTCTGCAAATTCATCAACTCTCTGTTGAATAGTTGGTTGAATAATCATCCTTTCTTCTTTTGCCAAAGTAAATTCTTGCAACTTAATTGGTAATTGTTGTGCTATATTTTCAATTTCCTGTGCAATTCTTTCTTTTTCATTATTGATTGTATCAATCGCTTGTGGAATATCATCAAACTCAATTCCTAAAATTTTAAGTTTGTCTTTTACTTTGCCAAAACTACGATAAGCACCTTTCCATTTGTTTGCATTTAAAACAGGTTTAGCAGGTTCACGAGTTTGATAATCTACATATCTGTATATTGTATCTTCTTCTTCGGGTAAAGACATATCATATTTACCATCTTGGAATCTTGGGAAATTATCTCTTAACCAACCCCTATAAATATCTTCTAATTCTTGATTATAACCCATTTTAGAATAAAATGAATCTGAATTTGTTATATATCTATTTACCTTTTTTAATAATTCATCACCATCACCAACTTCCTCATAAGTCAAATACTTAAACCTGCTTTCGGGGTCATTTTCAAAATCATAAACATCTTCTTTTGCCTTATCTTTTGCTTTCTCTAATTTCGCTTTTGCTTTTTTCATTTCTTCCGAATACTTCGGTGCAAAATCGGCATCATCGTCAAGTTGTTCTTTTAATTCAGATACCTTATTATCATATTCATCTTGTGCATCGCCAATTTTTTCATCCATTCTCGCTTTTGCTTCTTCCTTTGCTTTATATTTTCTATACGCATCAATTACCACAATCATACCTTTCATCTGTGGCGTATAAAAATCTAAATCTTCTTTATCTTGTCTTGCTTTACGCAAATCATCTAATCTTCGAGTTAATACATTATCCAAAGTTTCTAATTCTTCGGTCTGTTCTTCTCTCCAATAAACGGCTAAATCTTCGGGTTCATCCAAAATACCTTTTCTCAATGAATTAACATCGAAATCTTTTAAATCCAAAGTATTTCCTTTATCATTTTTATCCCAAATGTTTTTAATACGAAGTGTTTTTTCGTAAAGTTGTTGGAATACATTAGGGTCTGCCGAGTTCATTACCATTGGGTAAACAATTCGGATTTTTTCAAATTTATTTCCTTGTCTATGGATTCGACCTGCAATTTGTTCATTATCTGTTGGATTCCAATCAAAAGAACAAAGGAATAACGCAGAAGCATTATTTTGTAAATCCACACCTGTTGAAATAGCAGAAGAACCAATTAAAATGGTACTTTTACCCGAAAGGAATCTATTTTTTGCTCTTTCTTTTTCAATCGGTGAAAGTCCACCCGAAACAATAGAAATTTCATCAGAACTATATCCCATTCGGTTAATCAGATATTGTTTAATTTTTTCAAATCCACCTTCTGCCCATTTAGATTTTCTTCCATCTTTAGTTTTGAAAGAAACATTTACACCAATACTCATATAAATTACAATTCCCGACTTAACCAAATCATTTTCTAATTCGTAATCGTGAATTGATTTAATACATTGAAGCGTGTAAGTTAATTTTGGCGAACTTTCTATGTATTGAGTGTAAGTAGGTTCAATACCTGCTTCTTTTTGGCACATAGACAAATATGGACTTAATGTAACGGCTTTTAAAAGCGTCAATCCTTTTACAACTCTGAACGAATCTCTTTCCTTTTGATTTGAAATTTGATTTTCGTTTATTTCAGTAGATTTTTCAGATAGTTTTTTAACGATTCCTTTTAACGCATTAAAATCTTCTTCATTTAAAGGTTTTTCTAAAAGTTCATATTTTTCCTTTTGAGCATCAGTTCCTTTATCTTCCAAATAATTAAGTAATTCTTCTTCTGTTAATTCATCAACATCAAGTTCTTCAACTGCATCAGCACAAAGTTCTGTATATTCAATTCTACCTCTTTGGTAATCCTTAATCTGTCTGAACAAAGCATCCTGTATAGGCGTTTCGGGAAGTGTTGATTCTCTGTTATTTTCATAACTTGGAAATAGAATCTTTTCGGGTCTTTTGATGTTAGCATCCTCACCACTTTTATAATCCATCATTGAATATATAAGATTTCTTAATTGTGGTAAATTACGATACCCTAAAAGCGATTCTTTTCTTGTTACACCTGTATTTCCAAAAATCAATTCAAATGAAATATCCATATATACATCAAAGAATTGTTCCATATAGTCGAAACCACTTTCCATTAACATTTTTCTGTTAGTAAGAGAAAGCATTGAATAAATTTCAGCAGGTTTATTTGTAAATGGTGTTGCAGTCAAATGCAGAACATTATTCCCATTATTATTATCTTGAATATAACGAGTTATAAAATAACCTGTTAAACCAATAGTTGATGGATATTCCTTTGCACCAAAACTATATTTTCGTGGAGTACGAATATAATTACCCGAATCTCCGAATAACCTATTGGTAGGAAGTCCTTTACAATCCATTATGACTTTCTTCATAAAATGAGATTCATCAAAAACTACATAATCCAACCCTAATTCACGAATATCAATTTTCGTTTTAATTTGACCATATATTGAATTTCTCCATAAGACAGGTAAATTTCTTGTTACATCATAGTTAGCATTAGAAACCCTATCTCCCTGTGCAATTTCCATAAAGGCACGACCATAAACAGAATTATTATCTCTCAATTCATAATTGTCTTGCATAACTAAACCTAAATGGTCTAATGCTTCGTAGGTAGCCAAGAAAATAGTTTGGTCGGGAAATGTTTTTAATGTTCCTAAAATGAATGGAAGTTCTTTACGATATATTTCAATACCTTTTTCAAACCATTGTTTTAAGGTTTTCTTGACTACATTAATTATATACCAATTTCTACCTGCCGTATAATCGTAGCCGTGTGCTTCTTTGTTCTTTCTTTCTTCCCACCAATTATCAAATGTGCTATCAACAAATTCGTTATAATCTCTTATAAGATTTTCAACATCAAAGTCATCGTATTTATCAAGAATTTTATTATTTATTTGAACATCATCAAATTGATAATCTTTTGGTAGTGATTTTAAATAAACAAGTAAATCAGAAATAGTTTTAATTTGCAATTCTTCAACATCGGTATAATCCTTTATTTTAAAAACTATTGATTCACTCAAATTATATAATTCTACATAATTCGTAAGATGTGAAATATGCCCATAAATCTTTTCTGTTAAAGTTTTTATCTTACCACTTACGGCTTTGGCGAATTTTTCTGCTTTACTTTGAATATCAAATGTTAATGAAAGTGTATTGTCATTTTCAATGTATGTAACTTCGTACATTGTTTTTACACCACCAAAAATTTCCATTTTCCATTTTTCATAAGTTGGATTAGGAACAATGAAAATTGGCTTTTTACACAAACCATTATCAATAGCATAAGAAACATTCAAAATTGAAGATGCCGTTTTACCAACACCTACACCATAGGCAAGTAATCCACTTCCAACTGATTTTGCAAATTGAATTGATTGAATTTGTGATTCATTTGGCGTAAATACTTTTCCGTTTTTGAATTTATTGGATAAATGACAAGCAACAGGAAATTTATAGTATTTAGGTTCTGTATAGAAATTATAAGTTTCATTCCAAATATACTCCAATCTCATTTGGCAGTTAGTTGTCAAACCTCTATTCATAAATTCCATCAAAATTATCTTACCATCATAAAATGCTTTTTTTCTGAAATCTGAATATACTTGTTCATCTTCCTTACCGATAGGTACTAAATCAGTAAAGTATTTATGAACGGCATCTAATGTTTCCGATTTAGTAATTAATGCTAAATCCAACTCTAATTCTGTCCATTCTTTAAATGTTTGGACAAAATTTTTAGTTTCACTCATATTAATATCCATTACATCTTCGGGTGCAATAAAAAATTCTTTTGCGAATTTTGAACTTGGAAGAACAAATAAACAAGTACCTAAATCTGTTGTAATTTTACCCTGTGTTGGCATATTTTTTCTTAATGCACTTTCCTGTAAAATAAATTGTTCTTCGGTTAATACACCAAGTTGCATTAATCTTTCTTTGAATTGTCTTAATCGTGTTAATTTTTTATACAAATTACCACTCAAATACTCATAAACATACACATACAAATAACTATCTTTTGCCTTGTCATAATCCACCATAATTACACCACTACTTAAAAGTAAAGGAATATCATAATAAGGCATTTCTTTTATATAATGTTCTTTATTCAATTCGGGATGACAAAATAAATAAGCAACAAGTTCAGTTTCAGTAATAAAAGATTTATCTGAAATTAATTTTCTTCGTCTAATTTCAATTTCTTCAATCAATACTTTATCATCAATCTTATACAATGAATTAACACCAAATTTAACAAGTTGAGAATTAACATATTCATCTAACTCTTTTTGTTCTTGCTCAATTCTTTCGTTGTATTGTTTTCCAACTTCATCGGAAACAATATAATCTCTATCATATACCTTTGGCAACAATTCGTGTAAAAATTCATAAGGAGTATAAATTTTATCTTCTACGACACCACCATCTGCCATTTTTATTGCTTCCGACCTTTCAGAAAGCATTTGTTTTGTTTTATTTTCAAAAACCTTCTGAATTAAATCGTTTTTACGAGCATCCGTATAGTTTTCGTTGTATAAATCTTTGTATAAATTCAAATCTTCCATAATAACTTTTTTTAATCTTGTGTGTTTGGAGTTCCTAATTCAGTTTCTACTAATCCGATAGCAGTATCAATATTTGAAATACCACGAACCAAAATGTGTTGTTTAATTCTGAAATGTATTTTTCTCATACCTGCATCTGTTGTTGCAAATAAAGAAATATAAGGCATATCTTTTGCCTCTAAAATACTTTCTGTGATTAATCTATCTAAATCGCCTTCACTATACATATCTGCGTTTTTTAATTATAATTGACTATTTTTTTGTTATTGTTGCTTTTTACAAAACACAAAAAACAATCAAATTTAATGTAAATACTTGAAGTATAGTATTTCTTGGTGTAAATTTATTATTGACTACATTTTTGTCAATTTTGTCAATTTTCTTTTATTTCAGCACCATTCTCAATTACAACGCCATTTCCGTTGATACTATTGATTGCACTTGCGATTTGCTTGGGTGTACCTGTAACTTCATACTTTTTTTTATCAGCCATTGACCTGCGATTAATAATGATTGATGAAGGTTCTATAATATCATCTACATCCGTGTCAGTTGCTTGTTTTTTTAGTTCGGGTATTTCTAATTCGCTACCATTTTTAATTATTATAGCACCCTTGTCAAAGTTTTTACCACCACCCATAACATTTAATGCACTTGCCACTTCGGATGGAGTTCCTTTTATGGTATATTCTTCTTCATCTTTAAAAGCATCGGCAACAATAACGGCTTCATCTCTTTCGGCTTCAATGATATGTCCACCTTCACCTACTTGAAATTTTCGACCACAACCTTCTTCGGCATCACATTCTGAATGTAATCTACCTTCGATAATACCACCATCAGCATAAATAGGCATAGTGCCTTCAATACCAACTTGACTTGGCTTTAAATCGCTTGATATGTAACCACTTTTATCTGCCGTTACACCACTAACCTTCATTGTGCTTTTTAATTGATTAGGGGTGAATTTAGAATACTTTTTTAATACAACTCTTGCAGGAAGATATTCCATACCTAAATCAATAGCAGAATTTATTCTGTGATTTCCTTCAATTACAAGAACTGCATTATCTTGTGCTGAATATTCAATAATAATTGGTTCTTTAACACCATCTTTTTGAAACATAAATTTCAAATGATTGATATTATCTCGGCTATTATCTTGATTGTATTTCGGTTTAACTTTTCTGTCAAACTCACGGAACTTAATTAATTCAGAAACAGGAACTAATTCTACTTTGGAATCATCTCCATACCAATTTTCATCCAAACTAACTTTAATATCACCCTTTTTGGATTTAATAGAATTTACCTTGCCACCTTCTTCCATTTTTTCTTCTTCAACGGCATCTGTGTTTGTATTTTCTTCTGAACCTGTAACATTTCCAATAATACTCTCGTAATCACTCATAGTTAAAACGCCCTTATCTTTTATATCAATAAGGTTTTCAATTATTTCGTGCAAAGCAACATCTGTCTTAATATCTTCTCGCATTAATTCTGCAAAACGAATTAACAATGGAATATCCATCGTGATAGTGTCTTTTGGATTTGAATTTATCATATCATTATTTTTTTCAATTTTGTTTTTTGAATCAATTTCGTTAATTAAGGTACTAATATCAGTTTTTCTAACAAATACTTTTTTGAACATAGGGAATCTTGAACCTTCTGAAAAGTCATTTTTATATCCAACATTTATTTCCACCATACCCATTTGACATTCGCCCAATTTAATTTCATAAATTGATTCTATTTGTTGAATTGGAATTTCTCCAAATAC
>B570J29032_109959229_pt1 | contig 20380 bp, 16 predicted proteins | sample LakMenEpi16Nov12_FD_29032 | JGI IMG/M metagenome (IMG submission 29032) | reverse complement strand
CTGGCTGGCGTGTTTACGTAGTCGCTAACGCGATTGGTAGCCGTCGATCGGTTGATCATCAACTTGCTTTGCGGCGGATGGAAATTGCTGGTGTCATTTCTGTCTCCTACGAAATGGCCCTGTTTGAATGGTGCGAGACGTCGCTTCATCCAAAGTTCCGCGAGATCAGCCGGTTGGTTAAAGGGGGATAGCTGATTTGCCATTGTCGTGGATCGCTCCGCGGTCCAACGCTGAACCTCTTACTCAGGTAATATGTCGCAACTGTTTTTGATCGATGCGTTGGATCGCGGAGCGGGCCACGACAATGGAGCGGGCCACGACAATGTAGCTACATCAGTGTTGGATGGCCGAGATCCTGCGCCTCAGGGTAAGTTCGAATGGGCCAATGAAGTGTGAAGGAGGTTCCCTCACCCACCGTGCTTTCGACATCGATCGATCCCTGGTGTTCGCGAAGAATCTTTTGACTGACAGGTAAGCCCAGGCCTGTGCCACGATTCCCTTTGCGCGATTCAAACACCGAAAATATTTTGCCTAAATCCTCGGGTGCAATTCCGCTGCCGTTATCCGTGATACGAATCGCAACCTGATCGCCTGCTGGACAACTTAACTCAATTCGCACTTGCGCGTTTTCTCTACCCTCCGTTGCATCGATCGCATTGCCCACAATATTCAATATCGCTCGATGCATTCCCTCCGGATCACAACTCACCAAAGGAAACATTTCCGGCTTATTCCAAATCAACTCCACTCCCGACTCCGCCGCTCGAGTCTGCATTAATTCACAGACATCACTGATCGTTTCGCGAATATCGCACGACTCTAGATTCGGCTGGCGCTCTTTACTGAAGGAGAGCATGTCCATCACTAAAGCAGAGATGCGATCTTGATTGCGTTCCACGATTCGCCAGCCGCGCCGGATCACGTCAATCGATTGGCTTTTGATTCCTTCGTCAACCAGGTAACTTCCACCCCGTATGCCCTGTAGAATATTCTTGATGTGATGGGATAAAGTAGCGATCGTATGCCCCATTGTCGCCAATCGTTCGGATTGCAATACAGCTCGGTAGTAGGACGTGTCTTCGATCGCTAATGCTGCTTGCTGAGCAATGATCACCATCATCTGCAAGTGATCTTCGTTTAGGCAATGCCCCGATCCCGCCTCAACAAACTCCCCTGCGGATCGTGTTGTATCGACATAAATCGCTCCGACGAGTCCATACCTTCCTTGCATTGGTACGCACAACGCTTCGCGAATTCCTGCCTGGACAATACTAGCCGTCGCATCCCAACGCTGATCCTCTAACGCGTTGCTGGTTAAAACGCCTTCTCGATGTTCGATGACATAATCGAGAATAGTTTTACTGATTTCGATTCGATCATCTACGCGAACTGGACGTCGGTTCTTTCGTGCGGCGGGTTGAAGTTGATTTGATTCTTCATCCAGCAGCATGATACAGCCACGGTCGCATTGGACAGATCCGAAGATCAATTCCAGAATCTGATTGAGCAGTTGGTCGATATCGAGAGTGCGACGTATCGCCTGGGATGTCTCATAAATAATCTGCCACTGATTCGATGAAGTCGCCGCCGTGGGAGGTGTATCTTTTTGTGAACTAACAACTCTCGGATCTGTCGAAGTAGCTGGAAAAGTGAAGCTCCGCCGAATACTTGACAACTCAGCAGCCTTTACCTGACGAACGATCTCGACTCCATAATCCGATGAAGAAGGTACTGGTTCCGCTCCACCGGTGAAGATCATGAGCGATTTACCGATCTGAATACGGTCACCCGAACGAATCATCTCTTCCGTGATGCGTCGACCGTTGACAAACGTCCCGTTAGATGAGCCAAGATCAATAATTTGATACTCGTTCTCGTTGACTTTTTGCACCTCGGCATGGCGACGCGATACTTCGGTGTCCTGCAACTGAATCGGATTATTCGGATCGCGTCCCAGCGTCGAAGGGCTTTGACGCAGCACAAAGTGCCTTCCCTGATCTTTGCCGCGAATCACATACAACGAGGCCATGATTATCCTTTACTTGGTTTTGTGCGAGTGAGAGCTGCGGCAAGCGTGGCTGCAATAGATAACCTCATCCCAGTTCTTCTTCCACTTCTTTCGCCACTGAAAGGGACGCTGGCAAACAGGGCAAATCTTGGTCGGCAATTTCATTTTCCGATCGCGATTGCGGTTCATCCTTCGCTCATCCCCAAACTATTCAATCGTCTCGGTAGTCCTTGCAGATTATCGATTCATTTCACCAGCAGATGGATTCATTTTATGTTCTCCCAGCGCTCTTGCCACCGAGGCTACGACCACCTCACCCGCGCCAGCGTCAAGCAACGATTTAGCCGCTTCGCTCGCCGTCGCTCCAGAAGTCAGAACATCATCGACCAACAAAATCGATGCACCTTCCCATCGCTTGGGAAGCTTCGCTCGAAAAGCCGCTTTAACATTCTCACCACGCTCCGATGCTCGTAATGTGCCTTGCTTGCGCGTCGCACGAGATCGCCATACATATTTTTTGGACCAAGGTAATTGTAAAGTCAAAGCGATCGACTCGGCGAGCACTTCGGCAGTCGATATCTTTCGTGTTAGGCGGCGCAGCCAATGAGATGGAACCGGTATTACCAAATCGATCTCTTCCGAAACGCCACACGCACGAACTCGTTCTGCCAGAAGCTTACCAAAATACATCGTCGTGGTCTCATGGTAGGGCTGCTTCATCCCAATCACCAACTGTTGCAGTAAACCGCTGTAAGGTCCCAACGCAACCGATCGTTGAAAAGACCATTTGCGTCCATGACAGCGCAAACATCCATCTGTTTCAGGCACCACCGCCGGAAGCGGCGCTCCACAACGCAAGCAACCATGATGAATCAGACCTAATTGACTATAGCAATGCTGGCAAATTAGAGCATCGCTGGTGGATAGTAGTTTTTGGCAGGCGACACATTTGGGAGGGAGCGTTAGGTCCAAGAGGTCCATGGCGATTCCCCGAAGGGTGCGCAGTGGAGAGTTAAAATAGGCTCTGGCACTACGGTAGCTATCGGAACCATCGCTTCGTACCGTCCCCTCACTTGCGACCGATTCATCGATCAGTTTGCCTGTAACAACACCAGAATCTTCACCATTGCAATTGCTGGCATTGTTCTCTGTCACTAGAGGATTCGATGGGGTGTTGTCGGAGGATGCAAACGAACCCAAAGCTTGGGCTTTCAAGCTTTTTTCGTGGTCATCGGTTGATAGTGGGTCGTTGGCCATGAATAGATCGCTTAACGTACTCGGAAGGTTGCGGATTCTCTTTAAAAAACAGCCAAGGAAAAAGCAGCCACAGCCCGCTGATTGAAACAGAGAAAGCTATCTGCGACAAACGCTGGACACGGACTTGCTCCATTTAGGGAGCTTTCGCTTCATTCAAGCAAGATGTTTCCCTTGACCTTGAGGAATGATTTTATCTACATTTCCAAAACCCTAGCAGCTTATCGTTTGCGGCGAGAAGTTTCAAAGAGACAACGGTTTCCACCATGACGATGATTGATCGCTACATTCTGAGGCTTTATCTGCGAGTGCTCCTATTGAGCTTCTCGAGTTTGGCCGGTTTGTTGGTGATCATCAATTTATTCGCAAACCTTGATGATTTCATCGACTATGGAAAAAAACAAGGCGGCATGGGGGCCGTCTTATTTCTTTATTACGCCCCATTTTTGCTCAGTCTTTTCGAGCGTCTCTGCGGGCTACTAGCGATGATGTCGGTCCTTTTCGTGGTGGCGTGGTTGTATCGCACCAACGAGTTTACCGCTTTGATGGCAGCTGGGATCAGCAAAGGAAGAGTTGTTCGGCCACTTTTAATTGGCTCATTGGTCGTCGTTGCCGGGGCCGCAATCTGCCGTGAATTCGTGATTCCCAAGTACCAAGATATTTTGGATCGCAAGCCCCAGGATTTGAATGGCGAATTACCGCGTCAACTTAAGCCTGCTTACGATCGAATCACGGGCGTACTGATTGGTGGGCGTCATCTATTGCCCATGAAAAATGAAGTGGTCGATGTCTCGTTGCGAATGCCCCCCGCACTTTGGCGCGAAGGGCGACAGATTCTCGCTTCCAATGCCGTCTACGAAAAAGCGGATGGAGAGCGGCCCGGCGGCTATCGCCTGCGAGACGTTTCAAGTCCTGCGAATCTAGCCGAAAAAGAAGATCTGGTTTTGGGAGATCGACCTGTCTTGCTGACGGCAAAGAAACATAATTGGTTGCAGCCGGGTGAGTGTTTCCTGGTGACGGAGGTTGATTTCGAGCATTTGAGAGGTGGTAACTCTTGGAAGCAATATGGCTCAACTTATGAAATGATCCAGCGATTGTATCGCCAGAACGTGCATTACTCGGCTGATGTCAAGGTTCGAATTCATAGTCGTATTGTGCAGCCGATTCTCGATTTTTCGTTGGTGTTACTAGGCTTGCCCATTGTGCTCACAAGACCGGATCGACATCTGTTTTGGTTAGCGGGTGCCTGCTTTGGTGTTGTCGGCATTTTTATGGGAGTGACGATTGCCATTCATGCGCTGGGTGAAACCGGTTCGCTGATCGACCCCGCCCTGGCCGCATGGATACCAGTGATGCTCTTTCTGCCGTTGGCCTGGGCCCGCGTCCGTTGGGCTATGAAGACTTAGTGGTCTATGAGAGCGCAGTCTTGATTGGAAAACAACAAGCTTCAATCAAAGCTATTTTGCGGAAGCGGACTTCTTCCTACGTGAATCGATGGATATCAAGCGGCTCAATCAAAGCTTAACGCCTGCCGCTGACGCAGTTTCGCGTACTAAAGAGATATTCGACGACAATCGATTTGAGTGATTGCATCACGAATGCGTCGTGTAGTTAACCGCCATCAACCGTCAGAGCTGTGATTCGGCTAATGAATATCTCTGGGTATCAACGAAAAATGCCGGCCACATGGACCGGCACTTTTACCTTTGCTTCTGCGGACAAAGCTAACGACTGATGCCGCCACTTGTCGCAGATAATGATCTATTCGAAATTATAGGCTTCGTTAGCAGGATCAAAATCTTTGTCTTCCAGGCCGACATTGGGTTTGAGGTTCAGGTAGGTGTACTCTTCAATCACTTGAGGTGGAGCACCTTGCTCTTCAGGCCAATCGTAAGCTGCGTAGCGAATTGGAACCTGCATTTCATCATCGATGAAGATTTGAGCGATGTGAAAGTCATAAACAGGCTTCTTCTCTGCGTGCGTTACTTGTAGAACGGTGCATGACCGATCGCCGATTTTGGCACCACGACGGAAAGTGACTTCGCAAGGTCCAATCTTCTTATCACGTTCGCCACGTTCAATCAGTTTGGTAACAAGATTCTCTACACCGATATCGGTGAGAGGGTAGCGTTGGCCGCTCATTGCTAAACCGCTGGTTGGGCTCAGTGGGATCGCGGGGATCAAGCGTCCCTTTAATCCTCCTTCGTGAGCGAGAAGGTTACCATCTCGTTGGTTTTCAACGTAAAGTACTTCACGACCCTTAAGCGAGCTTGGCTTCAAGAAGGTTAGATAGACTGAAAATGGAGTGACTACTTGGCCATCTACCACTTTACGGTTGCGAATTTTGCAGGAGATATATTCATAGTCACCGAGTTCATCGCCGATTCGTTCGCGTTTAACGATCGTCGCGGTGTAGTCATTGACTTCGGACTGAATTCGTGAAAGCGCTTGTCGCGCCATATCGAGAGCTGGATCAAGTGGATGTCCGGCTGCGGCGCCGGCTGCATCATTCTTGCTGATGCGATAAACCGGTTCGTTGAATCGTGATTCTTCCTGAGAGTATGCATTCGGAGCGACCGAGAATGTGGCACCCGCGAGTATCAGCAGAAACTTCGTCCCTAAACGCATCTTGTCTTCCTTTCCCTGGAGCGGGATCCAACGGCCCGACCATATCCTGCGGCAAAAAACCGCCTAGTCCATCCTGCTTGACAATTATCAGCTTTCTACGGATGAATCCGCAGCTTTAACAATTTCCCTCTTTCTACCACTACGACCCATACGTCTTAACGGGTCGAAGTGTTCCGTATCGAAGCTGACATCTCTGACGCTTCTCGGTGTGAGAGGTAGTTTGAGTCAAACTGCCAGATCTACCATTCACCGCTGGTGGCTATAGCATTTTCGGAAAGCGAGGAGAATGCCGAATTGGGATATTCCCTGCACTTTGCATAAATCCTTCGAAAATGCTGTTCAAGATAGCAAACCAATGGAGCGTATTACCGAATCGCATAGGGAATTGCTAGCCGCAGGGTAAGCATTCCGGCATGAGATGCTGCAATGCTTACCCCAGAGAGTCGCTATGAAGGGAACAGCTCACATTTGAAATGAGTGTGAAGCAACTATTTCCAACAGAGTCCTTCGGGGAGTCGATTCAGATTTCGGCAACCATCTGGAGTTACGACGATCAGGTCTTCAACTCGGATACCACCTATACCGAGTGCGTAAAGCCCAGGTTCGATCGTAAGGCAATCACCGACAATTAGCGCTGGTCCACCTTTATCGAGCAAGGGAGGTTCATGAACTTCAAGGCCAAGTCCATGGCCGGTTCCATGAGTCATGCTACAGTAGCCTGCTGGGGCATCCTTAGGAGGAAGTCCCATGGGATAACCTGCTTCCTGCATTGCTTTGATCGTCGCTTCATGCACAGCTTGACCGGTAACACCAGGGCGAACCGCTGCAGTCGCCGCATTTTTTGCGGAGACAACAGCGGCGTGCATTTTGTTGAGGACTTCGGGAATTTCGCCATGGACAACGGTGCGTGTGCAGTCGCCGTTGTAGAGTGTCTTACGATTGCGCGGAAAAATATCGACAATAATCGGCTGACTGGTTCGCAGGATTCCATGGCCATGATCATGGCAGTCTGCTCCAACGGGTCCGCCGGCTATGATGGACTCAGGGTTTGAATAGCCACGTTGCAACAGCCACTGGTCAACTCGCCAGCGAACGATTTCACTGGTCAATGGTTCGCCATCCACTTCCAGTGTTCCATCGGCGCGGGCATTTGCATTAGCGATAAGTCGACATGCCATCTCCATCGCCCCCTCGGTCATGTTTTGGGCTTCTTCCATCCAGGCGATCTCTTGTTCATCCTTGCTTCTTCTTTCCAGCACGCCCCATTCGGTATCGCATTGAACTTCTAGTCCTGCGCGTCGCGCCATTTCAGCAAAGATCAGTGGTAGAGAACGGTCGCTGCGCAATGTCTTGACACCAGCGCGTCGCAGGCATTCCGCGGCGGCTTGAGCTGTGGCTGTTTCGCGATCGCCACTGAGTCCACCTTCGGGTGCATAATCGCGCGGGCAAGCGATAGTTTTCGCGCGAGCTGAACGTTTGGCACGATCCATTTCGATATCGCGCAAGATCAACACCGAGTGTTCTGCTCCGCTCTCATCCTTCCACTGCACGTAGCCTGTAGGATCGCCTACAAGAAATCGAATCTGACGATAGAGAGACATGTTGAGTGCGGGAATGCCGGCGATTAGCAACGCATCGTGAGGGCGACTGGTCATCGGGTGGTTTCCGGTTAGATTCAGGATTCAATAGATGATTCAACACAAGCAGATCAAAGCAAACAAGCACTATTATTAGACACCGTTTTTTGTGCTGCGAGGAGTCGGCATGGAGAGGATCGGGAAGCGAAAACAGCAAAAAAGTTCGTCGGGGACGAATATACATTTCTGCAGTGCCGGTGGTGAGCCAAAAGCACTACTGCTGGTTTCCGAGTTGAATACTGATCCCACCGAAAGGTACCACGCCGTAGATGCCTTCCGTAAAGACTTGGCGGACAAAGTCGTTGGTAAGTTTTGTTGGCGTTCTAGGTACGATGATCAAATCGCTATCGCGGACCCAAATCTCGTCAGCCGGTGTTGGATCTTTGCCAAGATGGGCACCGCGGAGATCCAGTTTCGTAGCAATCAGACGCCAGTCATCGGCTCGGCGGAAGATGATGATTTGTCGATCGTTACCACCGAGGTTAATACCCTTTGCCATGGCCAGAGCCTGAGTAACGGTGGTGGGGCCTTCTAGAGAATAGAGCCCAGGTTCACGAACTTGGCCATAAATGAAGATGCGACGAGGCGCTTGGCGAATCAATCGCGGTTGAACTTCCATACCTGCAACCAGTGGCTCATATCGCAAATTGATTTCCGATTTAATCTCTTCTCGAGTCATTCCTTGAACGAGGACTGAGCCGATCAAAGGAAGATCAACTTTACCATCAGGCATCACGACGGCATTGACTGCTTGTCCAGAGTTGAAACCTCCTAGGTTGGTAACAGCGTTTCGCAAATCTTCCAGTTTCGTATTGAATTTCACCGGGATCACATCGAGCGCAGCGGTATCAGGAGAGTTGAGATACTCCGAGTAAGCTTCGAGCAACTGGGTGCGTAACTGTTGCACTGTCAGTCCTGCCGCAGGTACGGGACCGATCATTTGCAAGACAAGAGTACCGTCAGGAAGTATTTCCAGACCGCGAGTTAAGTCACCTTGTACGATGCTAGGATCGATCGTGGAATTGATCCGGACTTGATCGCCTACTTGTAAGCGATACTCACCAACCTTTTGCTCGCGATTGAGAATGTAGACAAACTGTAATTCATCCCCGGGACGCATGCGATAGTCGACCATGGCAGGAAGTCGGATCGGACCGATGAATTCACCGTGCAATAGCGGCTGGAACTCGATGGGTTTCATGTTGGCCCAGGATGCAGATTGTCCGCAATGATCTCGACAATCGATACCTCGCATGCAGTTGGGACATCCGCCTGGATAAGGAATTTGTCGACGCAGGATCGAATCGCTTGACCCTTCCATCGGCATCACATTGTAGGAGCCGACAATATTAGGACCCACGGTGATCGGTTGCGTTGGAAGCGGTGATACACTTGCTGTGTTTTGTCCAACAGATGGTCTCGCGGCGGGAACTCTAGTTGAATCTACTGCAGTAACAGGGGACGTACCGCGAACTGTAGGAGGCTGTGCGATACAGTGTCGTCCAGCGACAAGAAGGAATGCTGCAAAGAAAAAAAAGAATGCATAGCAGCCGATGTGCTGAGACGCATCATTCTTTTTTTGTATTGCCAACATAGGTTTACTCTTCATGCCGACGGACGGAATACTAGGAACTATCGCCAAGCTGCTGGTAGCCATCCACGTTTTGCCGTCTGTTTTATTGGGGTTGCTGCAGCAGGAGATTGTGACGAATGCTGGGCATTGTTTGTCGTTTCAGTTCCTGACTTGCCGTTAGCGAAACGCGTGACTTCCACATCCTGTACACTGATCGCGGCGAATTGCCGAGAGTCGATTTCAGTGAAATCAATATCAGCCGAATCCGCCGCTTCACGAGCCTGTAGTTCAGACCACTTCGATGTGCTCCACGCTACACCCTGCTGGTCGTTGAGACGGCGACAGGCTTCACGCAAATTCTGGTACCCCGCAGTTGTCGGTAATCCATTGACACTATAAGCAAGAATATCGCGTGCTTCCTGGGGGCGATCTAATTGCAAAAGAACATAGCCCAACTGCGTAGCGGCCAAGTACTGTTTGGGATTCGTTTCCAAAGCAGCTTGATAGATAATCTCAGCATGCTGCTGAATCAACGCAGATCGAGAGCTATCTTCCCAAGCTTGCTTTTCCAAGGTTTTTCCCAAAGCGTACAGCAAATCGGCAGCCCATGGGTGATGATCACAGGCAGCAATCAATTGTTCGCGGGCATAGCTGCGGTAGTGTTGAGCGGCGATCAGCGGACTGATTTGCTGAATATCTCGAGAAGTTGCAGAAGTCGTTTGCTGTTTCAACCATTCTCTGATGACAGGTGTCTCATGCGACCAACTCAGGTTAGAGATTAAATCCGATCTCGAATTTTGCAGAGATGAATAGCGATAGAAATCCTCTTCCTCGCGCATCGCAACCATCGCTCGTCTAAGAGCTTCAACTCTCTTGCCATCGGGCCTGTGCAAATCAAGAACTCGGCAGAGTTCCTCGAGAGCTTGCCAGCAGGTTTGGCGAGCGGAGTAAATCGCGCCACGACGCAACATGGCATCACATGTTTCCAATTGCTCACGGATGCGTTTCTCGACTGCATTCCAGCCTGGTGGTGGTTCGACCGCTTGCATCGGTTGCAACGAAGGGCGATTCTCGACGCTTGAAACTCTATTTGGGGATGTTGGTAAAGACGTTTGTGTTGTTGTTTGTGACAAGTCAGCGGATGCTGTTGCAAAGCTAGAAGGTTGTTCGCTGGAGGCTTGTGCAAATCGATCTTTATCCGCAGGCACACTTTCCGCCGTCACGGTATCTGTTCTAGAAGTTAGTGCTTGAGGTCCTACGTTTGGCGCAGCGGATTTTGTAGATGTGTTGGTAGCTTGGTAGTTGGTCCGTTCATCAGCGACCTTGTCTCGGGATGTCATCGTGCCAGAAGCAACGGGGACGGAGGCAGCGCGAGGGTGAGGCTGGATGATTTGTGTCGAGGACGATTGAGCGAGCGAAAAATTCGAGAGCGAGCCGAGGACAAGCAAGGGTAAAAATGCTGGTCGGAAACCGAAGCGATCGCGTGTTGTCGGTACTAGTAGCCAATCGCTGAGCATTTCGAATTGAAACCTTACTTTCCCACGATATTTCGTACGCCGCACGATCGCGAAGATACAGGCGGTCCGCTTATAACACTTACAACGAGGAAATCGGTTTGTCTTGTTGAACGGAATAACCGAATGTGACCAAGCAACGGGATGTTACAGCTTTGCGGGCGATAGGAACGGCAGGAACGGAGCCCGTGGAAGAATCGTAAAACTTTACCTAAGAGGTACCAGTGGAACAAAGCGTACGAACTAGGCGAGGGCAACTGGTATCGAGTTAACTTGAATCAACCGGATAACGTTTGGGAGGAAGCCATAATCACTTGGCAAGTAGGGCCAAGGTCAGCGTAAAGCTGATGAAAAGTGGAGATCGCCGAGCCCATCGAACAAATAGCAAAATGGTCGATGTTAAATTTTGCGGCCTAGGTAATCACTTAGGAATTTACCGGCGATTACGGTTAGTAGAAAATAGAGGTGCGCGAGTTACCGACTCACTCAATTAGAACGCGAATCGAGTTAATTCTATCTGCTACGGGGCTCGTTTGCGAAGCTTGCGTTGCAGCGAACGGCGGTGAATACCCAAGCGACGAGCCGCTTCGGAAATATTGCCGGCGCAATCGGCTAAGACTCGATGGATATGCTCCCACTCAGCCTGTGCTAATGTGGGTACAGGAATTTCCTCTTCCAATTGCGGAATTGCAACTTCGCCGTCGCCGCGAGCGAAAGCTGCCAAGATATCATCGGCATCTGCTGGCTTGGGTAGAAAGTTAGTCGCCCCGAGGCGAACCGCATCAATGGCTGTCGAAATACTGCCAAACCCAGACAGAATCAAAATTCTTGTGACGGGGTTCATCTTTTTCAACTGCGGTACTAATGCTAAACCGGGTTTACCCGGCATGCGCAGATCGACCACCGCCAAATCGGTCGGCTTCACTCTGAAGACGGCAATCGCCTCATCGTAATTACCTGCGACCTGGACACGAAATCCACGCTCCTCAAACGCCTGCGCCAAGCGGTCGCGCAGCACCACGCTATCGTCTACAAGTAGAATACTGTTTGCCGATGGTGTGGTTAGTCCGTCAGACATGGGGTTAACCGTCAGTTAAGGCACAGCAATAAAAGTGAAGTAATAAATGTGGAATCACTCAGGTAACCCCGCTACAGGTCATCGGTCGCTCGATAACCGACCAGTTAGATATTACTTGCTACTTCTGTATTGTAAGCCAAAAGAAATCATTGTGGGGAGTTTGGTAACAAATAACTGCTGCCGAATTAGTGAGCTATCTAATTCTCAGCCAACGGGACTATTGGAAACTGATTTCGGAAGTCGAATTGAAGCTACTGTCCCCTGGCCTGGACGACTTTCGAATTCCAAATTGCCTCCGAGTCCACTAAGCACATTGTGGCTTAGATAAACACCCAAACCCATACCTTTCCCCGGTTCTTTGGTCGTAAAGAAGGGTTCCCCTATCCGTTTGAGAATACTCTCGGACATTCCATCGCCTCTGTCCTCAACTCGAATATCCCAATCTCCTTGATTGACTTGTTGTATCGAAAGAACGACGCTCTGTTCGGTTGGGGTGGCGTCGATCGCATTTTGTACTAAGTTGCGCAAGGCTTGCGCGACCGCTTGGAGAGGTAATCGCAAAGAGGTTGTCGGCAAGGCGTTGCGTTCAACGACAACGCGCTGCGCGTCGCGCAGTCCTACCAGTACTTCCGCGATCACTTGCTCTGCCGTGATATCAGCAATCCTTTCCGCAGCGGCTTCGCCAGCACCGGCCCGCATACGATCCAACACACTGCGGCAATACTTTAGCTCTTCTTGGATGAGTGTCAGGTCTTGGCGAAGTGAATCAGGAGCATTCCAACGATTAACGTTTCTAGACATTTCTTTCGCAACTACAGCAATCGTCGACAGAGGTGTTGCCAGTTCATGCGCGGCGCCCGCGGCTAAGGTAGCCAATGCTTCCAAACGATGCACCTTCGCTTGTTGTTGCTCCGCTAGCCGCATCTGCTGCTCGCGCTGGGCCAGTTGCTGATATAGCAATCGCATGAAATACGTAACAACGAGGCAGGAGGTGACAAACGCAATGAAGAAACTGAATTTATGCAACGGACTGCTTTGTTCTGAGTCCATTGAATGACTCAACATGGGAATCGTCTTATGTGAATTGAGAAGTAGTAATACACCAGCAATTGCGTTGGTGACCAGCAACCAAGCCGAAGCAGTTGGCAGAATCATTCCACCGATGGCTACGTTGACGAAATAGAAAAAAAGAAAAGGATTGGTCGGTCCACCGGAAAAATAGAGCATGGCGGTGAGAACATTCATGTCCAGAAGTAGAATACCAGGAAGTAAGTACTTCTCGATATTCGCTAGTTTGCCCTTGCGATCGATTTGCGAGAACTGTCGCAGGTAGAGCCAAAAGAGAATGTTGGTACCAGCAGTGATAGCGACAAGAGTCACCAGCGTCGAGACGCTCAATTCGATATCAAGACCCCAGTAGGAAATCGCGATCGTCAGTAGCTGACCTATGACCGCGCACCACCGCAGTCTGAGCAGCCACTGCGAATTTCCAAGACTGGGCTTGGTTGCTTCCGGAAAACTTACGAGCGATGACATATTTCTGTTTTCCTAGGGAAAGCCATCAGGAATTTGAGCTACTTTTGGAGCGATTTCCAGCAAGCACTGTGGCTGCGAGATCTTGAACGCTGAGAGGTTTTGCGCAAACAAAACTTTCACCCGCCGCGATTCCTGACTGTGCCCCTATTGCCCAGGCGGCTCCGCGAACTCGATCGAAAATGTAGTTTTTCTCGGGTGGAAATTGAGTTTGATAACATCCGATGGCTGCCAGTTTTTTTTCGAGCGTGTCGGTGATGTCGACGGTTAATTGAGATTCAAAGCCCGGTAAGGCGGAGGATTCAAAAGGCAAGCGGAAGTAAAGTTGCCGTTCAATAGCATGTACCGGTAACCCATCGAAGTGTTCATCCCATTTCGTCAGTCGCGAATAGAACACCGCCGCATCCGTGATCAGCATCGCTTGGTAATGATCGGGAGAAGCCATCGGGGTTTTGTCACCAAAGCCGAGCACGATACGAGGACGGTGTACCCGAAAACGCTTAGCGAGTTCGACGCGAGCTTCGAAGCAATCAAAGAGTCGGCGGTTAGGGAGATTCAAGATTTCACGAACGTGTAATCCCAAGACGGACGCTGCGGCTAACGCTTCGGCTTTTCGGACTTCAGGTCCTGGACTTTTCGGAGTTGGCTCACCATCGGTTAAATCGATAATACCGACTCGATAACCTTGCCGAACCAGTTTGGCCAGCGTGCCACCACACGCGATCTCGCAATCGTCCGGATGTGCTCCAACGGCGAGGACATCCAGAGGAGGATTTGCATGGTCGTCGGTATGCATATCAGCGAACATCCTTTTTGGCGATGACTAAGAAAGTAGGGTTGGCTGCTTCCAGTCTCAGTTGATCGAGTTGGTAATTGGTCCGCGACAGCTGGATCATGATCGTGTCAGGCTCCGCGCCCAGATCCATCAACTGCTTCTGCAGAGCGACGACATACTCCATGCTGGTAATACTGGCGACCAGTCGACCTCCCTGACGAAGATGAGGCCAAGCAGCCCGCGCTAAATCGGTCACTGATCGACCTGTACCACCAAGAAAAATTGCATCAGGTTCAGAAAGATCTTGCCAAGCTCGCGGTGCTTCACCGAGTACCGGGTAGACATTGCTTGTTCCGAATCGCCGTGCGTTTTCCACCAACATGTTGTAATCGGATGCTTCCATTTCGATCGCATAGACTTTGCCAGCGGACGCTAACTGAGCCGCTTCCAAAGCAACCGAACCTGTTCCTGCTCCGACATCCCATACCGTACTGCTGGGACCTAGATCGAGTTGAGCGAGGGCAATAGCGCGGACTTCCATCGGTGTAATGAGACCACGCCGAGGTTGTGAATGGAGAAACATCTCATCCGGATTGCCAAAGAGCCGTTTGCCTTGCATAGAAACGGGGCGATCGGGAGCATTGGCCTTGCGAATCAGCAACATCACATTGAGTGGTGCAAAAGATTCTCTGGCAATATCCTCCAGCATTCCACGCGTGACTCTTTCATCTTTGGCCCCTAGGTTTTCGCAGACGTAGACATGGAAATAGTCGATGCCGCTCTGCAATAGACTTGCCGCAATCACCGCGGGTGTGATCTCGGCGGTGGTAAATAGTCCCACCTTCTCAGCCGTCCTGATTTTCTCAACCACTCTCTGTAAAGGTTGTGTGGCTAAATTGGTCAAGTAAGCTTCGTCCCAGTTTTCTTTGACACGCGCGAATGCGAGTTGCATACTGCTGACGTGAGGGACTACTTCGAATCGTTCTTTGCCCAGACGATCGCACAAGAAGCGAGCCGTGCCGAAAAAAAGTGGATCGCCATGAGTCAACAAAACAATCTTTCGTTGCCCTCTTTCCTCTTCGAGTCGTTCTACGAGTTTTTCTAAATCAATCGGCGTGATCTCTTTTGCCGTGGAGAGATGTTTCAAACGATCGATCAGGCCAGGAGGTCCGAGTATCAAGCCCGCTTCCTGTAACAACGCTTGAGCATGTCGGCTTAGTCCTTCAAATCCATCATCGCCGATACCCAAGATATAAATCCGTTCCTCGTGGTTCGCAGCACTCACAAAGCGACTCGCTTATTGATAAGAAATTAAAGGAGCATTGATTTTGTAACTCTGTCCGTCTTAGGTATCGCCAGCAAGCGGACAATCTAGATTCGATAATAACTAAAAAGCCGGAATCGCTTACGCGGAGCAGTTTGAGCCTTCCCACAATTTACAAAAAAAGCCCGACCTTGTGGGTCGGGCTCTTGATGGATTTATCCTATTGGGAAGGCCGCTTTCAGCTTATGCCGAGAACGAACTGCCGCAACCGCAAGTCTTCACAGCATTAGGATTATCAAAAACAAATCCCTGCTTTTCGAAGCTTTGGTACCAGTCGACCTTGGTTCCGTCTAGGAACAAAGCACTTTTCTTGTCTACAACAACCGAAACGCCGTGGAGGTCGTACTTGCTGTCAGACTTTTCGTCGAAACGATCGTCGAATTGAATGCTGTATTCAAAGCCGCTGCAACCGCCGCCAACGACTCCGATGCGAAGGAACGACTCTTCACCAAACTGATGCTCCTGCTTGAAACGCTTTACCTGTTCCGCAGCCTTTTCAGTCAGTATCACTGCCATGGACGCACACCTCTCCTCAAACCTAATAAACGAACGTCGAATATCGACAATTTGTGAACCAGCTTTACAGCCAACATGGGTAGTTCGGTAATGGATTATCGACCTAACCTTGCTGCCTATGTTAATGTATGCGCGATCCGCCGTGAATGACAAGGGAAATTGGTCCAAGGGGCTGCCGATTTCAGCGGGTGGAGGCTGTTTTTTCCTGAATCCACCAAACTTAACCGAGGCTTTTTAGTTTTCGATAAGCCTTACTGATTAATTGGACAGCCAGGTCGATTTCGGCCTTGGTGTTAAATCGGCCGATCCCAAATCGGAGGCTAGAGCGGACTCGATCTTCGGACAGACCCAAGCCGAGCAGCACGTGGCTTGGATGCGGATCGGCCGACGTGCAAGCGCTCCCGCTGCTAACGCAAAGTTCCGGCATCGCCAGCATTAAGCTCTGCCCTTCCACTCCGGGGAAACTGCAGTTGAGATTACCCGCTAAACGCGTCGCCGGCGAATCGAGAGATGAACCGTTTAACTCGATCTCGGGGATTTCCAGTTGCAGGTTACGCCAAAGTTGATTGCGGAGTTCCAGTGCGTTCTGTTGGTCGAGATCTTGACGCTGCTGGGCTAACGTCAGGGCGGTCGCCAATCCGATGATCCCTGGAGCATTCAGGGTCCCGGAACGAAGGTTCTGTTGTTGCCCACCTCCGACAATTTGCGGATAGAGCCGAACCGAGCGCGGACGGCGTCTAACATACAACGCTCCAACACCCTTGGGCCCATAGAGCTTGTGAGCTGAAAAACTAAGAAGGTCAACATCCAGCTCGTTAACATCCACTGCTATTCTTCCGACCGCTTGTGCTGCATCGCAGTGCAACGGAACTTGATAGCGATGGCATAGTTCGGCAATTTGTCGAATTGGGGCGATCGTTCCAATTTCGTTATTGGCCAGCATGACCGAGACGAGAGAGGTTTGTGGACCGATTGCGCCGCTTAAGTAATCCAAATCGATGGAACCAGGTTGAAGGGTGGACGCGGTCTCCGAGCTTTGTGGTGCAATTGGAGCTCGTTTGATTGCCCAACCTAATTTTTCTAATCGTGCCAACGGGTCGAGAGTCGCTCGATGTTCGGAAATAACCGACACAATCTCTCGGCGCGTCTGGCGCGGATGCTGACAGATACCGAATATCGCAAGGTTGATACTTTCGGTTGCGCCACTGGTAAATAAAATCTCGTCGCTGTCAGCTCCGATCGCTCGGCTTACCGTTTCGGTCGCCTTAACCACCATCTCCGCTACATCGCGCCCCGCCTGATGCGAGATGCTACCCGGATTAGCAAAGTGCTGGCGCATTAGCGGCAACATTGCTTCGAGAACATCGGGGTCAAGCGGTGTCGTGGCGTGATGGTCAAGGTAGATCATGGCCTAATTACACCGCCGGGAATAGGTGCTTCACGCAAAGCTGGGACCATGTTTCAAGACGATCGAAGTTCTCTCGCAGTGTTTCCAAAGGGACAAAACCACTGTCGAGCAAATCCGCTTCGCGACCACGAGCGTTGGGGGTTTGTAGTCGCAGGCAATGAACCAAGCCAAGGTGTACACGTCCAACTTCGGTCGTGTCATCGAAGATCATTCCAGCTAGATTTTCGTCGTAGTGAGAGTCGATGATAACCTCTTCATCGAGTTCTCTTCTCATGCCAGTGCGATAAGGTTCATTGCTTCCAGCGGCATCTTCGCGTGAAATATGTCCACCGATACCTATGCTTTGTTTGGCATGAAGTCGCTGCTCCCCCTGCCCTTTCCCTCGCGTGTATCGAAAGATGTGAGTAGTTCCGGCAGCGTCGGTGTGCAGCAAAATGCAATACGGGATCAATTGTTTGAATGTAGGATCATCTTCCACCTGCCCTCGTTTGCGAAACTGCATGTTGGCTGGATTGAGCAGTTCGGACAAATAAGGAGTCACATCGTTTTGAAATCCAGAGAAACGCCCTAAGGAATCAAATAGACTCTCGGGAATGACCAACACTTCCTCTTCTTGGCTCATGATTGTTGCTCGCTAAATGTCAAAGTAATAAGTTCATCGGATTGGCTCACAGGATGAGCATGCAATCGCCGTAGCTGTAAAAACGATAACGTTGCTCGATCGCTTCTCGATAGGTTGCCATAATGGATTCACGTCCAGCAAACGCGCTGATCAACATCAGCAAAGTGCTTTTGGGAAGATGGAAATTGGTCAGCAAACCGTCGATCGCTTGGAATTTAAACGGAGGGCGAATGAAGAGGTTGGTTTCACCTGAACAAGCAACAATTGAGCCATTGCCTTTGAGTGCACCAGTTTCCAAAGTGCGGGTTGTCGTCGTTCCGACCGCGATAATCCGTCCACCCGCCGCTTTCGTCGAATTGATTTTTTTTGCAACCGCTTCGCTGATCTCAAATCTCTCGGAATGCATCTTGTGCGAATCGATGCTATCGGCTTTTACCGGTTGAAAGGTTCCAATTCCCACGTGCAGTGTCACCGCGACAATCCCAACTCCCGATTTTCGCAAGGTTTGCAAAAGCTCCGGAGTAAAGTGCAAGCCAGCCGTCGGTGCTGCAATCGACCCAGGTGAGCGAGCGTAGACGGTTTGATAGGTTTCTTCGTCTGCGTCGACCATCTGGCCATCGCGAATATAAGGTGGCAATGGAATGCGTCCAAAACGTTCCAGCAGTTCCAGGGTAGGAGTTGCATGAATGCTCCGAACAAGTAGCTTCCCATCCTCCGTCGAGGATAAGACGGCGAGTTCTTCGGACTCTCGTCCCTCGCGATCGCGCAAGGTTAGTGTTTCTTCCGGCTTTAATGTACCGCGAGTTTTGCTGAGCAGTTCAAGGACTCCTGCCTCATTGGATTGGACGTACAGCCCTTCCCATCGACCCTGGGTGGCGGTGCGAAACCCGATCAAACGAGCTGGCACCACCTTGGTATCATTAACTACCAAGAGATCTCCTGGCTGAAGTAGCTCTGGTAGATCTCTTACGTGATAATGAGCTCGCTCACCCGAGAATCGGTCGAGATGCAATAACCTCGCATCGCTTCGCCGACTCTGTGGATGCTGGGCGATCAGCTCACGGGGCAAGTCGTAGTCGTACAGTGACAGATCAGAATCAGTTTCGGACATCGTCTAGTCGTCTCCCTTGGTTTCTGTCAGCATAACGCTCTCAGATTGTTTCGACGAGACGGCGAACCACAGGAATCGGCCAACCATGGCAAGTCCAACGATAATCGACCCTGACAAACAGACTCCCAGCTTGAACTGCCGGATCGATTTGTTAATTACCGAACTTGAAATGGGGGGGGCCGAAAAGTGCTTAACGGATCTCGCTTGTTACCTAAGCAACCTTGGAGCTCAAGTTCGAGTTATTTCGATTGCTTCCTTTCCTAAATCTCCGCGCGATGGATTGGTCTTGCGACTTAAAGAGTCGTCGATCGAAATACATTCACTGGAAGCGAACCGCAAATCGCAATTCATGGAGGCTGTAAGACGTTACCGCCAATTGATCCAGGATGCACCACCGCGACTGGTTCAATCCTTTCTGTTTCATGCGAATTTGTTGGCAGCAGTAGCCCTCCGTCGATCGCTCTCCCCGTTTGCGTCCTCGAATGCCGCCGGCAATCGGAGTTCCAACGCGATTGATTGGGTTGCAGGTGTTCGGGTAGCGGAACCGCGCTGGCTCCGTCTGAAGTCAGAATCCATCGCATTTCGACAGGCTCGCCGGGTAGTCGCAGTGAGTGCCGGAGCGCGCGACAAGTATCGAGGATCGTGTCATGTCGATGCAGCGAAATGGATTGTGATACCCAACGGCATCAGTCAACGGTCGAACTCTCCAGCCCGGAATTGGGGCGAGTTAGGGTTACCTGACGATGCCGAAGTTGCCCTGTTTGTAGGAAGATTGGACCAGCAAAAAGGAGTTGCCTGGCTGATAAATACTGCGCCAACCTGGTTGGAGCAGTTCCCTAAAGTCCATTTAGTTTTGATAGGTTCTGGAAATCTAGAGCAGGAACTAAGGCGATCGATCCATCAAATCGAAACAAAGCATCAAGCTCTGCAGGGACGGATTCATTTGGAGGGCTGGTTGCCCGAGCCTCGCAGTTGGATGGCTCTGTGTGCCTTGCTGCTTCTCCCCGCCCGATACGAAGGTATGCCCAATGTATGTTTGGAAGCGATGGCCGAAGGTAAACCGGTTGTCGCTTTCGATGTTGAGGGGGTTCGTGAATTGCTTGGAGAAGAGTCTGGGACTCAAATCGTTAGATCGCAAGATGAGCGACAATGGCAAGAAGCGATCTGTCAACTGCTGAGCAATCCGAAATTACGCGACGACTTAGGTACGATGAACAAGAAGCGAGTTCAATCGGAATTCGATCTTCAAAAGCAGTTAGCAAAATATGCAACTCTTTATCACAGTTTGATAGAAGGTGAGTCACCGGTGTCAGGGTAAGTGAGACTCATTCGCTTGAATCGCCGCGAGCATTCTACATGCGACGAAATTGTTTTTACAAAATCGTAGAGCACGTAAAAA
>B570J29032_109959230_pt1 | contig 20405 bp, 3 predicted proteins | sample LakMenEpi16Nov12_FD_29032 | JGI IMG/M metagenome (IMG submission 29032) | reverse complement strand
GCTAGCCTCGCCGGGGCCTGGTGAATCGTCGGCTAGTAACGTGGAAAGTGCAATCGTCTTGGCAACGTCTTCGAGCGTGCTTTCGGTATTATTCTGTAGCACCGGAGGATCGTTGAACTCGGTTACATTGACGGTCACCGTCGCGGGATTGGCAGCTGACAGTGCTGGCGTTCCGTTATCGGTGGCGTTGTAAGTGAACAGGAATTGTCCCGAAAAACCTTGAGTCGGCGTATAAATGACGTTAGTGCCCTCGATTCGTACGGTACCACCCGTCGCAGAAACTGCGCTGACCGAGGTGATCGTCAGACTCTGAGCGGATTCGTTCGGACCAGGCGAGTCGTTTGTCAGTAGACTGCTAAAAGTAATCGTCCGGGCTACATTCTCTTCGGCTGTAACAGGGTCGTTTACTAGCGTAGGCGCATCGTTCACGTTGTTGACCGTGACGACCACCGTGCCAGTCGAGCTGGCTCCTTGCGGAACATTGGTGTCGTTCATCGCGTAGGTAAAGGTGTCTGTGCCGAAGAAATTGGCGTTCGGAGCATAAACCAGACGATCATCAGAAGTGTCGCTGGGAGTACCGTTATCGTTACGAGTGACGGTGCCGTTAGCTGGCTGAGCAAAACTGACCAGCAGCTTGGATCGCCCTGTATTGGCCAAGTCGTTTGCCAACACATCGATCGAGTTGTTGGTGCTTTCTTCATTCACCGTGGCCGTGTCGCGGCGAGCGCGTGGCAAAGTGGCTGGTTCCACGGTTACCGTGACTGTAGCGGTGGCTGTCAGGGCTGGAGTACCGCTATCGCGCACCGTGTAGGTGAATGACTCGGTGCCAATGAAACCGGCTGCCGGAGTGTAGTTGAGCGATTGTCCACCAGAAACAATACTTACAGTGCCGCCATTTGAGGTGGTACCCACGGAAATGATCGTCAGGTTCTGACCTGACTCGTTGGCCGGTCCAGGGGAGTCGTTGGACAACACGCTCAGCGTATTGTCAGTGCTGTCTTCCACCACGTTCGGATTATCATTGGCGGCCACCGGCGGATCGTTCACTGCGGTCACGTTGATCGTGATGGTCCCAGTAGCTACCAGACCTGCGGTGTCACGAATCGTGTAGGTCAGCCGATCGGTACCATTAAATTGCGCTGGCGGGGTATACTGATTGCCTACCAGAGAACCTTGAGTTGTTCCTGGTATCGTCTGAATGCCGGTTACTTCCAAGGTGCGCGGCGGAGTGGCCGGAGATGTGTCGTTGCTGAGCAATGTCGTGTTGGCGATAGCTAGCGCGGTGTCCTCGTTGGTGGTAAGCGTATCAGCATTGGCAACTGGGGTCGTTGGATCGTTGATGATCGTAATGCTGAAAGCCTGGCCAAAATCGATGTTCTCATTTGGAATCGCCGTGTTTTTCTCTGGATTCAACACATTGATCGACCTATCCGATTCGACACCATTGCCGTTAAACGTCATGGTGCCTGGGCTTTTCGCTACAAATCGCATCGAAAAGACGGGCCTTCTTTCACTTGGGTTAGGAAAGCTGGCTTCAGTTCTCAGTGCTCCCACTTCATTGAAAAACTCAGTTGCAGTATTGCCGGCTCCCAACGGTTTAATCCCGAGTCCGAAATAGCTAGTGTTCAGAAGATAACCGTCTTCAAAGGCTCCTACTGGATGCTGGTAGTCCGCAAACGCCAATGAATTAACACCAATATCAATTGCTGCACCAAGAACACCACCCCCTGGCGCGGTAGGAAATGGATCCCTGACATCTTGGACGAACACATTGACTTGAAACGTTTGCCCTACCGCAACTTGCGTTATTGGACTACCCGCTAGTGCGTTGCTAGGCTCGATCACATTGGTGATGGAGTAGCTGTATCGCATCAGCGTGGTGCCTTCGCCTTCACCATTCAACCGATTGATAACGCGCAGAGCGTCCAGGGCTGTTACTCGACCGTCATTATTCACATCCAAGTAGCTGTTGTTGGACTGGCTGAAAGTGGTCAATTCACCTTCGCCGCCGGCACTACGTGCATTCAGGTGATTGACGACCATCAGTGCATCCAGCGCGCTGACTCGAAAGTCCAGATTGGTGTCTTCGGCGATCAACGCATTGTGTACCGGAGTAGGAGCGACTGTCAGCAGTTGACGGGCCTCCAACGCTTCCAACCGCAGACTGCGCAGTCGGTTGGCTCGCGATCGTGAGTACACTTTGTCTCGCTGAATGTTGGATCCAATTCGATTTTTCATTGAGTGTGCCTAAAGACTGATGAGGGTTTTGTTGACCGGCTGAAAAGGACAGATCCTTAGATTAGTTAAAAAGTCCGATTTTTCAACAAAGACAAAATGAGATGATTAGCGAATATAGGCATCGCAGGAAGATTTGCCACGATTATTTGATACTGCCAGCCTAAACGAAACCACCTGCACCAGCCTTGGATTCACAAAACTCAGAAAAGTTCCCAAAGTTCGCACCCCCAATCTGGAGGGTACAGATAGTACTGAGTACTGAGTACTGGGGGGCTCGCTGGCGGCTCTGATTACGTTGCTGATGTGCCGGTTTTTCTCAGCAATTAACCGGCTTTTCTCAGCAATTCAGATGGGAAATGGCCAGAAGATCAAGCCACTGGGGATCAGCCAGAGACTCTTCCAAGGCTCCTTCCAGAGCTAGGTCAGCAGATACTTGTGGAATCAGCCGTGGACTTGACGCGACGCTTGCAATCTCGAGGTCTGAGGTTTCCAGGCCGGTTCCGGAACCTGGCTGGCTGGCAAAGATCCCGGGCGATTCGATCGTTGGCTCTGACGGTCGCACAAAGAAAAACGCTTCATTGGGTGGAGCGGCAAAGGCTTCCCCTTCCCCACCGAACGGGCCGCCACCTCCACCGGCCTGAAAGTTACTTTGAGAGTTCAAATAATTGATTACCCAAAGAGCATCCAATGCCGTAAGCCGCATATCGCCATTGACGTCAATATAAGGTGGATTCGGTGGGCTGGGCGGCTCTGCTTCGGATAAATCGCTGGGATGCGACGAGTTCAATGCGTTGATCACCAGCAGAGCGTCCATGGCAGAGATACGACCGTCATCGTTGACATCCTGGAGTCGCGCAGGATTCTGCCAGGGCGAGCGGACGGCAGCAAAGACGTTGCTGGTGACGGTGGTTGTCGAGTCGCGGGCCCTCAGTTCGACTTGCTGGGCTCCCGGAGTCAGCGGTATCTCCAACTCAAGATCCACCTGATAGGCATTGGGCTGCGCGATCACTTGCCAGGATCCAGAATCGATACGGTACTCGATCTGCCGAATCTTATTGAGTGTGATATCGTTGCCCGAACCGGATGAGTTCTGATTGGGCAAAGTCTTCACTTCAGCTCGTCCAACAAACCGGTAAACGCCTTGAGCAAAGTCCCAGTTACCGTTGCCGGTCAATTCGCTGGACACATCTAAAACGTCAAAAATGCCGTCCCCATCGCTGTCCTGCCAACCAATCTGTGCAAAAGTGGACGGTGCCGACGTAAAATTCTGATAGGCATTAGACAGCAAGGTACCGGCAGCCATGATGCTGGGCTGCTGAACAAAACCTGGAGTTGGATTGTCCGATGCATTAACGTTCTGGGAATTGTAATATCCGCGATAATTGTAATAAGAACCCCCACCCACATATTCGTCACGCGCCCAGAACATGTGCCCAGTCTCGTGCGCGAATGTGGACGCTGGACGGGTTGAAGGAACCACCATGAACAGGCCGCCCGCAAAGGCAAAGGCTCGATTAAATGAACCGCCCGGCGCAAATAGTCCATCTCCTTGGTTCTGACTATTGACCACAAACATGGTGAACGACCAGTTCGTGTCAAACTTCTGACGTTGAGCGTGATTAAAGGCCCGGACATCCGACAGGACATTGCCGCTGCCCAGTCCTTGGCTCTGCAGAAACTCGTTGGCGTACAGTTCGTAATCGTTAGACCTGCGATTGATGGGCTCGTAAGCTGTTTGCACAGGCTGCGTCGCAAACGTTGTATCCACTACAAACGATAGTTGATGAACAGTATTGAGTCCTTGAAGCGAGGTGACCCACCAATCCAGCGCTTCATCAATCTTGGCTAGAGTCTGCTGAATGTGAGCGCTATTCCAATTTTCGGTGCTACTATCAACAACTCCATTGCTTTCGAAAAAAACCGGGGTCACCACGATTGTCCCCAGCATGAATTCGCCAGTGTCGCCCGGCTGAGCACCAAACGGCATGTTGGTCAGCAGGCGACGCGATTCCAACGACTCAAACACCCCAAAACGCCGAGCGATTGGCCTAGAATCTTTTTTCGGATCGCGTTTCCACCTGAACATTCAGTTGCTACTCCAAGCCTATCAGTTATGCCCGTCGCCCAACATCTCAGCGAATTCTACTCGATCCCGTCATAAATGGCCAATCCAGACCCCTTGGCCTCACTTCACTCTAGTTAGCCGTTGGCCGATTCTCAACTTGACAGCTCCATTGGCGGAGAAAGTGCCCCTGGAAGGTCGATTTCGCCTATGCGCAAACCAACTATTCCTTAGGATCCCAACTCCCCCCTGTGGCCGCGACCTTCCAGGTTGCGATTTGACTGGCTGGGAAAGGGTGGGCTGATTAGCTTGGACAAGCTGGAAGCTTGTCCCCACAGGTTTTGCTGGAAGCTTGTCCCCACAGGTATTGCTGCCCTTCAATCATTAGCGTGGAAAACTGTTCAGTGATTTTCAACCGAGCAGATCGACCAACAGGTCATCATCCATTGACTCGTCCAGCAGGTCGTCAGCTTCTCTTGCACCTATCGAAGCCCACAACTGATCCACTCCTGATGCCGGCGCAGGCCACTGAGTCGTCGGTGTCTGCTGAGAATTCAAGGTACTTAAAGCCAAATCATGAGTCGTTCCAAGCTGCTCTAAAGCCGATTGATTCTGATTGACCGGCTGAGCAAACAGCGTGGGCACCCACTGGTTTGGCATGACCACCTGCTGCGCGGGCAAAGATCCTGACAAGCCAAAAGGCTCAGCAGAAGAGCTGGCTACTGCAACCGACATTTCGCCCTCGCCACTTGCTGGTGGCCGTTCGTTCAGATAATTGATCACCAGCAGGGCATCCATAGCGGTAACTCGTCCATCGCCATTGACATCGACGTATGGAGGAGCGAAAGTCGGCGTCGCTAGCGACAAATCTTTCGGCTTGGCCGGATCGTTAAGCCAGTTGATCACCTGCAGGGCATCGATCGAGGAGACACGACCGCTGGCGTTAACATCCAAGTTCCAAGTTGCATTGGTGAACGGATTGGATCTAACTTCTACAGCCCAGTCTTCTACTTCTCCATCGGGAGCAGCACCCAGTGCGCTAGAAACGGCAGCCGCATCGGTGCTGATTCTAGCTCGAGCGTATGTCGATCCCATCACCGCATTGGTGGGCACCAAGAAGGAAACCGTGGTAGTTCCCGTGCTGACAGCCAGTGCGTCAGCTACCTGCTCAAGATCCGAGTAGAAGCCATCGCGATCAAAGTCGATCCACAGCGAGACGTAGGCTTGGTTGCCCGTCGTGTTGTTGACTTGAATTTGAGCGCTGGACTGGAACGCCTTGAACAAATTGCCAACCGTTACGCCATCGTCTTGATCCAAGTTTGACAGTCGTGCATCCACATCGGTCGTCACCGTCGGCCCTAGACTCAGCCCAGGCACTACCTTGTGGCGTGGGCCATTGTCCGCATGCAGCGACGTGTAAGGTGCAGGTGCGTCCCCATAATCGGCACCCTCGCCCATAAAAATGGTTATCTCGGTCGAACCATCTTCTTGATTGGCCTTCAGCGGATTGCCCGCCAGATCGCGCACGGCTCCGATCAAGCCAGCTCCCGTACCTGACACACCTACAGCGCCCTCGATCACCAAACGACTTCCAAAGCTTGTCAGAGTGAGTCCCGTTAGATCTGACGATCCAATCGCCTGAGCAATCACTTGGACCATTCCCTGAGCGGTCGCATTGATCGGTACCGCGATGGCTATCGCCGCCGGTTGACCTGCAATGCCAGTCTGTCTGAGAACGGTATTCGTCAAGATAAGTCGTATGGATGAATTACCTCCGATACGAACCAGGCCTTTGCCGAGATAGCTTGGAGTCAGCCCCAAACCGGCACCCTGAATGGCACTGACCAGCGCTGCCCCAATTTGATCGGTGTTTGCGTTGTTGGTAATGGTGACCGGTCGGTTGCCATTCTGAACATTGCCGTCTGAATCCAGTTCAAAGGTAACCGGGACACCTTCGCGTTCGATAATGAACTGCTGTCCCTCTTGAACTCCTACTGGAACACCAGCCTCGGTTGGTATCTGCAAGCCGAACTCACCCTGCACTCCGGCCCGACCTGTTGAGGTCAGACCACTGGTTTGTGTAAGGAACTGAACCAAAGAAGAGCCCTGTATTTGTAGTCGTCCGTCACGAATCTTACTGGCAGTAACCTGCAGTGAAGTCGATCCGATGGCCGCCACAATCGCATCGGTGGCTTCTGCCAAAGTTGCATCGATCGGCAAAATCACCCTTTGATTCTGTGGGGATGACGTGTTGTTGTTATCCAGTTCGAAAGTGATCCTGGTGGTACCATCGTCTATCAAGAACGTGCTGCCGTCGTTCAAGGTGGCCGATGTACCATTACTGCTTGGGATCGAAACAACAACACCCGTGTCGAATTCAAACTTCACCAGTCTGCCGGAAGCGTCCAATATCTCAAATTGCTCGCCATCCGTGTATGCCTGACCAGTACGCGCAGTGACTGCACCAACCGAATCGTTTACAAACTTGATCGTATAAGCACCCTGGGGCTGCCAGATACCTGCTATAGGCTGCAACCTTACTACGCCATTGGTCGTGTCGTAGCCAAATCGGTAGTCAACACCCTCCACCAAGGGCACATTGTTGCGATACAGAAGTATGGCTGCTGAAGTTACTGTTTGATGGTTAATTCCTGTACCCGGGGTGATCAGGTTGGCCTCCAGCCCATCCACCAAGCGTAGATCGAAGGAATGCAAAGTGGCCCCTACCAATTCGACGACCGAAGTTGCCGGATTGCCGTCCAGACCGGCCACATCGTTATCGGCCGGGTGCACCAACAGCACCGACGGCCCCAGCGTGTCGCTGCGATCTTGAGAACCTCGATCCTTGAATCCTGATTCTCCTGTTCCCGTGGAGCCAGACGAAAATGGATCGGCCACTCGCAATTGTCCATTCAGGTCATAGCGTGGTGCCAAGATGGGAGATGCGGGTATCCCAAGTGGTGCTTTCACCGACACCAAACCGGCACGATCCGGAATGGAATCGATGGCCACATCGATCAGTGGAGACCTTTTTGCTGGCAATAGATTCCCAGTTGATGGACTAACGAAAAGTGGAACGGTGCTTCCAACCACCAAGGGAAACTGCCCCACTCCGACTGCGCCGGTCGCGTTACTAGTATTATTCTGGTAAACGGTTCCACCTAGAACGGTGGAACTGCTAGATGCATCTACGTTGACGCCTACGGAATGATTGACCAAGACGTTATTCAGCAAAGTTGCTGAAGCGTTACTTACAATGGCGATACCCGTTCCGCCGGGAACAAACTGTTCGCGTGGTACACTGGAAAGCGCGCCTACGGCATCAATGTCGGCACCTACAGATTCACCTGACTGAGCACCCTGAGTGATGATATCGGTCAGTCTGACAAACGCCAGCCGGCTCACACTACTGAATCCAAATGGATCAATGTCGATGGCTGGCGAGCTGGCCGATGCAATGCCCACGTTAGTCCACGTCACGCCATCAGCACTCACATCCACTCGTACATCTTCTGAATTACCAACTTCGAATACCACTAGATCTGGATCAGAGTCATCTGAACCAGTCAGGAAGTTGTTGGAGAACTGCAAGATGATACTTCCACCACGCCCCAGACTGACAGCTCCTTCATTTGCTCTGGGTTCACCGCCACCAGCGTAATTGGGCGGCCCGATAGCTGCCGAAGGCACTTGCAGGCCAGCGATCGGAGCTGGAGAGCCGGGATTGTAACTGGTAAGCTGATCAGCAAAGGCCAGATTGCCAATGTCAAACACGAATCCGCCGTGGATCACTGGCACCAGGTTGCCCACAGTTGAGATACTTCCGCCCAGGATCGTATTGTTGACCAGTCGAACATAAGGCACGGCCGCTGCTGACAAACCAGCAACACCGATGTCCCCAGCAACATTGATGCCACCCTGGCCGTTGAACAAGAATTCGCTGTTCATGATGACTGCGCCCGGCACCAACCGCTGCTCGTTGATGGTTACCGTATTGCGAACCGATCCTTGATTGGGCACGCCCGATGCATCTCGGTTTCCGGAGAGTACGCTAGCCCCAAAATTGGCGGAATGGCTGATTCGCGTGGCATTGATCACGACCTGCCCTTGCAGGCGCTCGCGATTGGAACCACCACGCTCGCGGTGATCGATACGGACGCCAACCGAGAAAGGCACATGGACTTCGCTGCCACCAAAAATCACCACCGTATCGCTGGTAGGACCTGAGAAATCGTTATTCAGCAGATTAGCCGAAACGCCTGTTAACATCGACTGCATGACCGACGAATTGATCAAGTCACGGAAGCGGCCTGCTATTTCCTGAGCTGTTTCGGCTTGGTGAGAACCACTATTGATGTCAAAGACTGCTGTATTGAATGGCAAAGCGACTCGTCCAGCTTGCACGGTACGTTGATCGTTGACATCATCCAGTTCAAAAGTGACCGTTGTAACGCCATCGCTAACAGTGAACGTATCACCGGCGACTAGGTCTTTCGAATGACGGAACTGAATCGAGAAGCCTTGCGCCATGCGGTCGATCACATTAAGCTGCTTGCTTGGATCCAATGCGATACCGCTTAGAGTTGGCGTGCCCATATCGGCACCGCCACGGATTTCTACCTGGTAAGGCCCCTGCAGAATGGATGGCTTGATGCGCGGTGGTGAAGAGACGAACTGCTGAGGCTCCGGTATAAAATCGGTGTTACCACTAGTATTGCCAAGTACTACTTCACCGCGTCCAGCAAGACCAATTAAAAAATCGTCCAAATAGACGCCTTCAAAATCGTTTTCCTGAGCGCGGGCAGGACTATTGTAGCTACCTCCACCAATGAACGATGTTGCACCACCAAACGGACCAGGATCGAATCCAAGCGTTGCTGGTTGTCCAGTCAAAGCTACGATGTCGCCTCCGCGTATCGGATAGGCAGTGGTGACTCCTCCTGCAAATCGATTTGCCAAAGAGTTCTGCAACGACAAAGCTACCTGAGCTGCCGTCATGTTCACGCCAACAAGAATTGGTGTGTTGACACCCCCGACCCCCAATGCACCATCCAGTGTGATTGATCCCGCACCCAAGGTGGCCGTAGCCGCGCCGACCAATTGAATTCGGTTTTCAGAACGCAGCGGGGTCACACCAGGAGAATTGGCTGCAATGGCAGTGCTCAAAATCTGCGCGATTTGTTCAGCAGTCTGTGAAGCGTTAAATACAACGGAAACTGCTGGAGCAGGCGGAGGCTGTGTGCCGTCATGGAAGACGTACAGTACACCATTGACGGTAATGTTGTCGCCGTTGCGCATGACAGAGCCGCCAGGTACAACCAGAGACATCCCCATCTCGATCTCAAACGTCTGACCACCAACAACCAAGCGCTGGCCATCCAACAATTGGCTACCTGGAATGGTTCGGATCTCTGGTCCCTTTCCACCGGAATTGCCATAGCCCAATGACCCTGAAGTCGAGAACTCAAAACGGAGCTTAATACTCGACTCGCCAGCCAACAAGTCCAGTGGCACTCGAGCCTGTCGCCAGCCATCGGTATTATCCAATAACTGCTGCGTATCGGGATTCCCGGTTGCGGAAGGCGTAAAACTGTCAGCCGACGGATTATTACTTGCCAGCAGAATCCACCGACCATCTTGACCGGCTCCGTAGACTCGCAGTCGGTCATTGCTTCCATCGGTTGCAGAGAAATAGTTGAAATACAAGGTTGGCCGATCACCAGCATTGACGTTCGCCAAGCTGAAAGGATGGCTTTCCAAGACCCCAGCAGCACCACCAGGCAAGTTGTAGTTGTTGCGAATCAGAGGATTGGAGCTTAAATCCAGATGGAAGTGTTCTTTGACTCCGTGCTGCGAGCCTAGCGGGGCATCAACCGGCGATTCGTATTGTAAATATTGTGCGAAGTCGCGACGATTCCATGTCTCAAGTCCGAAGTGTAGGCTTGTGCCGCCTTCTGTCGCATCACGGGAGGCATTTGATGTGGGCAGTATTCCATGACCTGCGTCACCACCACGCTTGACGGTCGGGTGCCACAGATTGAAATCAAGTGGAGAGAAGGCTAATCCCGATACAAATCGGAATGGCTCAACTCCACCCAAGCCGCCAATATTGATAGTGACCTCGGTAGCTCCGTTAGCAAAAACTGGTTGCAACTGTCCCTGAGTATTCAGCGCCACGAGACGACCATCATTTGTCGTGGCAAAAAACATGCGCGACAGTCGTCCACCTTCTGCATGCTGTGGCCCCACCGTCAAGCCGCTAAAGCTAAAACCGGCTCCGACAAAAACTGGATTCAGTGCGCGGCCCGTGAACGAATCAATCTGATAGAACCATCCTGTATCACTAACTCCGTAAAGATTGAAGTCAAATATATTGATCACATCATCGGCAAAAAGATCGAGTGAAGCTATGCCGGTTGTCCGACCCACGTCGCCCAAAACTTGATCAAAGATTGCGCCTCGTGCCCCAAACGGTTCGTTCTCCACGAAGGATGCTGAGCCGTTTGCTGGGTCTGCTCGAAATAGCGTCGAAGTGTCCGTTCGAAGTTGACCTGTAATCGGATCCACCGCGTTGTCCACAGCATAGTACAGACGGTAGATGGCTTCGTTCTCCGGTCCGTCAAAACCAGTTCGCTGATAGGTCACGGCACTGATTTGATTGGATGTCAATTGATGAGGATTTCGCGGAACTGTTGCTGGATCATAGTTGGGTATCGAATCAGCACCTACCACAGTGCGAGCACCGTTGCTAGGATCGATCTCGACCAATTGTCCTGCCCGGTTATCTGTATCTCCAAACGTGGGACCATAAATCCCTTCAACGGAAAATAGTCGCCCATCCGTGCGCATGGTTATGTCACCCAAAAATGTTGGATCGGTACCCATGTCGCCCAGTGTCGTAATCTCCTGGCCGGTAAACGGATTGATCAATCTCAAACCGTTAAATCCCTCACGAGATACATACAGCGCCACATCCTGCAACTGGAACGGTACCGCGTTGACCTGAAGGTTCGCACTGTTGTTTAGAGTAAACAATGGACTGGTAGGAGAAGTGCTCAATCTGTCTTGCGTGATCGGAATCCCAGGCTCCATCCGGATGAGACTAAAAAGCGACGTTGGATTGGTGTAGGCGTCCATGATGGCAGGAGCCATATTGTCGTTGGTAATCGCCAGGAAATAACGTCCAGCAGCTAGTTCCACCGGACCAATCAACGCATCTTTAGGACCAGACGACCCCTGCGCAAGATTCGTACTGCTTGCTGCCACCAGTGGATTGGCCTGATCGTCCACTAGTGCGCTGCCAAGTCCAGCCAAAATCAGATTGCCGCTATTATCAAATACGTACATAGACACATCGGGCCGCCCGATGGCGTCTGCGTAATCGACGTCAAACACCGTCGAAAAATACTTGCGAATATCGTTCAGGTTGACTCGATCGTACTGGATATCAAAGCTGAACCAATCCACATCGGTGTTTGTTTCCAGCACTCCTCCGATGCTCATCGCCTGACGATTGGTCTGCAACAGATTGCCCAGCGGCTGTGCATTGGCAAAGGTATTGTTGGAATTTCCATCAGCATTGGTCTCGGCGGATACGTTCTCGCCAATCAGAGGCGAATTTCCGGGAACACCACGCAGTTCGATACCTGTGGAGCCATAACGAATATCCGCAAAATTGACTGAAGAACCTGGCACTTCGTCAGCCTCGCGCAGACGAACCTGCAGCGTGTAACTGCCCTTTGTCTTGCCCTGAGCCGGCGATCCCGATGCCAGCAAGTCGCTGACCGGATCATCCGCCTTGAGACTGCTCGAGCGAACTCGAACATGATACAGGCTGTTAGCACCTGGTTGACCAGGCACAATCACTCGCATGCCCGCATCCCATGGGTTGGTGCTGTTCAGATCCTTGGCAACACCTTGTGCACTCTTGAGTCCAAACTCCAGTGGCCCCTTGCGCAGCGGGTTGACGCTACGTGGCGGCATACTGGCCTCACGGTAAAGCAGACTTGGATTGGCTTCTTCTGCGAGTGAATTAGACGATAGCGCTAATATTCCACCATTGGCATCCACCAGTTCGATCACCGTATCCAAAGAGCTGTCGGTGCCATCGATATCCAGCCAGACTTCGGTGCCAGCAGCGGCCGTAAATGAGTAAACATCCACATCATTGGGTCGCGAAATGGCACCTCGGACATGAAAGCCCAGTCGTGTGTTTTCATCGCCACTCTTTTCATTGACAGCTAGAGAACCCAGGTGCTGAGCCGAGAAGGTGGAATTGTTATTGCCTGCAGCCAAAGAACCGGTCGACTCGTTTTCGCTAACCACCGCCACGTTGCGGTCATTACTAAAGGTATCCAAACGCAGACTTCGCCAGTCACCTGCTGCGGCGGCGGTCGTAGGATTACGTGAAACCAACTCCAAAAAAGACGTAACTACAGAGCGAGTCGCCGTTGCCTCGACGTCCCACGCAAAGGCCGTCGTTATGTCTGCCAAACCGTAGACATCACCCAGCTCGCCATCGACAAACGGAATCAGGTTGGTTGTGTTGATGTTACCTGCCAAACTATACTGAGTACCAGCACCTGTTAACACAGTTCGTAGCCTTGGAAATTCATCCGCAGCCCAACCTATGTACGAGGCATTTTCTAAAAATCCTTGAGTCGTCGAATAAAAACCGCCATGATTAAAACCCACGCGCTGCGGCCCATCCAGCGTAAATACCCGGAAATCTGCTTGGCCTGGAGTACCCGTCGTGTACATCAAATCGTCACTCACACCTTCAACATCTTCATCCAAGTAATTGATGAAGCGGAGGTTGCCCAACGGAGCATCACTTGAAAGAATGACACGGTTGTTCAGTCGTCCAATTCCGTTATCCATCCATGTTTCGACTCGCCAATTGACAACACCTCCTGCTCCCTGGAAATTACCCTCGCTGACCACAAAGTCTGGGGAAATCAAAGACGGTTGAGTCGTAATGGTCGTTGACGCCAATCGCACTGCTTGACCATCGCCGCCAACATCGACGTAATTGGTATGCCCAAAGACTACGTTGGAATCAATCAATAGCCGGGTGTTGCCTTGGGCTGTAATGCCTCCCCGACCACCAAAATCCGAATCTCCACCAGCGCCAACTTCGTAACCGAAATAGCCTGGAATTGTCACAGGAACATCATTATCAATTAACAATCCGTTATTGACTTCTGGTCCTGTTGGCAAAACTGCGTCAACATCCCTGAACGGTATAGTATCCCGCTGAGGCACGCCAGTCGGCGTGAAGCCTGCCCCAACGCTATTATCTTCCAAGCTGGTAAGAATCACTGGAAAATTTGGCAGTCCGACCAATTGAATCGAACCTCCAATTCGATTGGCGTTGTCCAAAGGCAATCCTTTGGCTGTAAAACCTGCCTGAGCCCCTTTTAGCTTGACTACTAGACTTTGTCCATGTCTGCTGGTTAGTCGCAATCCGCTGTAATGGTTGTGATCGGAAGCGATGATCTCGTCCTGCACCACGTGCACGATATCAGTATCATCCCACACACCTTCGGTAGTCAGCACACCGCCGCGTACAACCATGCCGTTGATGGCGTTGTTGTCCAGGCGATTGTTGACGACCAGTGGTCCACGGTTTCCCACTTGTTCGATTCGATCCAATCGCCCGCTGCTGCGGCCATTGTCGACGATGATTTGATGGTTCAATGCATTGGCGTCTGCGCTGATCGCCGGGGCTGCATTATCTTGAATGATATTATCAGCAATGATCGGCTGAGCACCACGCACAAAGACTGTGGCAGGGGAATTCCAATTGTGGCCAGCGCGTAGCGGATCACTGGTGGTGACCGAACCACTTGCATTCTGCTCCAGACGACTGTTGGTCACTCGCAGATCGCCTTGATGCACCTCGATGGCATTAAAATCGCTGAAGCCACCATCCACCTTCGACGTCCCACCACCGAAGGTAATGACCGTGTGATCCAAGCTTCCCTTGGAGGTCGGGCCAACAAAGATACCGCTCCAATCACCTTGTGAAACGCTTTGTGACCCGGCAACGGACTTAAACGTACCTCCAGCACCGCGGCTGTTATCTCGTATCGAAGTGAAGACCACTGGATTTCCATCAGCACCCTCGGCAATCACCTGACCTCCCATCGCTGCTTCAATCAATGCTGACTGCGACTTGACAATGGTGCCAGCATCAATTTTCAACCTGGCATTGGGGCGAGACTTGAACTTGGCGGCGTTTTCCAACAATGTAGCTGCCTGGTTAGTGCCTGTATCCGTGTAGCTAGCCGTGTTACCATTAAGAGTAGCCACCAGAATGTACGCACCGCCGCCCGAATTAGTACTTCGGTAGACTCGATTGACACCGACAGGAATATTGTTGATCACAACGGAACCTGCCGCAGTAAGGACGATGGGACGCGTTGGCTCGGAGGCCATCTGCTCAACTCCATCGACAACTCGAGTGAACCGGTAACGATACGTTCCGGCAGGCAAAGTGCCTAGGGCAAGAGAACTGAGCCCAACCAGCGTGGTCGATACGGTCTCGTTGACCAGCGTTGGCCCACCGGGATTACCAGCGATCACCAAGTTTTCAGACAGGTAATGCACGATATCGGTGTCGTCGAACCGCCCAGGTATCGTCATGTACTCAAGTTGAGAGACTGGCAACGTTCGAGTTTTGATCTGCATTCCGTTGACAGCATTGTCCACGATTCGATTAAAGTAAATCGCTGGGCCAACTCGATCATAGTCAACGCTAAACGGTGTGGCGGCACCCTTTTGCTCGGAAGGTGAATGAAAATTCGATTCTCGGAAGCTATCCGGAGTGGCACTTACCGCAACATCAGCGCTGCGAGTTATGATGGAATTACCAACGGTTGGACGCGAGTCGACGACCTGAATCGGTGTGACCACTTGAGATACACCACCGACCACTACCTGACCGCCACCGTAACGCAAATCAGCATGCGAGACCCAATTCAGGAACTGTCCCTGAGCCTCGTTGTTGATCTGTGTCGCATCAGTTTGGTCGACTCGATTGCGGAAATCAATTCCACCCCAGTCGCCGGCGATCGGATTGGTACCTACAACCGACACATTTGCATTCCTGCCAAGCGCCTGATCACCTGCGCTGGTAAAGTAGACGCTACCGGCTATAGGCTGATTGTTGGCACCACGAATGACCTGACCATCGGGCGTGGTCAGTTTTGGAGTTCCCAAAACTAATAAACTTCCACCGCTTTGGTCTACGCTGGGCGTTGAACTGCCAACACCGATACGAGACCGTTTCATTTTTAGGATGGCTCCCGCATCGATCATGACTGAAACGCCGCGTGGCACGTCCAGTGTGGCACCGTCGGGAAGCGGCTGCCCTAAATTGTTAAAACCGATCTCGTATGCCAAGTTGTCGGCAAGCGTCGTCATCGAACCATCGGCTCCAGGATTGCCAACGATGCGTACGACATCACCGGGCACTGCAGCAGCCAAGGCGCTACTGATGGTTCGATACGGCGACTGCATCGTTCCATTGCCAGAACTGCTGGCCATTTTGTCGACAAATTTAGTGTTGGATGGACCGGCTGGACGGAACCAGAAGTTGAATACCCCCCCGGATTCGCCACTCGAGTTACCATCAAAGGCCTTGCCTGTTCCATCCCGCAGCACACCCTGAGCGGGAGGACGGAAATCCATGCGTAATTGATATCGACCATCGCTGCGTCCGCCCAACCCTGAGTCGGATATTGTTGGGTCGTATTTGTTGTTGCCCGAAGCACTTACGCCGACGATGTAATTACCTTGCTCTAAATCCAATTGCACCAACGAATCGTAGCCGTAGTAGTCGTCGTTGGCGGCGATTTCGTCCCAACCGCCAGTTGAATTCTGTTGGTAGAGTCGAATGTTGGTATCCAAAAGACTAGCTTCCGACATTCGCTGAGCAAACGTTTCGATCGAAATCCGGCCGGCAACTGGAAGTCTAAACTGATAGAGATCGATGTCCTTGCTGTCAGGTCGGTACAAAAACTGACCATGAACGATGTCAACATCACCAGGCAAAACGATATCGGTTCCAACACCTGGAATCACCGCACCATTGTACGACATCACCGTGAACCCTTCGACTTCGTCTGCCATTCCAAGTCCCAGCAACCGGCCAATCGCCTGCATGGCCGCCCGCTGGAAATTGCCTCCATAGACATTGGCAGATGGAGTGCTGAAATCCTGGGCATCCATCACCGTACCGAGTTGACCATTTGTCAACTTGCCAGCCTTGTAGTAGTGGCCACCGGGCTGATTGATTGCCTGCACGCCATCCGCGCCGCTGTCAATGACATCTTCAAAGGGAACGACAGCTCGCATATCCCCCACTCCCACGGTGAAACCCAGATTTTGGGTCTCGACAAAGCGCACTCCCAAGTATCGCTCATACAAAGCAAAGACTTCACGCACACGAGTCTTTTGCTGCTCCGTGATGGCGTTGACCGACTGGATGGTCGTCGAACCCGAGATCGTTCCTAGCTCTCGCTGAAAATTGTAGTAGAACGTGCTGGGACCATCGACGCTGTCAGCACCCAAACGCAGATTATCTTGATATCGATTTCGACGATTACCAGGCTCATCGCTTCCGCCCGGGAAATCCAAAACATAAGGTGCCGTGTTGCGCACCAAGGAATCGATCAGTACGGATTGTGAGCCTACGCCGCCAGGATTCCACTGGCCTGACAAATTACTTGCGTGATCAAATCGATCACCAGCATCTGTGGCCAATGCATTGATTTGGACAGGTGGCAATGGGGCAGATTCATTTGTGCCAACTCGCAGTCGCAAATCAGCCGCAGGCAGCAGGGCACTGGTGGTCGGGTGCTGTAGTTCGTCAAGATTGCGATTGTAAATCAGGCTGACTCTACCGGCATCGGGATAGTAACGAACTGCGCTGGGCTTGAACACCAAGTCGTCACGAGTGTCCAATGTTTCGTTGGTGTGGATCAGTTGATAAAAATTCGAGTCGAGAACACTAGGACTACCACCCGATTTTAGTACGATCGAATCTGAATTCTGAATGAACAGTGGACTTCGAGACGCCAGTAATGCGGTTAGGGTCAATCCGTTTACTGTTGCAATGTCATTCAGATCGATCAGTGCATCCTCGTTGAAGTAGATATCGATTTGGTTGCGTTGTTGCACCAAACCTCCTGCCGATCGAGTCACTGGCTGAGGCACAATCGATTCTACTCGTGCGGCTGTATTCAACCCGAATAGAATGGAGCGGGAAACGCCATCGTTAAATGCCTGTCCGTTAACGTTCTTGAGCGCGCGAAGGCCCTGACCCAAGATATCGATACGGTATTGGCTCTGCTGTAAACTCTCGGCGAATCGCAACACCACCTCTCGATCACTGTCACCGAAACCGACATAACCAGGAACGATCTCTGTCTCATTGACACCGCGTAAGGTTATTGGAGAGTAAGTCAAAGGCAATCTGCCAATCTTAGTCGTACCGGTACCACTGATCAGCTTTGCTTCCACTAGATTCGAGGCAGGAGAATTTGCTGAGTTGATTGCATTGATGAACTCTTGCAATGTCGTTGGGAATAGCGAGTTACTGTTGACTTCAATGTTGATACTCTTGCCTGAAACCGTCACGATCGGGCTAGCCGCTCCAGCTCGATCGCGAGACGTTACCGTGATGCGAGTTCCCACTCCGGAGTTGCCTGGATCGCGTGCTAGAAACTGAACCGATACTTCGCTTCCTAATCCGAAATCCGTACTCGCCTTAGCAGCACCGGCACCGGCTAGCACCAGATCAGAATTGACATCCGCTGTTGAAGCAATGGCAATCGTATCGGAACCACGTAAGCGTAATGCGTAGACCAGTTGACTAGCCGCGCTGCTACCTTCTTGGCGGAAGACTTGCAGAAGATCTTGGACTCGAGTCTGCAACTGTGGATTTGAATTCAGTTCGATGTTCACCGTGCGGCCGTTGACGGTGACACGAGGTAAGCGATTATCGGTTCTGCTGGCACGCGAAAAATCCAGCTTGATGCCATTGCCTGCTTCGCCCACTTGCTGAGCGTAAAACTCAACTAGAGTTTGGCCATTGGTACCGAAGTCAGTAGCTACTGCAGCGCGCTCGAACAGACCGTCTGCGCCCGAACGAATCACGCGAATGCCTGACAAGGTGTCAGGGTCCAGGCCAACTGCGTCGTCAAAGCGAAATACCAGCTCGCGCGGAGACACCTGCAGGATCTCGCCGCCTTCCAGAAGCGCCGCCGAATTAGGCTGAACCCCAATTAGCTGCGGACCTACCGCCATCAACTGTCGCGATTCCAGCGACTCCAGCAGCACTTGACGCACCACCGCTCGTCGAGATGAACGATCTGGGGCAAGCCGGGAACGCAAACTACGAAAACCACCAATGGTCATGAAAAAACCTCTCAACGGAGTACTGCTGGAAGGCAGAGACTAATGGGAAGCCGGACAAGTCAGATGAATGCGTGCAGCCAAGTCAATTGATTGACCACACCGAACATCTCAGACCTACCAACCCACCATTTGGGTGTCTGGGTAAACTGGGAAAAATAAACAGACAGAACTGGATTGTAATTGGGAATATGGGGATTTCAACGAACGGTCAACAACTGTGCTTTCGTAGACGACTGAATTGCGATTCCTGCAGGCATAAAGCGACCAATCGAAAAACTCGAAATGACCCTTGCAAATCCGTTTCAACGACTAACCGAAATAACCCGCACTGACTAGCAAACGCTTGGAGGGGCCGCTGCCCTGGAAAGTTCCCCAACCTCCCCCATCTGACCATTTCCATCGCCTTCCCCTCACCAGGGACACAGCCCACTCTCACCTTACCAGGGACACAGCAGCCTAACGGGACAACGATGTACAGCTTTTCTAGTCAGTAAATTGGAGTGGCCTCAACAGGGACACTGCTTGCCACGGGGGACGGACTCACAACCCATGAGGGACGCTGTATCCCACGGGGCTCAATGTGAGTTGCCATGGACTGGACTTACCTACCATGTGGACAAAGCGGCCTGCATCGAACCGCCCACATGGGTGGATTCAGCCCTCGACAGGGACACAGCAGCCCTCGGTGGGGAAGCAGCCCTCGGTGGGGACACAGCAACCCCCGGGAGGCCCTCGCCAGGGACACAGCATCCCCCGGGGGGGTATAACGTAATTTGCCGTAGAATGGAAAGTGCCGACCGTCTTGACGACACCAAAAACCACCCGTTCGAGTGGCTTCAGTCGCGACTTGAGACAACGACAAGCTTTCAACTTAAGCAGAGCCGCCAGGGAGCAGCTGATCCGTTTCTAAAGAGTAAATTCTCGCCGACGGGGGACTATTGGTTGCAAGCCCAAGCAAAATCAGGTTGCATCGCTGTCCTGACGAATATTTACCACAAGGCTGGCGTGCCTACTTGGATTCTGGAACTCGATGAGCGGGCGGCGGAACAACCGGAATGACCGGCTTGCCAGTTTCAATATCGATGGGGTAACGCGCGGAATGAAATGCGAGTTGACGCTGTAATTCCTCCACCATCGGGCGTAGCTGATCAGGATGACTAGTAGCCAAATCGTTTTGTTCGGCTGGGTCTTGGCTTAGGTGAAACAATTGGTAGTGCGAATTACCCGAAACTTGGGTCGGGAAGTAGTGGTAGATCAATTTCCAATCACCATCACGCCAAACAGTAAAATAACTGCTTCGGTGTACCCCATGCGGGTAGTGCATCAAAAACTGTTGAGGACGATCGGGGTCGGGCAAACCGGACAATAATCGATCTAAGGGCCGACCGTCCACGATGTGACCTACTGGATTCTGGGCTTCAGACAATCCAAGCAGTGTTGGAGAAAGATCCACCACTGAGGCAACTTGCGATTGCACTGCGCCTGCCTGGATTGGAACAGCTTGCTGGCAGAGTTGCTGAGAGCTAGGCCCGGCCCAGGCCACAACCAGCGGCGCACGCATTCCGCCTTCGTAGTGAGAGCCCTTCTTTCCTCGCAGCGGTGCTGCGCAGGCCACTGCGTGCTGATGCCCCAGTGGCGCATCTGTTCCGTTGTCGCCCAGAAAAAAAATCAGAGTTTTCTC
>B570J29032_109959231_pt1 | contig 20420 bp, 10 predicted proteins | sample LakMenEpi16Nov12_FD_29032 | JGI IMG/M metagenome (IMG submission 29032) | reverse complement strand
TTTAAGAAAATATTTCCTGCAGTGGGTATAGAACTTATGCTTTTAAAATATTTTATTGACTTACTAAAAGATACGATTTGATCAAAGCCAGTTGCTGAAGAACCAGAAGAGATTGGAACCCAGTTAAAATCAGAAACATTAACTGCATTAGGTATATTTTCTGCAACAAAATAGTTTATTTGTCCAATAGAAGGATTTGCATTAACTGCTTCTATACTAACTGCATCTATAACTTTATTGTCATTGCCGGAGGCTATTGATATTGGAGAAGAAATTAACATGCCTTCCTTGTCATAGTACTGACCACTGACAATTAGATCTTTTATCTCAAACCTATAATGGTATTTGTCAATAGTTCTATCGTTATACGTTACATCTGGTTCATATTTTATTAAAGTAATTCTTACTGTACCAGATCTTTGAGGATTAAAGTTAAAAGAAAACTTATCATAATCACTGTTAGATTGCTTTCTTCTATATTGAACTTCTTGGGCAGCACCAACTCCAATTATTTCAGCTATAGTTACAACGGCAGAACTTGTATTTAATTTACCATCTACGCTAGAAACAACAAACGGAGTATTCAACGGGATGGTCAGTACCATGGCGCAAGCACCTAGTGTACTGGATGTATGAACTACTGTCGAAACAGTGTCGTTAAGCCCATCAAATACGTTATTTGCATTAGGCAGTGCGGCTTGGGTCACTGCATTGGATCCATTGAATACAATATCATATTTAATATTACTCAAATTAATTCGACCAGGGGCCCTGAAGTCTAAGGCATTGGCTTTTAGTGTTGGGAGTTTAGCGCTTCTATGCTCTGTATCTACAAAGCATGTAGAGAGATTTAAGTCTACATTAGCTAAGTTAGCAAAGCTATCGCTAAAAGAATAAAAATATCCGTTTGTATTTGAGTTAGCAAAAAGTATGTCGTCTATCTTTTTTTCTAAAGCAGCTCTCTTATCCCTTAGAGAGTTTAGCCTTTTCCCTAATACGGTAGCTACACTCATCATGTCTTCGCCATTTTCATGTATGGAGTCGTACAATACTTCTAGGTTAAGTATCGTTCTAGCCATAAAGGTATTCATCAGGTCTGGATTAGTAGTTTCCGTGTTCCTTAAGACATTGATATCATTAGTTAAGGGAAGTCCTATTCTATTCTGCGAAAAATAATTATCAAATTCTTTTTTTACTTCTAATTCACTAGGCTGTCTTACCACTTTGTCAAAAGTAGATGTACCCGTAGAGTACATTAGCTTATAAATATTATCTAAAAACTTCTTTTTTTGTATCTTAGAAATCGTCATGAATTCCTCACTTTAACTCCAACTTTATATGAATAAAGTATTGGGGATATATTTTCTCCAGAAGGTTTTTCTATATCTATTTTTACGATTAAGCTCTTTGGATTTTCTGGCACTGTGGGAGCGTTGTAGTATTCTACACCTGGGATCTTAAATGTATTGTCCACATTCTGGTTAAAGGCTAGAACTTCACCGACTTCAGATAATGGACTTTCTATAGGGGAAACCCTAATCCAGCTAGAGCCACCATCTAAAGATATATAGTACTTTATGTATTCCAAATTAACATTGGCTGAAAGCTGTCCAGACAAACCTGCTTCAGCCGATAATGTTAGATACTCTATTGGGGAATTAAAATCAAACTGCTTAGACACTATTTGAGCTTTATCGGAAAACTCCTCATACCCAACTGTTATATCTCTTAAGGAAATTGATTTTCTTTGGCCATCAATAAAATCAAACTTCCTCTCCAATGGGATGGTATAGGATTTTGTTTGCACTTTTGTTGCGTCAGTGTTTATTAATTCAGCTGTAATACTATCGACCCTAAGTTTGAATAGATCGTATTTTTGCTGTTTAGTAAATCCTTGAGATGTTGTATTAAACCAATTTACAACTGCCGCAGCTTCCACTTGAGATTCATTAGTAGTTATGCCATTAGTGGTAGTTATTTTATTGGCCATCCAACCTTCTGCTAATACAGTATTATTATAAGGTTTTACTACAGTGATATAGCCAGAATAAGTGGGGTTAGTTCCTGTATTGGTTATCCCGCTTAATCCTTCTAGGTAATACTGAGGCGTGGGTACAGTATCGTATTTAAATTTAAGAATAAAGTTATTAGTTACATAATAAGTTTTACCGTCAGTGCCTGTAGCCCTTAACGTCCACCCAGTATTAACAGGTATATTCCTTTTGAGAGTTATGTTAAAATCAATGCTATTATTTGTTTCAGATTTAAATAAATTGGGTTGATTGAACAATGGGGTTATTTGAGCATGATTCCAAATTTTTTGAGACCATGATATAGATGGATAGCCTAATGACGGGGCAACTGTTGGGTCGTCTGGGTTGAACCTCATTTGAGTAAAAAATGGATTTGATTCCACATTTTCTGGAACAACAATCCCGCCTGCTCGAGTCTTGCTTTTCACTGGTTCAAAATATATATGTTGAATCTTAGCATCGTTATAGTTAAGTTGTTTAAAAAATATTTTAATTGACTTAACTTTTCTTTCCATAAACTTAATGTTAGCTTCTTTGTAGAAAAACCTTCTTGCAGAATCTAAGGAGCTTGGTATTAGACCTGAACTTATATAGATTGCTTCCGTAAGAATATTCTCAACTTGATTTAAATCGTTTTTAACTTCAATTTTTTCTATTTTAATATCTTTAGAAATATAATTATTACTTCCAAAATAAGGGATGATGTTAATGAAGTTTGCTTTTTCTGGGCGATCGCTTTCCAGGACGGTTACAAGTTGAAGGTCATTAACAGAAAAGGTTGACCAATCGTAGTACTCTTCTTGAATTTCTTCACCAGTTGAAGTTTTAGAATATAAACTTTTAATATATTGAAATTCAAAATTCTTATTACCTGATGGTTTTCTAGCTGTTGGAATATTAATTTGTTCATATTCAAAAAAAGTTAATGGATTATTGTCTATCACATTATTTATATTTCTAGAGGTAGGTGAATCTTGAAAGAAATATCTATATGGAGGATTATCTGTTGCGGAAGCATAGACTGAGTGGTTATTTCCGGCTATACCATTAGAAGAAGTTTCTTCTATAAAAACTCTTTGTGGAGTCCATGGACTAGTTGTAACCTTGGACAAAGACATTTGCCCATTATCTATTGTAGGTAAAATGTCAGTACTTTCTATCCTAGAATAGTCTATATAATCAGTGCTGTCGAAAGAACTGCCTACATAAAAAAGATCGTTAGCAGGACTGCTAGAGTACATTTGTAAAACTTTTATCTTATTTTTTATTCTATTTATAAAAGAATTTTCTTGTTCTACTTCGGAGGTAAACATATTGAAATTGTTAATTACTTTTGCTGATAGATAGTCTAGTTGCTTAGCAATAATATTTAGATCGTCTGAGTAGTTCCTTGTGTAGGTATTAAACTTAGCAGATACTGGTGGCTCCCCTTTTATATAGGGATCAAATTGGCTTAAGGGTCCGGCTTAAGTTAGTGTTCAAAAAATTTATTATGCTCTGATACTCAGCAGCGAATTCTTTATTATTAGTGAATTCGTTTCTTCTATGCTGATCTATAAACCTTGTTAAGATTGTGTATATTTGATCATAGGCAACTGTGTTTGGAGATAGTTGAGTCATACTAATTTAACCTTAATAATTTCTGTGATAATGGATCTAAATTATTTACATTACATTTAATTATAACATTATCTACTGATATTCCATTGGTTAATACAGGAATGTTATTTCTAATAATAACTCTAAACCTTATGCTAGGAGGAATGTATGAATAATTAACTGTCAATGGAGTTGTAATGTTTTTGTTGAAAATTAATTGTTTACCATTTTGAAAAAATAAAACTTCATTCGTAGAATAGAATGTTGCCTTCTCAAAGTTGTTGCTTAAATAATTTGTCAAGTTTATAGCTGAAGTGCCATCAGATAAGGTCACTCTTATTGGAGAATACCCAATATTTTCAATAGAATTGACTGTACCATAGTTGCTGCTATAGGTAGCTGTTCCAAATTTACTTTCTATAAAAGGAATGTAATCTAGTTGCACTCTATTGCCACCACCAGTAGCTGGGAAAACTTGCCCTTGTGCTCCGTCTTTAACATAGGATCTAATTACATTTTGACCATCAAGAATTTTATCTATATCTAATATAGATTCGTTGTAATCCGATGTGTCCAAGCTGTATTCCACTACATAAATCGAAGAAGCTTCTATCGGATCAGCCATAGTGATTTTATTATTTAGATAACTCCAATTATTTGGGTTTACTAAAATACCATTTTTATAAACTCTTATAGTTGCTGGCAGTGGGAGAAATCTAAGTGTAGCTTGTTTGATATTATTAAAGAATAAAACTTCAGAATCTATATCATTAGATAACTTATGGTTAATTGGAACCCATGAAGATTCTCCTGATATATTTTCTTGTAAACAAATACTCAGCTCTACTGAGCCAGGTTCGATTAGATCGTAACCAGCGTAACTTAAATTCTGTCTTTCCTTAATGATATTCACTATAGCCTTTAGCCCCAACGGAGAGCCATCAGTTTGAATTTTTTTAGATATAAAACAAGCTTTATTTGATAGGACATTACTTATAGAGCCAAAGGATATATTTTTTATAGAAAAACCATATTCATAAGAGCTACTTATTTCTCTTGAATTTAAATAACTTGTTAAATCATAACTAGTAATTCCTGGAATTTCAGGATCTTCCTTTTGGAACATTAGTTCATGACTTTCTCTGTCATTCTTTAATGGCACTATTCCGTCTGAAGTTATATTTCTAACTTGGCTGGAATGATTGTCTGACATATTTGGTTTGTATATATTGTTATTAAATATATTAGATCTAGCGTCTATAGAATATTGGACCATAGTTTGAACTATGTTCGAAATAATATTATTATTTCCCGTACTTACTAAGTCTTCTTTTCTCTTTTCCCCAAATTTAACAAGGTTATCAAATACAGAACTTGGATCTACCGGTTCGTTAGATGGGTATCTGTAGGAATAAATTTCTTCAGATTGTTTTGTATTTTTTCTAGAATTAAGTATTGAAGTATTATTTTTAAAATAAAAGTATACTAAGTCTTGCATCTTACTAGGGTTTAGCGACTTTGATTCTCTTATACCCTTAACTATTGAATGAATATACTTAGAGTTAGTTTCGTGTACATTTGCTAAATTTTCTGATCTGATATATTTAGGTTGGTTAAATATAAAAGTTATTTTATTCACCCTGCACTTAGGGAATAGTATGTCTACTGTTTTGTTTATCAGTAACGGAGAACTTAAAACTGGTGTTTGGATAGTGCTGCCACTTACTGCCCCAGTTTGAGAGGAAGCTGTAGGGTCGGTTGTTTCAATTACCACTTGAAGAATCTGCATCCCCTCTGCATCAGATGGGGTTATTCTTATGAGATCCATCTCGGTGGCATTAAGTAGAGTCATCGTTACCTGTGCTTGCGCTCCAGTTATATATGAGTAATCATAGTTCAAATAAGTAGCAAGTGATGATAATTTAGAGGTTAAAACATATGGAGATTTAACCGTCACTGTCCAGTCGTCAGTGGGACTTTCGTTAATAGTTGATCCAAAACCAGTGTCAGTAGTGATAAAGTTTGTATAATTATTAACATAGCTAATATTAGAAATATTGTTAATCATATTTACAAAAGAAATTGTATTATCAATACTCATTTTATTTATTACATTATCTATTTTGTAATTTCCGTTTTCAGGAAATATAGATCCGTCTCTGTCGTATTGAACTATATTAACTAAATCTTGTTTATATGAATTTAAATCATTATTAAAATTTTCTACATAGTTAAAGTTAAATAAATCATCTTCCCCAGATATGTATTGATAGTTATCTATGAATGTTTCTAGTATTTTTATATCATTTTCTATTTTTTGTATTTCAGAAGAAAAAATAGACACCATTGAATTAACTACATTTGATATAGATGAAGACGCAGAAAAGAATTGCCCAACCCTTAAAGAAGAATCCCTGAAGAACTCTATTATAGCTTCTAAGTTCATTGGGGAATATCTTAAAGCTAAAGTTGGGGTATAATTTGCAGTTGTATCAAAAGTTTTTATATTTTCAATTAGATTAGCAATTTGAGTTTTGTCTGCTTTAATATTTTGTATTAAAGAGCTAACAGTTTTTTTGCTGCTACTAGAAAAAGTTTGTATTGTATCAGGAAGATATTGTAACACTTGAACCCCAATCGTTTCCGTCTGTATCATATAGGTCGAATACAACACCAGCTGTTAAGTTATCTCTAACTATATCATAAACTTCTTGAGGATTAATGAAATTCCTTTTAACTATAGAAGGAATTTTAACCATTACATAACCACCCTTTGGATAAGCTTGTGCCATTGGAGGGTAAACATCCCAATAGGAAACTGCTTGAGAGACTTCATCAAGTATAGTATTAGTATCAAAGTTGGCTGAAATTCCTCCACCCTTTACTCTTAGATCAGTAAAGCTAAAGTTTTCATCATCATTAGTATTTATCACATATATTATTCCTATAAGCTGGGCAAAAGGTTCGTAGGAAACTGTATCAAATTTATTAAATACATTATTATTGTAAGTAAAATTAATAGCTGGACTGATAGGGTATTCGGTAACTTTTATTTGTCTTGTTGAATTATTTACATTTTCACTCTTGTGGACTTCTTTAGGCATTATATAGATATACAATGGCTTATTGATTTGCACTGAATCCTTATTCAAGAATGGATTAGTTGGAATTGGCACTCCATCCGATTGCTTGATGCTAAGTTTATTGTATTCAATAGTGTAGTCCACTTTTATTAAGCCTTCAATATTGGATATTACTTGATTCTCAAATTCTATTACACCGGTACTTGAATTGAAATTAACTATTTCAGAATAAGGCACTAGTGTCCAAGGAGCGTTCTCGCTAGTCCTAGTGTAAACCTTAAGTGCTGGTTTAAATGGAACATTTTTTCTACTTAAGTCTGAAGGATAACCCTTAACCACATGTAGCGGAGTTTGTCTTAGAGTGATTGATCTAGGGTTATTGTAAAGGGGACGTTCCCCTATTACGTCATAATAGCCTCTTCCATATATTCTTGACCATGGGATGCTTCCTATTGAAGATGTATCATAGGATGCTATTAAATTTTGACCACTATAAGTCGACTTCCAGCCTCTAGCATCGGCAGGGCTTATGTTAATTGTTTTCTGAAAAGAACCTGAGCTAACAGATATTGGCCATGGTTCTGTCTTGCTTAAGTCGCCATTGATGCCAAATAATTGAATTTTATTCCTATTATTGGAGATGACATTGACTACAGGATAAGCAGCTCGTAATGGAACTGAAGTAGGAATATATGTAGATCCATTGCTTGAACTGGTAAATTCTTTTAATGTATTTATGTTTCCGTCATAATCATAGGCGTAGACTCCTATGTATATATTACTTGGACTCTGCATGTACCTAAGGTAAGTTATAGTTTTGCCAATAAATTCGTTAGTTCTAGTGTCATAAAACCCATACTCTAAACCAGGAGTACTGGCACCAACTTTGGAAACTGTGATGTCACTATAGTATGAGTCTTCCGTGCTAGCTAAAGTAACTGAAACTTGCGAAAGATTCAAGGGGAAAAAGGGTGTTCCATTGCTATTGGTCAGGAGCATAATTCCGTCATAGTAATTGGTTTGATTTTTCCCAGCAATCACTATATTGTTTGAAACTTTCTTTAAACTATATCCAGATACTGGCACTGTCGCATTGTAAGTTGTGGCTGAAGTATAACTAGAAACTTTGCTAGATGCACTAATGCTAAATGTAGTTCCAGCAACACCAACTGCGGGGCTGCAACTTACCTCTATAAAGTTATCGTTAGACAAAATTGTAGTCCCTGCTTCTTTTACAGATCCTGCAACTAGGGATGAAGAATTGATGGCAACGATGCGCTTAGGGTTAGCTATGTCTAATAATTCATTTCTAGACGAAGATGGTTTATAGGATGCATTATTTAGCGCAAGATCTAACCCAGTGTATGAAAGTGTTTTATTAGTGTCCAATCTCTGCCCTACTTGCTCGCAGACTGTAATGGATTTTAATTTTCCATAATTTTTTAAATATTCTAACGTAATATCTGAGGATACTGTATTAAAGGATATATTATTTAAATTATGAGTGACTTCTACAAGACCATTAATTCTTTGTGTCTCTGTGTGATCCAACCAGTAGTAATAAGTAGCCTCAACTGCTGGATCATATTCTTCTGCTACTCCTGGAGTAGTTACTATCTTAGGGGTATCATTATGTTTGTAGTAAATATTTATCTGCTCTAATGCTAATCCGGCTGCTTTAGGACCAAACTTAGTGCCTCCCAATACAGAACCCTCCAAAAGGATATTAAGCCATTTGCCTTTGAAGTCCGGAGAATCCAAAGTAATTGTTATTATTCCATCTTGTTGATAACTTTGAGTTTTATTATTGTAGAATGACTCACTAAATTCAACGTTGTTTGAAACATTCCAGTCAAGAATTCGAATGCCCTTATAAGAGGTGGCAGAAGGGCCAAACGATGTTGTTGGGAGTATTTCTGCTCGAACTACTTTTTCGATATCGGCATCGTTGCGTAATTCAATTCCTACCCACATTTTTATTTTATTTGATGCTTTAGATGATCCAGTAAAGTTAATCATTTTTATGGGAGCGCCAGTAAGTAAATTAGAGCTAGCAGTTTTTATTTTAGAAGCAGCGTTGATATAGTCCCAAATGCCTGTATCTTTATAATTATTCTTATCTACTACACTAACTCTAGTAGCCTCTAGCTGTTCCTCTGATTTATTCGACCAAACAAAAGCCAATTCTTCTTTTGTTCTTGAATCTATAATCCCATCAGCTGGAAGATCTCTTGAAGTTTGAAAAGCTTTTACTTCATTCGATAAAGATGCATCAAACGTACCGTTAGTTGGACTACTTTTTCTGTACCCAGCATGGTGCATGGTTAGCTTTACGTATCTGACAAAAGTTCCTGTACCCTTACCCTGAAAGTATTCATCCCAAGTATTACCTTGACTTATATCTCCAGTGTACACAAATGCATTATTTTCACTACTAGAAGCCAATGTATTTGCTGACTCACTAGTCACTATATTATTATGTCCAAGGGGCTTTACTTCTCCAGCTTTAGGTGGAGTTGAAATCTCTGTTATGCCAGTGCCTGCCTTAAGCCTTCTATCGATACGAGCATTTTTCTGTCTAGAGATAATTCCAGTGTTGTTTTCTACTTCTTCTCGCCAAGAATTGGTTTGCTCAAACTCTACGTTTAAAACACTTTTAATTGACGCAGTAAAAGACTTAGGACTATCTCCACCAGATATCTTTGAGTGGCTTAGATTGAATTGGAATGGGTAATTTTGTGGAGCTACGTTAGAGAAAGAAGAAAGCGGATCTACTCTGCTAGTCGATGTTTTAGCCCTAATTTGATATGGACCAAACCCAGATGGAATCACGAATGCGGGAGATACTTTTGTGGTATATGCGTGACACTTACTATTCTTATTTGCTATCTTAACTATTTCATAAGAAGAAGAGATTTCATTTTTTTCTACAGAAGTGACAGCCACACTATTGGTCCACTGGACATTGGCATTAGTAAACTCTATATAGAATGATATATTGTTTTGATTTTCGTCAAAAAATCTATCTTGATATCCTGTTATTATTTTTTTTATTTCTTCTATATAATAAGTTTTAGGAGAATTTAATATGTTTCTAGCATAAAGATTAGAGCCTGCATTATTTATATTTTCATAATACTCAGCTCTTTCATCATCATAAAGAACATCTGAGTTAATAACCCAATCATTATTCCAACCAGTAGTAAAATAATGGACACTAGATCTAACGTCAATCACTGATCTAGACGATTCTATTCTGTCATTAATTGCTACTAACATACAGTTGTAGAGAAACTTATAGGGACCCTCTACGTAATCAGAAAAAACATTTCCTTGATTTAATTTCACTGGAGTAGTTCCATAATTATTAGTAGGGATCAACGAACTGCCAGAATATATATTATTGCAGTAGTCGAATATAGGGAAGGTAGATGCAACGATGTTTCCGGCAACTAAGTTATTTGTATTGGGACTGTTCCTTAATAGGACAGAGAATTTATTTGCACCACTAGACAATACTGAATTTATAGTTGAGTTAGTGAAATATTTATAATTCTTATAATCTCCCGCTATAGTTTTTGCATAACCGTGTATTCCAGAATCAGATATAAACTCTGCATTCGATATCGTAAAACCATTATTTTTACTAGTCTCGGTCAGTAAACTGCCAGCTTGAGTTAACGTAGGGTAAGTTGGATTACTAATAGTTGCTGCAGCAGAAGATATTGTCAAGCTAGAATTAAGAGCAACTAAATCATTTGTTGAGCATTGGCTTGCATCTATTACTAGGGTTCCATTATTTGTAGTAAAATAATTACGCATTTTCTGAGACTGACTATCAGTAAGCCTCCAGTGTATAGCTGAGAATATTACGTCATAACCAGATAGGTCACCTACTGTATCTATATCTACTAGCCAATAATCTGCAGAGTCTTTATTGGAAGAGGTTGCATTTGGATTAGTTAAAGTAAAGCCAGACAAGTTAAATACAGAATCTTGCAAGTTTAATGCTACATATGGTTTAATCTTGGTTAAATCCTTGCCTTCATTGGAGGAATATAAAACTCCAACCTTGACAGTCTTTTGTAGTACTGTGTTGCCCGTTGTCTCTTGGCCATAATTAGCCTGAGAAAAATTAACACTGTTACTTATTTTGGCTACAAGCCTCCAGTTAAATATCTCAAAAACCCTGTTATCATCTAATGCTTTTCTATTTACGTATACTTGATTACCAGAGTTTTCTATATTCAATCCATCTACTAAGGACCTTTTGTTGTTTCTTTTAACAGAGAATTTCATTACATCACCATTAGATGGGTCTATAACTTCAGACTCTTCTCTAGCTTCAGAAAATATTTTTATAGAATTTATATTCTCTTCGAATTTTAGATACTGACCAAACCAAGATCCATCTTGATTAACTTCTACTTTATCATAAACAATTTTTAGATTAGTTGGACTTGGGTCGTCCATAAGGACCACTATCCTGTGGGGGACATTTGCCAGATCCCTATTAGATGAAGTTACAAATGACTCAAGTGATATTCTGTATTTCTTTATACCAGTTGCTGGATCGGCATAAAGCTTACCCTCGTTATCTATAACCTTAATGTGCTTAGGTATATATTCCTCTTCTAAATATTCACTTAAAGAAGCAGCAGAGAACGACCTACTTGGAATGAGAGTAAAGAATCTACTAACATAATAAGAATGAACAAATGTTTTCTGGCCCATCTCAGTAGGTGTATAGCTTCTATCTAGTGTTTCAGAATTTAAAAAAATAGAACTTACAGAAATATCATCTGAGTCAATAAGAGTATTGCCGTTTGAATCTTCTAGTATGCCAAATTGATTAGCATACATTAGCCTGTCAAACTGGCTATTGACAGTTACGTTCTCTGGGATTAAAGCCGATAGATCAACTAATGAGATATTGTTTTTAGGAGATATTTCCCTGCCAGAAAACCAACCTAGATTAACGGCATCACGGGGTACGAAATTGCCAGTCTTAATAGCTGGTTCTTTAAGGGAATCAGTTTTATCTATAAACTTTTTCATACTTATTCTTCCTCATAATCATTCATTAACTTATCATAACTACTGATGATGTTAGGCGTTGAACCCAACAACCCCATTTGATACTGCTCTGCCCTATCTAGAGGGTACCATTTTGGCGGAAGCCAATTAGGAGTAGCTGCATAAACACTGGCGTCTGAACCGTCATGATAATTTAAAGTAAAGTTGGGAGTAGAAGACATCTTAACCCCACGCCCTAATAGTACATTTGGATTGTACAATACAGCGCCTCCTGAATGATAATTTAAGTTATCATATTTTTCAGACCAATAAACGATATCTCCTGATACTGTAGTTGGAGTAGAAGACTGGGTTGCAGAATGTTCAGACTCTACTGCCATCATCCAATAGCCCGGCTCTAAGGAGGATGCAGCTTGTATTGGTCCTATTGTAAAGTTGCCATTGCTGTCGGATCTTACATAATTTGAATAATTATTGTTGGTGAAGATATCGTAAAGGGTTCTTCCCTTTCTCCAGTAAATTACATTATTTGAAACTGGAGTAGCACCAGATGTTATAACGCCTCTAATGTATTGCTGGCCTAATCCATCCGCTCTCAACGATGCAGTATCGGCTATAGCCTTAATTGAGTTCTGCATCGAATATTCGGTAATTATTTCAAAATTTAATACTGTTACATAGTCTTGGGTTTGTGAGTTCTCATGTGCATTAGTTGATCCATTGGCTACGCCAGAGACTGTAATATAACTTCCCGGAGTAGCAGAAGGCATAACGCCATTGTATCTGATATTGGTATATGCAAAACCATTAATGTCAGTAGTCACATATTGAGAATCAACAGTAATATACGGCCCAGTAATTCTAAAAGTTTGATATGGCTTTGAGTTTCCATTTATGTCAACTGATTGGATTGTTATTGTAGTGTAATCATCACCATCATCTATAACATATTCTGGCTTAAGGGAAATAATAGCTGTATTAAAATTATAATCATTATGACTTAAATATACAAAGCCCTCTTGATCCCACAATTGCAATGGGTTGACAGTTAATGATATTGGAGTTGATTGATTTATGTAATTTGATTCGTAGGTTACGTCATATGAATATATGGTAGATGGTGTAGAGTCAAATTGCATTCTGCTAATATATTTTTCACTACTAGAATCATAATAGTCATTATCTATTAAATAAGAATTTCGCACTTTATACGTAACTCCATACTCTCTTCCTTTGACTACGGGAGTAGCTGAAGAAAATACTTCTATTTCATTAGTCTTAGTCTGCCCGTTACTTAGAACCGTATACCCTGTGATGGCGTCTACTACGGTTACATCGTATACATCTTCATAGCCAAGATATATGTTATTGCTTGCATTGGCGTATATTGTTTCATAGTTGACTAGGGAAAGCTCAGTTGGTGTAGCCTGGTCTGGGAATGCAACTTCTCTTAATATTTCTGGAGTTGCACTACTTAAATTAATACTACCAGGTGTTGCTATATTTCTTTGTACGATGATAGGAGCACCCTGTAGGGCAACAGTTTCTAGAGAAAGAGAAAAGCCGGGGGTAACATGTGCTTCATCTACTGGATCACTATAGATATAATGGTCTTCTTCGTTTTGGCTATACCAACCAGTATGAATATATGAATCATAGTTAGCTTTATACTGAGCGCTAACTTCTACTCCTGCAATAATAGCGGAGTTCATATCTGATTGATCTTCTATGATTGAATTAGCAAAGTATATATTTTCATCAGTATGTCTATATACAAATTCTTTGGATAAAGATAATTCCACTCCATCTACATCATTGACTACCTCTATCTTCTTGATCGTGTAGTTCACTTTGTCAATGCCAAAAGAAGAATAATTTAAATCATATCTTCCAATTAAATTACTGTTTTGAGTAAAGTTTTCATCCTTATTATCCGGATCGGTTCTAACAACTCCAAACTCATTGACAGTTCCATCTATCATTGGGGTACTGTGCGCCGTAAATTCAGTCAAAACATCCTTAGCAAATGGGTAGTTTGCACTATCTGCGCTAGAAAAAACTATTGATGTTGGGGTTGAACCATATGGATACAGCAGTGAAGTAAAGTAATAGTTAGCAGTGCTGCCGGTTGTGTCTCTATATCCTGGATGCAATGTTGGAGTAGCAAAATTCGGGCTAAGATAAGATGCAATTATGTTTGGCGATGAAGGTATTACGTAATCAACGCCTAAACTAGGATCGTATGCAACACCTCCAAATCCTTTAAAGGTGTCTGACTCATATATCCCATCTATTGAAACATAGCCGAATGGAGTAGCATTATCTATGTGAACATATTCTGGAGTAGATCCTGGAGGAAAGACTATACTATTTTGTATAAAGTTTTTGTCTAAAGTAAAATCTTTTGTTTGGCTAGTATTGTTGCTGGCATTAATTTCTAAACTGCCTGGTATTTTTGGAGTAGTATAGAATCTTCTTCTTACCGCATCGTACTGATTGGAAACTACCTTAATATCAGCTGACGTAGTTGTAAAATATGGTTTAGTAATTTTTACAGGAGAACCTATGGTAGAAGTAATTGGAGTTGCGTCAGCAAACTTTATATGAGAATTAGCAGAACCGGACATTGGGGTTGCAGATAGTTCTGTAGCATAGTAGAAGTTAACTTTATTTGTAGTAGGAGTAGCTGAAGTATTTTGGTATAGGGTGCCTGTTACTCTATTGTAAAAATTAATTCCATCTATACTGTTACCTTCTGCGTCAAATATTTTAAAAGTACTGTACTCTGGACTAGATGAATGAGTTGGTGAATAGGAGTTTGTAGGGAAAGTGTTGACGGTAGCATGATAAACAGATGGAGTAGCGTGTGATGCATGTGGTGGTAGGATTAAGGCATAGTCGAAATTAGCTGTTGCAGACGTGTTCTCATATACAGTCTGATAATAGGAGCCATAATATTCGTAGTTAACGGCAATAGGTGAATATACATCTTCTACTCCGGTTTTACGAATCCCATAAGCTTTAAACTTAGAGGAAAAATCTACATTAGATTCAATTGGTTCTTTGACCATAATAAGAGCGTCATTATTATCTCCGACTCCAGCTTGATAATAATTTCCAAACGGACTTGCGCTATCGTCGTAAGAAGCTTTTATTCTTCCAACTCCGGTTTGATTTTCTCCGGCGTAGTCCCAGAAGCCATCATTCCATTTAACATATCCCCAGTTAACTGGATATTTTTCATTTAAATCTGTAACAAAATTCTTAAACTCTGGCTGAGGGTTACCATCAAATGAAAAATAGGGAGTACTGTTTTCTATGTCTTGAATCTCGAGTACTTCTGGAGTGGCACCAAGATAATTCGAATCAGGAGTAGCTCCATAGGCTGCCCATATATCTAATTCACGACGCAAAGTAAGCTTAAAGCTATCAGAAGAAACTCCTGGAAGATTTTTATATACATCAAGAATTCTTAATTTAAAGTTAGCGTTGCTCTCTAGGTAGAGTCTACTCAAGCCAACTCGAGTACCAAACTCATCAAACCAATTCCATCTAAGAATTGGATTTTGCTCATAGATGACGCCATCTATTGTTAAGTATTGGAATAGCTTAACTGTAAACATCTCCCTATCAGCTGGACTATAGAAATAACAAAGGTCTTCTTCCCTGGCTTCATACAGTTCTTCTATAGAAGTAAGTTTAGATAAGCCTATATTATCCTCTCCCATGGCATGGAGGTGGCTAGGCGGTACGTCTGTTGTGGAATAGATCCAAGCTAACTGCGAAGTGTCAGCTGTGGATATAGCTTTATCTAGTCCAAATAAATCTTTTTGTCTTTCAAAATTTTCTGGATAATCTGCAATAAGTGCGTTCACAAACTTGCCGGCAACAGTTTGAGGAACATAAAGTTCAGGGGTTGCCTGGTCCATAGCATCTTCGTACATCTTCATCCAAGATGGGAATCTTGCTAGAATGTTTTTAGCACTCTTGCTTAAGACTGGAGGTATTGGATGCGCTATAGATACCTGAACTAATAATACAAAACCAAAATTTTCTACATCAGATGGTTCTAGTTCAGATTCTACTTCTACTTCAAATCTAGAATAACGCTTAGCATCGCTGATAAAAAGAGTTCCTACATCTGAGGAAATAGACGACAGCATCCATGGACCCTCTGACGTATCTCCTTCGTATACCTTTATAATAAATGAAGGAGCATCTTTTGCATTTATATTAGTGAATGCACCTTTGTAGCTTATTATATCTATCTGAGAACTTGTATCAACAAACCTAAATACTTCAGCTGTTTGAGCGCCCTGTAGTACATAGTATGGAGTAGCTCCATCTTGAAGCGTAAAGATTACATACTGGCCACTTGTTTCATCGTAGTCAAATACGTTATAGGAAATTATCCCCGCTTGTTTTACAATCTCTCCATAGTTAGTAACTACCCCAGCAGTTTCACCTAATACGGTTATGCTTGGGGTGGCATCGTAGATTATCTCTGTGCCAACAAAAGTTCTATCTCCAAGTTCATCTATGCCGAACCTAGATCTAGCAATAGAATAATTAGTATAAAACTTGTTATTATATAAGTCGATAGATCCAGTAGACCAACTCTTACCAGACTTAATAAAGTCAAGACTTCTTAAGGCTAATATATATTGTTTCATCTACAGATGCCTTTCGAGGTTAGTCTAGCCAGATTGAGTACTCTGAAGTGACTCCATTATCTGGGTGGACAAACATTAAATGCTGACATGGTCTACTCATGGAGGAGAAATACTCTTGAGCATAGGTGTTGTGACTTTCTGGGGAACCAGAAATTCTCAAAAGACTACTACCTATAGTCATCTTCACCTGCTGGTGGTAATGTCCCATAAATACATCTTCAAAATGCTCCGGGATAGCACCATCTTTCCATCCCATTACCTTTTTATAGTAACCATAGGAAGCGCTTGGTGCAGGCATTTGGTCTCCATGAATAAGTAGAGAGCTATAGCTACCAATGGTATCTACTGCATAGAAGTTTCTCTCACCCTTGCCGTCTGGAATATTGAAGGTGATTCTAGGCTCATCCTTAAATATTAATTCAACGATCTTATATAGCAGTCTGTCCATATTGGTCTCAGGATCATGCTGTTTTCTAGCTCTTCCGCCAACAGCACCATGGTTTCCTATAACTCCAGTCACGTGAACATGCTTGAAATTTTGAAGGGCAGTTCTGAGGAAATTGCCAAGAATCTCAGGACCATTAACTCCAACTTGTCTGTATAGACCTGAGTCAATTAAGTGACTTTGTCCTGGGAATATCTCTTCCCCCTCAACGATATCTCCCAAAAGCCAAACATGAAGATTGTCTACTGGATGATGGGTTCTTTGGATATTGGTAATCTCTACTAGCTTATCCGCATAGGCTTCTATTCTCTTGCCCAATACTTCGGAGTTGTAACTTGGAGTAACTTTACCCAATTGCCAGTCTCCAAAAACTGCAACAGCAGTTTCTCCTGCTCCAGCTTTTCCTGAAGTAATTTGATTCTGTTTAATAGGTGGAAGCTCAAAGTCAAGGAAGGCATCGTATGCTGCTTCATAGACAGCAAGTATGGCTTCATCTTTAACGTTCTTATTTTTTTCAGCTAATTTAGCTAATCTCTTATTCTCAGATCTGATAAAATCAAATCTATTAACTTCAGTTGGGGAATCCTCTAAGTCGACATAAGCATCGGGTTCATCATCGTCTATGTCAGAGGCTGTGTTGTACCCAGCAAATTTAAATGCTTCTGCAGCTTGTATCTCTTTTGAATGAGAATCGTTCTTTAGTACTTCGCCCAAGAAATCCATTTCACCCTCTACAGCTAATTTAGCCTGCGTCATGTTAGGTGCTTTAATTATATGGTTGGTTGTGATCAAAAAATATTTTTCCGACATGGTTGTATAACCATCTTTCTTTAGTAATTAGATACACCTATTATAACAGAAGAAATGTTAATATTGCCAGCTACTATGTACTGTCTTTCAGAAGAAGGCTTAAAATCTTTTCTATTAACATTAACTCCTTTAGCAGAAGCGGTTGTTATATTGATAGATTTAACTAAATCTGATGATTGTCTAATTCTAGCTTCAATTTCTTGCACAGAAACACTATCTCCTATACTCAATGAGTTAAGATATCTTTTAACAAAGATGGTAGCCTGGTTCTGTATGCCTATACGGAGGTTCTCTCCAGTGCCGTAGGGCAGCGTTATAACGGCCTGTAGAGAGTAGTCTATCGGCTCTGCCATAGTTACGTTCATTCTAATCCCAATTGGCCTAATAGGAGCTATGGTATTGGTTACGGTCTGCGGAATCATCCCGATATTACCAGCTACCTCTGGGACTATAATAACATCGCAAGAGCCAAGTCCATAAGAAGCTTCTCTTATTCGGATGTCCTTGACTCCCTTAACTGAAAGCGCTGCAAACCTTAAGGCCTCAGCAGTCCCTGTTGCATTTATTTTAACGGAAGAAATAATTCTTCTTCTATAATTGTCATCTGATTCAGAGTTTAAGACTGGGTATATCTCTTTGGGATTAGAGCAAAAAACCAAAGACCCGGCAGGCGATATGTAGTTGTGCCTAGTCAATGAGCCCACTGAAGCTACGTAGTCATTGGACTGGAAGTTTGGTTGAACGGCTCCATATCCTTTAGTCGTGCCAGAAAGGATGACAACATCTCCCACTAGGGTATAAGAGTATTGTGCGGAGGAGAAAGAGCCAACGTCGTTATAGACCAAAGTATTTTTAGGAATAATGATATCCCCAGAACTAGCTGTGTCTAAAAAGAATTCCATATTAGCTGTAGATCTATCAAATACTAATTGATCTGATATAGTCTTTCTTTGGACATTGTAGAGTTCGCCAATTAAATCTAGGGATCTGCCTGATGCGGTGGATAAGTTTGTCTGATTGATAGCTTCTTTAAATGATTCATATAAATAAAACATCTCTGCCCCAAATGAATCGGCAAATGCTCTTGCTATAGATCCTGGAGAAGTGGCGCTAATACTAGCATTTTTTTCTAATGCACTTAGTATTCTGGCAACAATCTCTTCTTTTGTCTTTGTGTTAATAGTAGGCATTTACGCTCCCAAGTTCTGTTTAATGCTAAGAGTTACTGGTTGGTTGGATCCGCTCAAAATATGCACGTCAAATCTAATGACGTCTGCACTTATTGGAACTGCATCGATTGCTATGTTTTTACCTCTAAAGATATTTTCTCTTTCTAAGGCTGTGCGAATTAATTGCTTTCCAAGCTCTCCAGTTTCTGCCGACTGAGGCATACCGTACAGCCTGGACAAATCTACTCCAAGTGTTGGGTAGGCTAGGAAGTCTCCTGGCTCTGTCATCAGTCTAAGGTAAATCTGCTGGACGTCATTCTGCTTAGAGGACTGGACAAGGCCAATATCCTTATTGCCATTAACGGCCAAATCTCCATCTAGAGTTAAAAATAGATCAGACACCCTTGTCCCTCATAGTCTTTTCAGCTGCTTGATTAAATGTGAAACCAGATTCTATTAGTGTTTTCATATAGTTTATTTTATCCTGGCTATTGGTCAAAGCGTAGTCCCTTAATAGGGCTAGGTCATTTTCGCTTATAGTACTTGGGGCATTGGTATTTATCCCAGTGCCAAAGGTGTCAGTTTTATCGGCCCTAAAAGCGAATTCTCCATTTATAGTAACTATGTTATTGCTATAGTTATCTGTCTCATCAAATTGATCTACCGCATCGAGATAGTAATCTGCGTAATTAAAGCCTGGATTTATCTCCTTGATCTCAGTAGAGACCAGAGATGGTTCGTTATATGAGTCGCCGGCGTAGTTAAAGCTCTTATTATTCCACCTAAGACCAGAATCCTCTTTAGTATATAATTTAATTACATCTGCAAACAGGGAGATTGTACCGGTAGTTGGGCTGATTATAATTCCTATCTCCTGCCCTGCAAATATTTCAATTTCACCTTTGTCATTTAATTTAATAAAAGAAGAAGTGTCAGGGTGAGTTAAGCCAACTTCTCTTCTCGAGAATGTACTTCTTTTCTCCAGCTCAAGTGATTCATCAAAATAACCTGGATTTGCAGTTTCTGCATTATTTAATATATCTTTATTAACTGCCATTTTAAATCATAAACCTAGGTATGCCGTTGTTTGCTATATTCATATTTGTAGTCCTGCCATTATAGAAGTCATTAATAAAACTAACTATGTATGCATATCTTTCATTGTCGTCTTTGAATCCAACTATACATCTGTCGCCTGGTTCTGGTGACACCATCTGTACTCCGATACACTATAGGACAAGATACGCTCTTAATTATACCACCGATAGTATCTGAGTAATTTGATTCAAGTATAATTACTGCTGTATTTGTATGTTTATCATACTGAGCAATAGTTCCCATTCTAGTTTTGGCCCTTTGCATGTGGGCTGACTGAATTTGTTCATCTATTTTTTTATCAAATTTTGGGTAATTGATAGCCATTATATTTCCTTTACCAAGTTGAGCTAGAGCCAACGTATGTATATGCGCTTCCAGGCCAAGTTCCACCTATAATTGGCTTTGGTGTAGTTGTCTTGTTGCTTAATGTATTAGTAGCATCATTTTGATCAATAAAGGTTCCATCCCCTAAG
>B570J29032_109959233_pt1 | contig 20439 bp, 4 predicted proteins | sample LakMenEpi16Nov12_FD_29032 | JGI IMG/M metagenome (IMG submission 29032) | reverse complement strand
GCCTGTGGTGCCGGAGGGCCAGTTCGCCACCTCGGTCTCGCCGCAGTACAAGGTCAAGCTCCGCCCTTCCATGGGCTGCGAAGTAAGGCAACGATCAGGCGGTCGCAATACGTGACAGCCGCTCTTCGATCTGCGCAGCCAGTTCAGCCACGTGCGGTTCCTTGATCACCGAATAGTGGTCACCCGGTACGCGATGGATATCCAACAGTTGTCGCGATAGCATGGTCCATCCCAGGTCATCGGGTCCCCAGGCGTCCTTCGCCTTCAGGATCATCACCTGACCATCGTAAGGCCGTGGCTTATAGGAGCGGATGGCCTTGTCGTACGTGCCGATGATATGATGGTGGTGAAGATTGGCAGGCATGGGTGGGTCCAAACGGATGAACGGCTTCGATACCTTCATCAGAATGCCGTGTTTCAGGTTGGATAACCAATTGTGGTCGCTGTCCAAGGCTTGCACGTGCAAGTCTGGCGCATAAGCATCGATCAAGATCAACTGCGGTACGTCACGACCTTGGGAACGCAGTTGCTGTGCCATCTCGTAGGCAATGATACCGCCGAAGGAATACCCGCACAGAACGTATTCCCCGTGCGGCCTGGCCGCCAAGAGTTCCTGAAGATAGTGGGCGGCGATGTCCTCCACTTGCTGGAGATGAAGCTTTTTGCGGTCCTTCCCTTGATGAATGAACGCGTAGAACGGACGCCCATGATCGAGGTGTTTCGGAAGCAGTTCGTTCGCTTCATCGCCATGCACGCAGACGATTGCAGGGCCGGCACCTACTGGACGCAATGGTCTGAGGTTCTTCCAGTGGGGTCTGGTCCGGTGTGGCATTCGAATGGATCGGGCCACAAGCTATCCGGGTGTTCAGAAACGGTCAACCTGGTGTCGTCGGAAGGGATATGGCCTTCGCTGAACGCCGTTCCATCATGGTCAGACCTTTCAGTGGTGAACCGTTTCAGCCTTCCCCACGGTGCTCCGGATGCATTCCGAAAGTTCGCGGGCCAGGGCCTGCACCTGTGGCTCCTCGATCATGGTGTAGTGGTCGCCGGGAAGCACATGTATATCGACATCGTTAGCGGCCAGTTCGTTCCAACCCATCTCGTTCGGCCCCCACGAATGTTCGGCCTTGAACACGGCGAGTTTACCGTGGTAGGGTTTGGGTCGGTAGGCCATCGCCGCACGGTCGTAGGTGTCAATGATGTGGAAGTTCCTCAACCGGGTGGGCACCGTACCGCCGTTGCGCAGGTACTGCGCTACCAGGCCACGCATGATGCGCTTCTTCAGCGGGTCGTAGAATTTCAGGTCGCTCTCAATGGCCTTACCGTGCATGGCCGGTGCGTAGGTGTCGAACACCACCACCAAGGGCACCTCGTTGCCCATGGCGCTGAGCTGCTGCGCCATTTCGTAGGCCACGATGCCACCGAACGAATATCCGCAGAGCAGGTAAGGTCCGGTAGGACGTGCCTCCTTCAGTTCGGCGATGAAATGCTTCGCGATCGCTTCCACGGACGTGTAGCGGATCTCCTTGCCATCCTCGCCTTGGTGGAAGAAGGCGTAGAACGGGGTGTCCGGTTCGAGGTATTTGGGCAGGGAGTGACTGGCTTCATCGCCATGCACACAGAACAGGGGGATGCCCGAACCTGCTGGCCGAATGGCCGAAAGGTTCTTCCAATTCCTGTCCATGGTGTCGCCACGCAGCAACGCTGCGAACTGCGCGATGGTGGGTGCTTCGAAGAGGGCTTTCAACGGCAGGGCCTTCTCGAAGCGCTGCTCGATGTGGGCGAGCATCTGGATGCCCATGATCGAATGACCGCCAAGGTCGAAGAAATCATCATGGATGCCGATCTCAGCCAGGCCGAGCGCCTTGGACCAGATCTCGGCAAGTCCGACCTCCTCGGTGTTGCGCGGAGCAACATACTGGGCGCGCATGTGGGCACTGCGTAGCTCGGGCTTCGGAAGCAGTTTCTTGTCCACCTTGCCGTTCGGGTTCAGCTGGAACGATGGCAGGGCCACGAAGAACGAAGGAATCATGAAGGCGGGTAGTGCCGATGCCAGATGCTGGCGCATCCCGTCCAGGAATTGTTCGCTCTGTGCAGGATCTGTCGTTGGGTCGAACCCTTCCGGAACGATGTAGGCCACCAGTTGCTGATCACCGGGCATGTCACGACGCACCATGACCAACCGGTCGCGCACACCAGTGAACGCACTGATGGCGTTCTCGATCTCGCCAAGCTCGATACGGAAACCACGGACCTTCACCTGGTCATCGGCACGGCCCAGGAACTCCAGCGTGCCGTTGGGCAGCCATTTCACCAGGTCACCGCTCCGGTACATGCGTGAGTCACCACCCCTGAAGGGGTCGTGCAGGAAGCGCTCTTCATGGAGGTCGGGACGTTCCCAATAGCCCAATGCCACGCCATCGCCGCCGCAGTAAAGCTCGCCCTTCGCACCGACCGGGACCGGTTTGCGCTGCTCGTCGAGGACATAGAGGAAGGTGTTGTTGATCGGCTTTCCGATGGGCACCTGCTTGCCAATGTCCTCCGCCGAATTGATCGGATGGAAGCAACTGAACGTGGTGTTCTCCGTGGGTCCGTAGATGTTGTTCAACACCCCGGGGCCCAACACGCTCAGTGCCTTGCGGATGTGCGGCAGGCTCATCACTTCACCGCCGGTCAGAATACACTTTAAGCCCTTTAAACGGTCCACGTGTTCATCCACCAGTACGTTGAACAGTCCGGTGGTGATGAACATGATGTTCACGCCGTAACGCTCGATGGTCTCGGTCACTTCGGCCAACGTCGGTTTCGACTGCGGCTGCAACACGAGGCGCCCCCCGTTCAACAACGCACCCCAGAGCTCGAAGGTGCTGGCATCGAAGGATACATTGCTCAGTTGCGTGATCACCGCGTCCGGTCCGAATGGTGCGTAGTTCTGGTCGCGCACAAGCCTGACGATGCCACGGTGCGGTACCACGACACCTTTCGGCCTACCCGTGCTGCCGCTGGTGTACATGATGTAGGCCGCTGTTTCCGGTCCTTCAATAGGGACATGGTCAGCGAGCCTTGACTTCGGGATCTCCTTGCCGTCCAACAGGATCACTCGTGCCCCATGAGGTGGCAGGACTTTCTCAAGGGCCTTCTCGGTGAGCAGCAGTTCGGCGCGCGTGTCCTCGAACAACAATTGGATACGTTCGGCCGGGTAGGTGTGGTCGATGGGCACGAAGGCGGCACCGGCACGCAGGATGGCCAGCTGTGCTTCCACCAGTCGGAAGTTCCGTTCGCTACAGAGCGCTACCAGGTCGCCGGGCTTAACGCCGTTCTCCTTGAGCAATGCGGTCAGTGCCAGGACACGTTCCTGCAGTTGGGCATAGGTCAACTGCTGGTCGCGCTGCACGAGAGCGGTCCGGTCGGGGTATTGCGCCACCACCTCATCGAACAAGGTGTTCACGCCCTTGCTCTTTGGGTAGGTCACGGCCTTCCCTTGCCATTCGGTCGGTACCGGCACCTTCTCCGCTCCCAAGGGCTCATCGCCGATGAGTTCAACAATGGGTGCGTTGGGATGAGCGATCACGCGTCGGATGAGCGCGATCAATTGATCCATCCAGCCGCTTACCGTGGCCTGGTCGAAGAGGTCGGTGTTGTAGCTCCATTCCAGTGTGAGATGCCCTTCGTTGCCCGTGGCATTGAGGAACAGCTCGAAGTTCTCGAAGGCGCGTGGGTTCGATATGAAGCGATGTTGAAGGCCATCGAAGCCCACGCCATCGTCCATGTTCATGTCGATGTTGAACACCACGGGGCAGAGCGGGATGCGTCCCGGCTCGCGTGGCACGTTCAGCTTCCGAAGGAGTGTACCAAAGGTGTACTTCTGGTTGTCGAAGGCATCGAGCACACCTGTGCGACGCGCCTTCAGATGCTCGATGAAAGCTTGCTCCTCGTCAATTCGGCTGCGTAAAGCGAGCAGGTTCACGCAATGCCCCACCAGGTGCTTCATGCCCAGGTCGCTCTGTCCGGCGGCGGGCAGGCCCACCACGATGTCGCTGTCTCCGGTGAGCTTGTGCAGGAGCACCTCGAAGGTGGTCATCAAGGTGGTGACGAAGCTGGCGCCACTGCGCGTGGCCACTTCCTTCAGTCCGCGCACCAGGTCCTGCGTGAGCTGCAGGTCGAGGCGGTTGCCCTTGTAGGTCTTCTGCTTCGGCCGCGGACGGTCGGTGGGCAGGTCTAAACGGGGCACGGACCCCGTGTAGAGGTCGAGCCAGTAACGCTCAACCATGCCGTGGTCCGGGCTCTTCGCGAAGTCGATGGTGGCGACGCTATACTCGCTGAAGGTGCTTGCTTCGGGCAGCTTCGGTGAGCTGCCGTTCTTCGCAGCGTTGTACAGCGCGCTGCTCTCGGCCATCATGATGCCGAGGCTCCAGCCATCGCACACCACGTGGTGGCCACACAGACGCAACAGATGGACATCGCTTGCGACCTTGATCAATTGGGCCCGGAACAGCGGACCATTGCGCAGGTCGAAGGGCGTGGTCATGTCCTTCTGCGCGATGGAGTCGAGTTGCTCGGTGCGCCCTTCCTCGTTGAGCGCAGAGAGGTCGATCATGGGCAGTTGGAAACGCACTTCGTCCGTCACCAGCATGCGTGTGCCGCTGGCATTTAGCGTGGAGCGCAGTGCTTCGTGGCGCTTCACCAGCTCGTACATCGCGCGCTCCAGTGCGGCCTGGTCGAGCGCTCCCTTCAGTTCGAGGGATACGCTCTCGTTGTACGCGCAGCTGGCGTCAATACCCATCTCGGAGGCGGTGAGCACCTCGCGCTGTGCTTCCGTGGTAGGAATGGTGCGCTCGATCGCCGGCCCGGTGAAGGGGTCGAAATCAATGGCGACGAATCGGGGTTCTTGGATGAACTTCTCCATGTTTCAAGCGCCGAAGCCTCGGCGTAGGTGCTCTCAGTTCTCGTCCAGTTCAACCATGAGGTATTTGCCCTGCCGCTTCGGGTCGGGCACGAACCACGCGGGTTCTCCCTTCGGTGTGCGGCCCATGCGCGCGCCCGGCACCGGCGGCTCCATCGCGCTGATAACGCGCTCGCTCAGCTTACGCATATGCCCGCTTAGCACGCTGTTCACCACGGGGATGGGGTAGGTGCGCTCCGGCATGAAGCCGCTTTCGCGCAGCTCCTTGCACGACTTCTCCACCGCGCTGATGATGAACTCGATGTCCTCAGTTGTATGCGCTGTGGTGATGAAGTGCGGGAAGTCCAGTACGTGCACGCCGTGGTAGCGCATCAGCATGAAGAAGAGCTCGGTGTAGTTGACGCTCTCGTCGTACTTCGTCTTGAAGGCACTTCCGAAGTTCACCCAGTGGTAGGGAAGCTGGTACTGGTCGAAGAGGCCGTTCACGCGCGCCACCATGTCCTCGGTAGTAGTGTTGAGGCGCTCCTGCAAGGCGGGGCCTTCGTTCTTCATATAGACCAGCGCGGCCTTCATGGCGGCCAGCGTCAGCGGGTGTCGCACGAAGGTGCCGGCAAAGTAGGTGACACCGGCAGGCGGCACGCTGTCGTCACCATACTGCCAGTGGCCACCGTCGAGGGCGTCCATCCATTCGCTCTTGCCGATCATGGCGCCCACGGGCATGCCGCCGCCGATCACCTTGCCATAGGTGCCGATATCGGCCTGGATGCCGAAGAGCGCCTGCGTGCCGTTGGGGTGCGTGCGGAAGCCGGTGATCACTTCATCGAAGATCAGCGCCGTGCCGTTCTCTTGTGTGATGCGGCGCACCTCTCGGAGGAAGTCCACCGGACGGAACTCCATGCGGCGGCTCTGCACCGGTTCCACGAGCACTGCCGCTGCCTCGTGGCAACGCTGCTTGATGATCTCCAGGCTCTCCGGTGTGCCGTAATCGAGCACCAGCATGTTCTGCACGGCCTCGGGCATGATGCCGGGCGCGCCGGGGTAGCTCTTCTTGCTCTTGCTGCCGCGGATGATCACCTCGTCGTTGATGCCGTGGTAGCTGCCGCTGAAGGAGATGATGAGGCTCCGGCCGGTGACCGTGCGGGCCATGCGCATGGCGCCGAGCACTGCTTCGGATCCCGTGTTGCAAACAGCCGCACGTTCAGCTCCGGTCAGTTCGCACAACAACTTGGATACTTCAGCAGCAAGCGGGTGCATGGGGCCGATCTCCACGCTTGTGTCGATCTGCTTATGACAGGCATCCTTGATGAAGTCGGGCATGTAGCCGAACATCGAGCTGCCGAAGCCGCTGAGGATATCAACATACTCGTTGCCGTCGATGTCCCACAGGTGGCAGCCATTGCTCTTGTCCACCACCACTTGGTAGATGAGCTCCTTGGTCTGTGGCTTGAAACCCGTGACCACGCGTGGGTCGGCCATCGGCTTTCGGTTCTCCTGCGTGAAGGCCTTGCTCTTGGCGGTCTTGGCGATGTAGCGCTTGCTGAAAGCGTCGAACCACGCGCGCTGCTGCGGCGTCATGTCGTCCACCTTCTCCTTCACGATCCGCGCCTGGGCGCCGAAGACCTTCTTTAGTTCGGGGGCGTCCTCCAATGCATTCACGGTCGGTGTCGCGGCTACAGTGGATCGACCTTGTTCGACACCTGCGGTCGCACCGCCTCCGTTCCAATGCGGCAGGATGTGATCCGCCAGCTTGTCCAGGTTCGGCAGTTCCTCGTTCAATTGACGGAACGAGATCTTCACGCCGAACTTCTTGCTCAACGAGGTCGCCACCTGTGTAAGGAACAGCGAGTCGAGGCCCATCTCCAGGAAGGTCTCTTCGGCGCTCGCTTCGGCCAGCTCAAGCCCTGAGCTTTCTTCGAGCAGGTGCTTGATCTGCGCGATCAGCGATTCCTTCGGACTGAGATTCGCGTCGCCGCTGTTCGGCACCGGTGCTTCGATCGTGGTGCTTGCAATGGCACGGCCTCCATCGGCAACCATCGCCACGGGGTCCACCCAATGACGGATGCGCTCGAACGCATAAGTAGGCAAGGAGATGCGATGACGCGTCTCGGCCTCGTAGAACTTGCTCCAGTCGATGAGAACGCCGCTCTGCCAGAGACCACCAACGGCTTTCAGCAATTGCGTCAACTCATTGCCGTTGCCAGCGGAATCGCCCAACGAGGGCACCGCTGCTTGCTTCTTGTTGTCGGTGCTCTGCTGGCGGGCGAGCGTGGTCGCCGTAGTGCGCGGTCCAACTTCGAGCATCACACGATCGGCGTCCTGCCACGCGAACTTCACGGCTTGCGCGAAACGCACGGTGGCGCGCAAGTGATCGCTCCAGTATTTCGGCGAAGTGGCCTCGTCGTCCTTCAGCCATTCGGCGGTGACGGTGCTGACGATGGGGATGCGCGGCGCGCTCAGCTTCACACCCTCCACCACCTTGCGGTAGGGCTCCATGATGGCCTCCATCATGGGGCTGTGGAAGGCGTGGCTGGTCACCAGCAGCTTGCAGGTGATGCAGTCCTTCTCCAGTTCGGCTTGCAGTTTCGCGATCGCTTCATGCGGACCGCTGGCCACGCACAGTTGCGGACCGTTGTTCGCGGCGATGCTACATCCAGCGGGCAAGCGATTCATTACGTCCTCTTCCGCCGCGCGCACGCTGAGCATGCTGCCACCTGGCAGGCCCTGCATCATGCGACCGCGGTTGGCCACCAGCTTCACGGCATCCTCTAGGGAGAACACGCCGGCCAGGCAGGCCGCAGCGAACTCGCCGATGCTGTGGCCCATCATCGCGTCGGGCACGATGCCCCAGTGCATCCACAGCTTCGCAAGGCTGTAGTGCATGGTGAAGAGCGAAGCCTGCGTGTAGTTGGTCTGCTTGAGCTGTTCGGCGGCCTTTTCCTCGTCACCGGCTTTCGGGAAGATGATCGCCTTGAGATCGGTGCCGAACTCGGTGCTGAACAGTTCGCAGCAGTGTTCGAAGAGCTGCTTGAAGACGGGCTCGCTCGCGCAGAGATCACGGCCCATGTTCACGTATTGCGAACCCTGGCCCGGGAACATGAAGACCACGCCGGGTGCGGCTTCGTGCAATTCGCGCGTGCCGGTCAGGTTGGTGTCCTTGTTGGCGATGGCCTCGATAAGTTCTCCGTGCGAGCCGCCTACGATCAGTCGACGATGCTTGAAGTGACGGCGGCCCACCTGCAGCGTGTAGGCTGCGTCCGCCAGCGATGCTTCCGGATGTGTTTCAAGCCATGTCCGGAGGTTGTCCGTCATGGCATCAAGGCTGGTCTTGCTCTTGGCGCTGAGGAGGAACAGTTGCTTGCTGCGCGATCGACCGGAAACGGCCGGCACAGGTGGCTCGGCGAGGATCACGTGTGCGTTCGTTCCACCTACGCCGAAGCTGCTTACCCCGGCAATACGTGGAGCTCCCGGCACACGCGGCCAGGTGACATGCTCATTCGCCACACGGAAAGGCGAATTAGCGAAATCGATGGAAGGGTTGGGCGTTTCAAAGCCAACGTTGGAGGGGATCTGCTCCTCCTTCAAGGCCAGCGCGGTCTTGATCACGCCCGCGGCACCGGCCGCCGCAGTGAGGTGACCGATGTTCGACTTGATCGAACCGATCGCGCAGTGTTGGCCATTGGTCTTGCCGCCGAACGCCAGCGTCAAGGCTTCGACCTCGATAGGGTCACCGAGCGGCGTGGCGGTACCATGGGCTTCCACGTACGTGATCTGGTCGGGTGTAACGCCCGCGTCGGCCTGCGCCATGGCGATCACTTCAGCCTGGCCACGCACGCTTGGCGCGGTGAAGCTGGCCTTGTCGCTGCCGTCGTTGTTGAGCGCGGCCCCTTTTATCACCGCGTAGACGTGGTCGTTGTCGCGGACCGCGTCGTCGAGGCGCTTCAGAACGATGATGCCGCAGCCATCGCTGAACGAGGTGCCCTTGCCTTGTGCGTCGAAGGTGCGTGTGCTGCCATCAGGGCTGTACATGCCGCCTTCGTTGTACACGATGCCGCTGTTGATCGGTGCGGTGATCGCGATGCCGCCGGCCAGGGCCATGTCGCATTCGCCATCGCGCAACGCTTTGAACGCTTGCACGATCGCCACGAGCGAGGTGCTGCACGCGGTGTGTATGCTGAGCGCCGGACCGCGCAGGTCGAACTCGAAGGCCAGGCGCGTGGCGATGTAGTCCTTCTCGTTGGCCGTCATCACCGCGAAGTCGCCGACCTGCTCGATGAGCTCCGGATGGCCGATGACGTTGCGTGTGAAGTAGGTGTTGTTGCCCATGCCGGCGTACACGCCGATGAGCCCGGCGAACTGCGCGGGGTCGTAGGCTGCATCCTCCAACGCGGCCCAGGCGGTCTCCAGGAACACGCGTTGCTGCGGGTCCATCAGCGCGGCCACCTTCGGGTTCACGCCGAAGAAGGCGTGGTCGAACTTGTCGGCTTCGGCGATCACGCCGCGCGCCTTCACGTAGTCGGGGTCGTTGCGCAGTTCGGCAGGGATGCTTGGGTCGAGCTCGTCCACCGTCCACGAGCTGATGCTGTTCTTTTTCGCCACCAGGTTCTTCCAGAGCTCCTCCACGTTCGCTGCGCCGGGAAAGCGGCCGGACATGCCGATGATGGCGACATCGCCTTTCCGGGACCCGCCAGCGGCCGCCTTACGCGCCATGGCCATCTCGGCAGGCGAGGTGGCCAAGGCATCACCTTCGAGGAACGCTGCGCAGGCGCGGATCGTGGGGTGCTGGTAGAGCTTCACGATGGGCAGCTTCAGGCCGTGGCCTTCGAGCTGCGCCACGCACTGGATGCTCAAAAGCGAATTGCCTCCGAGGTCGAAGAAGTTGTCGTCGATGCCCACGCGGTCGATGCCGAGCAGGTCGGCCCACACGTTGGCCAGGGTCTTCTGCGCGTCGGTCGTCGGCGCGGCGAAAGCCACGTCGAGGTCGGGGCGCTTCACATCCGGCGCGGGCAGGGCCTTACGGTCGATCTTGCCGCTGGGTGTGCGGGGCAGCTCCTGCACGGCCACAAAGGCGGAAGGCTGCATGTAGTCAGGCAGACGGGCGGCGAGGTGCTTACGCAGGTCGTTGGTGCTCAGGTCAGACTTCGCGACGTAGTAGCCGATCAGGCGCTTCAGACCCGGACGGTCCTCGCGCACGGTGGCCACGGCCTGCTCCACGGAGGGGTGCTTCTCCATCGCCACTTCCACCTCGCCGAGCTCGATGCGGTAGCCGCGCACCTTCACTTGGCCGTCGATGCGGCCCTTGTAGTCGATCTCGCCATTCGGCAGTTCCGCAGCGCGGTCACCGGTCTTGTAAAGTCGTCCGCCAGCCTCGAACGGATCCGCGAGGAAGCGTTCAGCCGTTAGGTCATCGCGACCGATATAGCCTTTCGCCACGCACGCGCCGCCGAGGTACAGCTCACCTTCTTCGCCTTTCGCAACGGGCTTCATCTGCTCATCGAGCACATAGAGCTTCACGTTGTCGATGGCGGTACCGATGTTGGGCAGCGCGGGCCAGGTGGAAGGATCGCCCTTCAATTCCAACTCGCTCACCACGTGGCCCTCAGTGGGGCCGTACTGGTTGCAGAAGCGGCAGCCCGGGAGCTGCTTGAAGAGGTTGGCGATGGCCGGGGTGATCTTCAATTGCTCGCCGCTGGTGAAGACCTCCTTCAGCGTGGACGGCACTTCGCCCGTACGCTCCACGGCTTCGGCGAGGTATTGCAGCGCCACGAAGGGCACGATGATGCGGTTGATCTTTTGCGCGATGATCTTGCGCAAGAGCTGCGTGCTGTTCAGTCGGTCCTCGTCGGTGATGAGCACCAGCGTACCGCCTTGCGCGAACGTGGTGAAGCTCTCCTGGAAGCTCACGTCGAAGCTGATGGGCGCGAACTGCAACGTACGGTCGCCTTCGCCGCACACGCTAGTACGTAGCTGCCACTGGATCAGGTTGGTGAGCGGCTTATGGTGCATGGCTACACCCTTGGGTCGGCCGGTACTGCCGCTGGTGAAGAGCACGTAGAGCAGGTCCTCGGGCTTCGCTAGGCATGGGCCTTGGAACACCGGACCGTTCTCGAGGTCAATATTCTCGATGAGAATGACCTTGGCTTGCGTGCCTCGGAAGAGGTGCTGGTGCGTACGGTTGGTGATCACCACCGGCGGCTTGGCGTCCTCCAGCATGCCGGCGATGCGTTCGGCAGGGTAGGTGGGGTCGATGGGCACGTAGGCGGCTCCGGCCTGCACAATGCCGAGCACGGAGATGATGAGCTCGGGAGAGCGGTCGAGGCAGAGGCCGACAGTGCTACCGGGTACTACTTGGTCGGTGGCCAGCATACTGGCCAAGCGGCCCATTCCCTCGTGCAATTGTGCGTACGAGAGGCTGTATTCACCTGAAATGACAGCGGTTTGTGCAGAATGGTGCTTGAATGAAGCGCCCAGTAGTTCAAGTAGGTTCATGGAAACCATCCGATCCTTGTTCATGTCCTTTGTTGGTCGAGCCCATCAAATGAAATGCTCTTGGTCCTCAGCCTTTTTCGAGGTCTGGAACAGGTCGTTCCGGGTACGGTCCAAGGCCATTTAACCGCCATTTCTACGCTGTCGTCCGGCAGAAGGTTCGCTTCGTCGTAGCGGTTGCGAAGGTAACCACGCCGAAGGGTGGTCGATGCTGGGCAGCATTACGTCGGCAAGAACGAACGATCCGTCGGTACAGGGTGTTTAGCTCGACTGTGCCTTCCCGCGCGCGGGGACTATATTTGGCTCCCTTTTGCAAATGCTGAACCGAACGAGGCCCCTTCTCACGCTGATCTTCCTGCTACTGACAGCGGTCTCCATGGCGCAGACCCTGGGGCAGAACCGGTCGGTGCAGTTGTGGGCCACGGTGCAGTCCACCCCTCCTCGGATAACGCTGAACTGGGCGCCTCACGCGAACACGACCGGGTTCACCATTTTCCGGAAACTGAAGGGCGGCACGAGTTGGGGGTCGGCGATTGGTACGGCCGCTTCAACGGCCACACAGTTCGTGGACAATGCCGTCAGTATCAACACTTCCTATGAGTACAAAGTGGTGCGGACCACATCGAACCTTGGTAGCGGACAGGGGTATGTGAACGCGGGCATTGCGGTGGACATGGTGGAGGACCGCGGCAAGATGGTGCTGTTGGTGGACAACACGTTCACCACCTCGCTCGCCACCCAATTGGCCCAGCTACAGAGCGATCTGGAAGGCGATGGCTGGAAGGTCATCCGTCATGACGTGAGCCGTACTGCGCCCGTAACAAGTGTCAAAGCACTGGTGGTGAACGCTTACAACGCCGACCCCACCAAGGTGAACGCGGTGTTCATCGTTGGCCATGTGCCCGTGCCCATGTCAGGCAACCTGGCGCCCGATGGCCATGGAGAGCACTATGGAGCTTGGGTGGCCGATGTGTATTACGGCGAAATGAACGGGACCTGGACCGATAATTCGGTGAACAGTGCCACGGCCCAATGGACCAGGAACCACAATGTGCCCGGTGACGGCAAGTTCGATCAGTCGGTGATCCCCACCTCTGTGGAACTGGCGGTAGGCCGCGTTGATTTCTTCAACATGCCGGCATTCAGCCAGGACGAGACCACGCTGACGGCCAATTACCTGACCAAGCTGCACCAGTGGAAGGTCAAGCAGATCACTGCACAGGACCGTGCGGTGATCGATGACAATTTCACGGGCATGGCCGATGCGTTCTCGCAGAACGGTTGGCGTGGGTTCGGACCATTGGTTCATCCGAACAATGTGGTGGCCGGGGATTATTTCACGTCCATGTCGGCACAGAGCCACCTGTGGAGCTTCGGTTGTGGTGGCGGATGGTGGACGAATGCGAACGGGGTGGGCAGCACGGCGCAGTTTGCCTCCACGTATACACGAGGGATCTTCACGGTACTACTGGGTAGCTACTTCGGCGATTGGGATTTCCAGGACAACTTCCTCCGTGCCGCCCTGGGTTCGGGTACCATCCTGGCCAATTTCTGGGCGGGTTACCCGAACTGGTTCTTCCACCACATGGGGCTGGGGGAGACCATCGGCTATTCCACCCGGCTCACCCAGAACAACGGTAACGGGCACTATGAGCCGGCCAACCCACAGGCAGGGCGTATCCACGTGTCGTTGCTCGGTGACCCCACCTTGCGTATGCACGTCGTGGCCCCTCCTACGAACGTGCAGGCCACCAGTCCTACAGGCCAGAACACAACGGTGACGTGGACCGCATCGCCAGAGGCGGGATTGACCGGTTACCATGTCTATCGCTTCAACAATTCCACTCAGACCTGGGACCGGCGCACCAGTACTGCGGTGACCGGCACCAGCTTCACGGACAACACCAGCGGCCTGTCAGGCACTGTGCGCTACATGGTGCGTGCCCTGAAGTTGCAGGTGTCCTACAGCGGCAGCTATTTCAATCTCAGCTTGGGTGCTTTTGGACAGATCGCGATTACCCCTGTGGCCACGGACTGCCTGGGTGTGCCCAGCGGTCCGGCAGTACCTGGTTCGGCTTGCAATGATGGCAATGCCTGCACGGTGAACGATACGTGGAACACCTCGTGCCAATGTGTGGGTGTGCCGCTTCCCTGCAACGATAACAACCCCTGTACGTCGGATGGGTGCGCCGGCGGTACCTGCGTGTTCACGCCGCTGCCGGACTCCGATGGGGATGGCGTATGCAACGTGGCCGATGGATGCCCCACGGATCCGAACAAGACCGCGCCAGGGGCATGCGGTTGCGGCAATCCTGAACCCGGAGCGGCCTGTAACGATGGCAACCCGAACACGATCAACGATGTGGTAGGCCCCAATTGTGCCTGCGCTGGTCAGTTGGTCGATTGCTTGGGTGTGCCAGGCGGCCCGGCGGTACCCGGCTCTCCATGCAACGATGGCAACGCCAATACCGGCAACGACACTTGGAACACAGGTTGCCAATGTGTCGGTGCCCCTTTTGACTGCCTCGGTGTTGCAGGTGGCGGAGCCCAGCCCGGCACGCCATGCAGCGACGGGAACTCGCTCACGATCAACGATACCTGGAGCTTGGATTGTTCATGTGCGGGAACACCGGTCGATTGTCAGGGAACACCTTTCGGTACGGTATTGCCGGGAGCGCCCTGCAATGATGGTGATCCGAACACGGGCAATGATACGTGGAACAACTCCTGCCAATGTGTGGGCCTGCCCATTGATTGCAATGGTGTTCCCGGCGGTGGTGCAGTGGTTGACCTGTGCGGTGTTTGTGGCGGTAATAATGACTGTGTGATCGCCTCCACTTGTTACACGCTCACCTCCACGGGCGGCAACCCTGATGGAGAGGAAGCGGAGAACGGCAACGTTTACAACAACACCGGTTCGCTGGACCTGGTGTTCGATGGTGAACCGACGCCCTGGCGAGGCAACCAGGTGGTGGCGCTGCGGTTCGGTAACATCGCGGTGCCGCGTGATGCCCCCATTCTTCAGGCCTATGTGCAGTTCACGGCAAGGGGTACGGGGAACTTATCGCCCAGTTCCCTGAACGTCGCGTTGCAAGCCTCGGATAATGCGCAACCCCTGGGTTTTGTGCCGTTCGACCTTTCGTCCCGACCCGTGACATCGTCGGTCCCGTGGTCGCCACCTTCTTGGACGATCGCCAACGCCAACGGCGTCTCACAACGCACCGCTGACATTTCAGCTGCCATAGGTGAAGTGGTGAACAGGCCAGGATGGTCGCCCGGCAACGCCATGGTGGTGCTTATTGAGGGTGAAGGTCGACGCTCGGCCTGGAGCTGGGACCAGAGCCAGGCCCGTGCTGCGCGTTTGTGCATCACCCATGCGGCACCTCCCATGGATTGCCTTGGTGTGGTCGGTGGAGGTGCGTTGCCCGGCACTCCATGCGATGACGGCGATGCGACCACGGGAAATGACCAGTGGACGATCAATTGTACATGCGCGGGCCAACCGATCGATTGTGCGGGCGTTCCTGGTGGATCTGCCGGTCCGGGAACACCGTGTGATGACAATGATCCATTGACCGGTAATGATGTGTTTCAAGGGGATTGCTCCTGTTCCGGTCTTCCATTGGATTGTCTTGGCATTCCCGGAGGACCTGCATTGGTGGGTATATCCTGTAATGATGGCCTCGCCCTTACGGTAAATGACGTATGGCTGTCGGATTGTACCTGCCAGGGATCGCCGACCAATGACGATTGCCTCGGGGTTGAGTTCGGAGCCGCGTTGCCGGGCACTCCGTGCGATGATGGCGACCCTTTGACGGGCAATGATCTGTGGACCACGGCATGCACCTGTATCGGGTTGCCCTTGGATTGCGAGGGCGCGCCGGGAGGGCTTGCGGTGCCTGGTGCATCCTGTGACGATGGCGACCCCCTGACAGGCAATGATAGTTGGGGCGTGAATTGCGTGTGTACCGGTGTTCCGGTGGACTGTGCCGGACTGCCGGGGGGGGCGGCATGGCCTGGTACGCCCTGTAATGATGGCGATCCCAACACGGGTGCGGACACCTGGCAGGTCGATTGTACATGTGCCGGCCTCCCCTTGGATTGCACGGGTGTGCCCGGAGGACCTGCCTTGCCGGGTACGCCTTGCGATGATGGTCTTTCCAATACCGTGAACGATATCTGGGGAAGTGATTGTGCCTGCTCGGGCGAGGTCGTGGATTGTCTGGGTGTGATCGGAGGAACAGCCTTGCCAGGCAATGGCTGCGACGATGGCAACAGCGCTACCGGCAACGATGTATGGCTCATGGATTGTACCTGCGCCGGTCTGCCGCTGGATTGTGCCGGTGTGCCGGGCGGTGCTGCAGTGCCGGGTTCGCCTTGTGACGACGGCATCGCGTCCACTGGGAATGATACATGGGGTGCTGATTGCACATGCACTGGCCTTCCCCTTGATTGTGTGGGCCTACCAGGTGGAGGGGCCTTGCCCGGTACAGCATGTGATGATGGCAATTCCGCCACTGGCAACGACCAGTGGACGGCGAATTGTGTTTGTGCAGGACTTCCATTGGACTGCCTGGGTGTCCCCGGCGGTGCAGCATTGCCGGGCACACCCTGTGACGACGGCGATCCAACGACCGGGAACGACCTGTGGGACCTGGGCTGCGCTTGCTCTGGACAGGTGATCGATTGCCTGGGCGAGCCAGGGGGCACCGCCCTGACCGGAACGGCTTGTGATGATGGGGACCCCAATACGGGCAATGATCAATGGAACTCCGATTGCACATGTTCAGGTGTGACCATTGATTGCCTTGGGGCCGTTGGAGGCACTGCTCTTCCTGGAACGCCTTGTGACGATAACAATGCATCCACCGGCAACGACCAATGGACGGCCTCGTGCACGTGCGTGGGACAGGTGATCGATTGCGCGGGAGTGCCCGGCGGGCAGGCACTTCCAGGAACGCCTTGTGATGATGGGAACGCATCCACCGGCAATGATCTGTGGATGGGCAATTGCCAGTGCGCTGGTGAGCCCTTGGATTGTGCAGGCGTTCCCGGAGGCCTGGCCCTGCCAGGAACACCTTGCGATGATGGCAATGCGAACACCGTGAACGATACCTGGAACAGCTCATGCATCTGCAGCGGTCTTCCCATGGATTGTGCCGGTGTGGTCAACGGCGCGGCCTTCATCGATGACTGCGGAACTTGTGCCGGCGGTACAACGGGTATTACCCCGAACCCCGATCTGGATGGCGATCAGGTGCTGGACTGTGACGACAACTGCGTTTCGGTACCCAACACGGCCCAAAGTGATTTTGACGTCGACGGGGTGGGCGACCAATGCGATAATTGCCCTTGGGTGTTCAACGCCGATCAAGCGGATGATGATGATGATGGTGTGGGTAACGCATGCGATGATGTGGGCATCCTTGACCGCTCGCTTGACATTCAGGTCCGTGCACATCCCAATCCGTCCTCCGGCCTGGTGCGCTTGGTACCGGATATCCGGGAAGCTCGTATGGTCACCATCCATGATCCACGTGGCGCGTTGGTCGATCGTCGCGCCTATTCACCGGTGATCGATCTGTCCGGGCTGCCTCAAGGCACCTATTCCATTACGTTGGTCGATGCTGACGGACTCCACATTGCGCGCGTACGCGTGGTCCGTTTATAAGTGACCGCCCATCGGGCGGCACAGTGTTCGGTCGGGGTGACCACACTCGTGTTGTAACCATTCCGGTAGTTCCTGCGGTAGAAAGGACCTGCCTGCCCATCGCAGGTCCCGGCCCTGACGCAACTGCCTTGCGTTCGGACCAGCTGAAAGGCAGGGAGCTCGATGGAAGGGCGCTCGTCCTCCAACACGCATCTGCCATGGTACGTAACATCCTTGTTCTGTTCGCCCTGTTGGCGCATCTTGCCGTTCTAGGCCAGACCTCGTCGCAGCGGGCCGCTGTGCAGCTCTCGGCGTCCGTTCAATCGGCACCGGCCTCCATCACCATTTCATGGCCGACGATGGCGAGCACGACCTCGATCTCCATCTTTCGCAAGCTGAAGACCGGGACATCCTGGGGCAGTGCGATCGCCACACCTGCAGCTTCCGCAACGCAGTACGTGGACAACAGCGTGGTGGTCGGCACCAATTACGAGTACCGCGTCGTGCGTGTCTCGAATGGGGTCACCGGTCAGGGATATATCAGCACCGGTATTGAAGTGGCACCGGTGGACCAACGCGGCAAATTGATCCTGCTGGTCGACAACACGCTCGCACCCCAATTGACCGCCGAGCTACAACAGCTGATGACCGATCTGCGCAGCGATGGCTGGATCGTGCTGCGCAGCGATGTGAGCCGCACGGCATCCGCTTCCAGTATCAAGAGCATCGTGGCCGGGCACTACAATAGTGATCCCGCCAACGTGAAGGCCATTTACGTCGTTGGCCATGTGCCGGTCCCTTATTCAGGTAACGTAGCGCCTGATGGCCATAGCGAGCACACCGGTGCCTGGCCTTGCGATGGGTACTATGGTGATATCGACGGCACATGGACGGATGCCTCGGTGAACAACAATGCAGCGCAGCGCGTGGAGAACCGCAACGTTCCAGGTGATGGCAAGTTCGACCAGAGCACGTTCCCGAGCACCGTGGAATTGCAGGTCGGGCGCGTTGACCTTTCCGATATGCCCGCATTTGGGCAGTCGGAGGTGACGCTGGTGCGCAACTACCTGAACAAGGCGCACAACTTCAAGGTGAAGCAGTGGAGCCCGCAGCAGCGCGGTCTCATGTTCGATAACCTGCAGTGGGTGGGCAACCCCATCGCGGGTTGTGGCTGGCGTTCCATGGCACCGCTCGTGGGTCCCGCCAACATCACCAATGCCAACCAGAACGGGACGCCGTTCTACAGCCTGGTGAACAACCAGAGCTACCTCTGGACCTACTCGTCCGGTGGTGGAACACAGGCCGTGGATGGTGGCGTGCTCACCTTCAATGGCGCCGCGAACATTGGTACTACGCAGAACTACGCCACCTCCTCCATGAGCGGGGTGTTCAACATGGCCATGGGTAGCTACTATGGCGATTGGGACAATCGCAACAACTTCCTGCGTGCCCCATTGGCCAGCGGCCAAGCGCTCACCAACTGCTGGGCGGGTATCCCGGCATGGTACTTCCATCACATGGGCATGGGCGATCCGATCGGATACAGTGTGCTGGTCACCATGAACAACTCCGCCCTCTACACTCCGCTCACTGAGGGTTGGCAAGGCAGCATCGGTCGCTCACACCTCGGGCTCATGGGCGACCCCAGCCTGCGAATGAAGATGGTGGCACCACCTACCAACCTCGTTGTCTCCAATGCTTCAGGTGTGGCATCGTTCAGCTGGACCGCTTCCGCCGAGAGCGTGACGGGATATCACCTGTATCAGTTCGACGCAACCACGGGCGCCATCACACGACTGACCACTACACCAGTTGTTGGTACGGGTTACGTTAACCCGGCCATCCCGTTCATCACTGGGCGTGAATACATGGTGCGTGCCGTGAAACTGGAGACCGGTACGAGCGGCAGCTACTACAATCTTTCGCTGGGTGCCATTGCCACAAGCACGGCTGGCGCAACAGTCGACTGTCTTGGTGTGAACGGTGGCGTGGCGATGCCAGGTACGGCTTGCAACGACAATAATGCCTGCACAGTGAATGATGTGTGGACGGCCAATTGTCAGTGTGCGGGGACTCCCATTGCTGCACCGGTGATCGCAAGTGTTGCTGGAGCGGGTGCCGTATGTGCCGGTCAAACGCTCCAACTAGGCGTTACGGCCACGGGTACTGGTACTCTTACCTACACATGGAGCGGACCGAACGGTTTCTCATCCACTGCGCAGAACCCTTCCATTGCATCGGTCTCCACGGCCGCAGCCGGCTCCTACACGGTGGTGGTGAGCAATGGCTGTGGAAGTGCTCAACAGTCGATGACCGTTTCTGTGGGCACTGCCGCTTCAGCCGCCATCCAATACGCGGGATCTCCGTTCTGCGTATCGGTCGCTTCGGTGAGCGTTACACGTACCGGTACCACCGGGGGCTCCTATGGCGCTTCACCCGCAGGTCTTACGCTGAATACCTTCAACGGCAACATTACACCATCCACCAGCACGCCGGGCACTTACACAGTGACCTACACCGTGGCCGCTGCTGGTGGTTGCGCGGCTTTCTCAACGACCGCCAGCGTCACCATGGTCGCTCAAGCCTCTGCGACCATTGCTTACTCCGGATCGCCCTTCTGCACCACGGCCGGTGTTGTATCCGTGAACCGCACGGGAACCGCTGGGGGTAGCTACACGGCAAGTCCTGCTGGTCTGTCGATCAATGCTTCTTCAGGCGCCATCACGCCTTCTTCGAGCACCGTCGGAACCTATACGGTGACCTACACCGTTGCTGCGGCTGGCGGATGCCCGGCATTCAGTACGACCGCGAACGTGACGATCGCTGCCCAGCCTTCGGCTACCATCACATACGCCGGTTCGCCCTTCTGCACCATGGCCAGTGCTGTCTCAGTGAACCGTACGGGAGCTGCAGGTGGCAGTTACATGGCAAGTCCTGCTGGTCTGTCCATCAATGCCTCTACGGGCGCCATCACGCCTTCTTCGAGCACTGCTGGTAACTACACGGTGACCTATACGGTGGCCGCTACCGGCGGATGCGCTGCGTTCAGCACGACTGCTGTTGTTGCCATCAGTTCCGCGACCATATGGTATGCCGATCAGGATGGCGATGGTGCTGGTGATCCATCCACTTCAATTGGCGCATGTGCCCAGCCGAACGGATATGTTGCAAACGCCAATGATGGCTGTCCCACCGATGGTGCAAAAGCATCGCCGGGGAACTGCGGTTGTGGTAATGCGGAACCCGGTACGGCCTGCAATGACAACAACGCGAACACGATCAATGATGTGATCGGCGCGAACTGCACCTGTGCCGGAACGCTGGTGGTGTTCGACTGCCTCGGCGTAGCGAACGGCACTGCACTACCCGGCACGGTCTGCAACGACGGCAACGCCAGCACCGG
>B570J29032_109959235_pt1 | contig 20451 bp, 17 predicted proteins | sample LakMenEpi16Nov12_FD_29032 | JGI IMG/M metagenome (IMG submission 29032) | reverse complement strand
AAATTGAGTATGACAAAAGGATGATCGAAGGCACTGGTAATATTATGGTAGATAAAATTCTTAACAAATACGTAGAAACGATTATCCGCCCAGGAGTCTTATAATGGATTCTTGCGAACAAACAGACTTTATGTATCCAATGAAGGCTGATATATATTATCCAATCATTAACCAAACACAGTATGGTCAAGCAACTAAAACTTGGATTTTTGATAGAACAATAATTTGTAATGCCACAAGTGTTGGCGGTGCAGGAACTGAAGACATTAAGCCAGAAACATTTCTTCAATATGAAAATAAGCTTATTGCCAGAACTAAGGCTGATCCAAGAACATCTTCTAACAATTCTGAAAATGCTATAACTAATATTTTAGTAACTAATATTCGCAATGCTTATGACGAAATGATTTATAAAGAAACAGCAGGACCAAGATCTGGCAAAGGAACCATATATGAAATGGCAACAGTAGAGCCATTCACAGGACCATTTGGAAACATTGAATATTTTAAGATGCTCTGGCGTAGAACAGAGAATCAAACAGTGAGTGACTAATGATAGCAAGAACTAATACAAAACAATTTGAAAAACAAATGTCAAACATTGTTGATTATGCTATTGGATTTTTAGATGGAATTGAAAAAGGAAAAAGTTTATTTTTAAAAAATCTTGGACAAGGAGTTATTGAAACTTTAGCAGCCTATATAGATGTTTCTGCAAGAGGTAATCCAAATGCGTTGCACCATGTTTATGAATGGTATAAAACTGGAAGTCCATCAGCTAGATTATTTGATTTAGAATATACAGTTAGCAAGTCAGGATTAAGAATTAATTCAAGCTTTAGGCAGTCTAGAACATTACAAGAAGATGCCAATGTTCCATTTTATAATAAAGCAAGAATCATGGAAGAAGGTGTTTCAGTTACCATATCACCTAAAAAGTCATCAGTCTTAGTATTTAATGAAGGTGGCAAAACTATATTTACAAAAGGGTCTGTAACTGTTAGAAATCCTGGAGGAGAATATGTCCAAGGATCATTTGAAAATATTATGGATGAGTTTATGTTAAAATATTTTAAGCAGTCTTTTATTAAATCAAGCGGTCTTTATGACTACATAAGTAGGCCTACGGTGTTTAAGAAAAATATTAAAGCGGGATCTAAAGCAGGCAAAAACAAGGGTATTGATACTGGATATAAATGGATAATTAATGCAAAGATTGGTGTAGAATAGGCATATGGTCTCTAATGTTAATTTGAATACTGGCTTCCCGCCAACATTTCTAAATGCTTTTGTAAATAGTGAGCTAAAGGAATTTGGCTTAGTCCCCGATGGGCCTAATCCATTTCAGCCTTTCTTCCCAGCCCAAAGCCCAATAAACATAGAAGACATTTATAACGATAGTATATATATCAAAAATAACCCGAATGCTACTGTAATTATGTTTGACAGATTAATTAGATTTAGGCCTAATGCTTTTTATAGAAATAAGCGTGAGCAGCTAGTGTATTTTATATATGCCCCAGATCTGACTAACCTATTTGATGTAACTAGAGTAATTATTGAGTGTTTAGATAGAGAAGACTCTTCGGCCCAAGATATGAATGCTTGGATTGCTTCTAATGACATTTTGGATGAAGCTGGAAATGCTATAGCGCCAAACGTATATTTTCACAATACAAAGGTTTACCAAGCGGATGAGTCACGGGATATAGCAGAATTAGCATCAGCTAGGACATTATTCCTAAATAAACTGGTTATTGAATATGATTATCATACTACAGATGCAGTAGGCGCTAGATATACATAAAATGGTGTTATAATTAAGTTGAGGAAACAAACGCCAAAAACTTAATATCTATTTTTACAGAAAGAGGTGAATAAATGCCATATAGCCGTGGAACGTCGTCCAACATTATCGTTGGTGCAGCAGCACTTTTTGTTGCAGACACAACCCTAACTCCAAATACATTGGAGTCTTTTAGCACTGAAGTATCATTCAGAGAAACACTCTCAAATGATGCAGCATATACTAACGTAGGTTATACCATGAACGGTTTAGAAATGCAGTTCCAACCAGACTTCGGTGAAGTTCAAGTTGACCAAATTCTAGACGTTGCTAAGCTTTACAAGCAAGGTATGCAAGTTAATCTTGCAACTGCTTTTGCTGAAGCTACCCTTGAGAACCTTCTCTTGGCTCTAGCATTTGGCTCAGATGAACTAACTGGAAACGTCGCAACTCACACAGGTAAGACTTTGAACTTATCTGCAGGAGATATCGGTGAATGTCCAGTAGAGCGTGGAATTGTTGCAATAGGACCTGGCACAGGTGATTGCGTAGATTCTCCATTCGTGGAGCGTGTTTACACAGCATACCGTGCTTTGTCAATTGAAAACGTAACAGTTTCAGCAAAGCGTGATGAGGCTTCAATGTTTGAAGTTTCTTTCCGTCTACTACCAGAGGATACTTCAGGATCATACGGTAAGATCGTTGACCGCACATTCGGAGATCTTCTATCATAATAGTTTAACTATACTTCATAGCCCATGTCTTCGGATATGGGCTTTGTTGTTTTATGGTAGAATTGAATTTATATGGCAACCACAATATATAATAGTCAAAATATTTTACTATTCGATAATACAGAATTAGAAATAATACCACTAAAGATTAAATATCTTCGTGAATTTATGGTGGCATTTGAAGGTATAAAAAATACAAGTAATGATGATGAAGCAATTGATATTTTGCTAGAATGTGTAAGAATATGTATGAAGCAATATTATCCACAAATATCAAATAGCATCTTTACTGTCCAAGATAATATAGATTTAGCAACTCTATATGTTATATTGGATGTGGCTGCTGGTATTAAAATTAATAAAAAGTCTGAAGAGCCAGTTAAAGATCAGGCAGAAAAAAGTGGAGTAACCTGGGAAACTTTAGATCTAGCAAAATTAGAATCAGAAGTATTTTTGCTGGGTATCTGGAAAGACTATCAAGAATTAGAAAAATCATTATCTATGCCAGAGTTAATGGCTACAATAGAAGTAAGTAGAGAGTTGGACTATACCGAAAAAAAGTTTTTGGCTGCTATTCAGGGAGTAGATTTAGATGCTCAGTCTGGAGAATCAAAGGGCCAAAAAGAATGGGAAGACATGAAGGCAAGAGTATTTAGTGGTGGACAAACTTCAGACTCTAACGATATATTATCTTTCCAAGGACCAAAGGCACAAAAAGCAGGCTTTGGTATCAACATGGGTCTTGATTATGAAGACCTAACAAAATAGTGCTTTTATGCTATAATTGACTTAACCTATAGGAGGAAACAATGGCGACAACCACACATGAGGCTGAACAAGTCACTCTCATTGATGGAACAAAGATAACCGTTCGCCCACTAAAGATATCACTTCTTCGTCCGTTTATGAAGAAGTTTGAAGGGGTGGCAAAGGTTGCGGAGGACAATGAGAAATCAATGACTCTGCTTATAGAATGTGTTCAAATTGCTATGGAGCAATATAAGCCAGAATTGGCTGGAGACATTCAGAAGTTGGAAGATCTTCTAGATTTACCAACTGTGTATAAGATTGTTGAAGCAGCATCAGGCATTAACCTGTCATCTGTTACAGACGTTCTTAACGCATAATAATTATATAAAAGAAAAGGTGTAATAGATGGCTGATGTTAATGCTAATATTGGCGTAAATATTGATACGTCTGCAGCGTTAGCACAACTAAAGTCATTGCAGAGACAAATATCTCAGTTTCACACATCTATTTCAAGAAGCAGCGAATCGGCTGCAATAGCACAGAAGTCTCTGCAGAAGAATTTACTAAATAGTATAAACTCTATTGGTGCTTTTTCTGCAGAGCTTCGCACTGTTAAGACATCAGCAGAATCATTTACCTCATCACTTGAGGGTAATAAATTTTCAATGCGTGAATACTTCCGCTATGCTGGAGCTTCTACAAAAACATTTGGTAGATTATTTAAATCAGAATTTGATACTATTGGCAAGGTTGCTGAAGAGCGTGTAAAAAGACTTCAAACACAATATATAAAGTTAGGCCGTGATACAAACGGTGCAATGCAAGCATTGGCAATTACTCCAACTAGTCTAAATATGAATGACTATGGCACAAGAACTGCTATGGCTGCACAGAAACAAGCTTTGTTTAATCAATTAATGAAACAGGGATCAACCAATCTTCTTAATTTTGGTAAAAATACACAATGGGCAGGTCGCCAACTTATGGTTGGTTTTACAATTCCATTAACTATTGTTGGAAGTGCAGCAACAAAAACATTTATGGATATGGAAGCTCAAGCACTTAAATTTAAAAAGGTATATGGAGATTTATTCACACCACAAGAAGAAACACAAGCAGCCCTAGATAATATTACAGAACTTGGAAGAGGATTCACTAAATATGGTATTGCTGTATCACAAACTGTAGGACTAGCAGCAGAAGCAGCAGCAGCAGGTTTTCAGGGATTAGACTTACAACGTCAAACAACAGAAGCAACAAGACTATCCGTTCTTGGACAAATTGATAGTCAGCAAGCATTAGAAACAACAATTGCACTTCAAAACTCCTTTGGAATGTCAAGTGATAAACTTGCAGATTCAATTAACTTTCTTAACGCAGTAGAAAACCAAACAGTAGTATCCTTAGATGATATTACAATTGCTATTCCAAAAGTGGCCCCAGTAATTCAACAGCTTGGTGGAGATGTAAAAGACTTAACATTCTTTATTGCAGCAATGAAAGAAGGTGGAATTAATGCATCAGAAGGCGCTAACGCATTAAAGTCTGGTCTTGCAGCATTAATTAATCCCACTGGTAAAGCAAATGAAATGCTTAAGCAGTTTGGTATAAATGCAAATGATATTGTTGTTAAAAATAAAGGAAACCTAAAAGCAACAGTTATAGAATTTGCAACAGCCCTTAATCAATTAGATCCACTAAATAGAGCACAAGCAATCGAACAGATGTTTGGTAAGTTCCAGTTTGCACGTCTATCAACGTTATTTGCTAACGTAGCAAAAGATGGAAACCAGGCTGCCCGTGTTCTTGGATTGGCAAATTCTTCGGTAGAAGAACTGTCTTCATTGTCAGAAAAAGAATTAGGAATGACTGCTGAATCATCAATGAATAAGTTTAAGAAAACTGTTGAAGATCTTAAAGTTGCATTAATACCAGTAGGTAAAGCATTCCTAGAAGCAGTTACACCTATACTTGAATTTGTTGCAAACGCATTAGAAAAATTTGGAAATCTTTCTGATGGAACTAAAAAAGTTGTTACATTAATAACTCTTGGTATTGCTGGTCTTGGTCCTATATTCTTGATGACTTTTGGTTTGCTTGCTAATTTACTTGCTAACGCAGTCAAAGGAGCAATGATTCTCCGCAATGGATATTTAAGGCTAACTGGACAATCACAAGTTCTTGGAGAGCAAACTCAATATTTAACAATGGAACAAATTGAGGCAGCTGCAGCAGCACACTCACTAGATCAATCACACGCTAGACTAACACAACAATTTACTGCAGAGGCAAGCGCTGTTGCAAAATTAATTGCGGTATATCAACAAGCAACAGTTGCTGGTCAAAAGTTTATGCTTAATAATCCAGGAATGATGCTTCCTGGTGCAAGAAAAGGTTATGCCAATGGAGTTATAAGTGTTCCTGGAAGTGGCAAGGGCGATACAGTTCCTGCAATGCTTACTCCAGGTGAAGCAGTTATTCCAGCAGCTATGGCAAAGAAATATGCCCCATTAATTCAAGGAATGATTGCTGGAAATATTCCTGGATATGAAATTGGCAAAAAGGGTGATTCACAGTCTACAAGATCACAATTTAAGAGTGTAAAAATTCCTGGTGCCATGAATATGGCTCACTTTGGTGAAGATCAAAGAATGACTGGTCAACAACTTCTTGAGTTTTCTAAAACTTTAGATGAAGTTGGCAGAAAACAAATTGAAAAACTTGTTGCAAGCATAAAAGATGGAGTAACAAGAACATTTAAAGTATTTGACAATAGAGTAATATCACAGTTAGAGCTTATAAATAATGATATGAGTAAGCAAGGAAAAGCAAGTCTAGCACTTACAAGAGAAAATTTAGTTGGCGATAAATATGCTCCAGTAAGAGATACTGAGCTACAAACTCAATTAGAATCAGCTAACGTTCCACTTGAAGAAATTAAAAATATAAATCAACAATTAACTGATGAAATGAAACAAGGCCTTACATCTTTAGGAGAAAAACTAGGATACACAAGTGAAGAAATTTCAAGTGGTTATGATAAACTTGGAAATGAAATAACAATAACTTCCGATGAGCTTAATGAATTAATTAGAAAAGCATATGAAAATGTTGCAGCAACCAATGAAGAAGTTGATAAAGCGTATCAACGTATGCAAGAAATTAAAACTGCATATGAACCAGTTGTTGAAAAAGGCGTCCGTGGCAAAAGAGTTACATTTGGAAAAGGTTCTTACGTAGAAAAAAGTAGTAAGACAAAAGAAGATCCTAATAGCACTTATAGGCAAGCTCAAGCAAGAATGGTTGGTGGGGATGCAAATATACCATATCCACAGCTTAGCAGTTTTGGTATTAACGATAAAATGCTTGAGGGTATAAGCTTAAGTATTGAAGAAGCACAAGCAAAGTTTAAAAATTTATCAGATACTGCAAAACTAGAGTTAGAAAAAGTAGCAGGCGATGCAAAAGAATTTTCAATTGCATTTAAAAAAGCAATAGATGATGCAGAGGCATCTGGCAGAACTCTTGGAAAAGCTACAGTAGATTCCATTGGTAAAGGTGCAAAGACAGCATCACCTTCTAAAGATACAATTAAAACTGGTGAAGATATTGGCAAGGGACTTGAAATTGGAATGCAAAGTCGTAAAGACGAAGTTGCAGCAGTAGGAGCAGATCTTGGAAAAACTGCAACACAAAGCACAAGTCGTGGAGTAAGCACTGTTGGAAATATAACTCCAGGACAACCGTATAATATTAAAAAAACTCAGGGCACTATAACTATGGGAGAGGTAGCTGCAAAAGCACCTTTAGGTCCAGACGTTACTAAAAAAGTAATTGAACAAGCAAGAGCAACAGAAAATGCAACAAATAGATTAAGAAGCCTTGATAGAAATATTATGGGTGCATCTTTTGCAGTGTCATCGCTTTCAGGAGTAGCTTCAATGTCTGGCGGTAAACTTGGATCAATGGCTGGAATGATAGCAAAGGTAACTGGAGCCATGTTTGCTTTGCAAGCTGTTACTAGTTTGCTTACTCAAACAAAATTATTAGAACTTGCTCAGAGTAGATTGGGCTTAGCTCGTGGCGCACTGATTAGTGCAAAAGAATCTGCATCAGTTGCTGGGGCAGCAGGAAAATCTGGATTACTTGGAAGCCTTGCAAGAGTGGGTATGGGATTAAAAGTATTTTTAGGTCCAATTGGTATGGCAGCTACTGTTGCCACAGGACTATATGTTGGGTTTAGACTTATTCAAAAAAATCAAGAAGAAGCAAGACTAAAAATTCAAGGTCTTGGAAATGCAGCACTTTTAACATCTCAACAATTAGAAAAACTTGGACCTCTTCTTGGCTTTACTCCAAGTGAAGATCCATTTGCAAATATAGGACAAAAAACAAAAGTTGTATCAGATCCAGAAAGACAAAAAATAAGGGATATTAAAACAACTCTTAAAGAAGATAAAACATTCCAGCAAAACATTAAGTCCTTAAAAGATGCAACAGATTCACAAATTAAAGATGTATTAAGTGCTCAGTCGGTATCCCTACTTTCTCAAGGAGCACCAAAAGAAAATGTTCAGGCATATATTAATGCACTTCTTGAAGAAGCAGGAAAAACAGAAATTAATTTTGAAGTCGCTTCAATTGATATTAGTAGCAAAAAAGGACAAGCCGAAATTGTTAAAAATGCAAAAAGGCAAGCAGAAAAATTTGCAAAATCATATGCTCACTCTTTAAAAGAAACAGATGCAAAAGCAGAAAGAGACTTAATTGGTGGAAGAAAAGCTCTGTCTACTCAACAGCTCAAAGATGAGTATGATAGAAAAAATATGGCAAAAAGCACACAAAAACAATTAAATGTTTTTACAAAAAGCCAAGTAGCTAGTTTTGGTGCAATAAAGAAAAGTCTTGAAACTGGGAAAATTGGTGTTGAAGCATATAATACAGCAATGAGCGGATTGACTGATAATCTTAAATCTGGGAATAGTAATCTTTTAGTTGCTAAAGAAACTATAAAGGCAATGGCGCTTGTAGGAAAAGATAAAAATCTTGCTAATGCTGCAGAAGGAATTACAAAAAATGCAGATGCAATTCTAGTATTAGAAGCAGCCACTGCAGGAATACCAGACATGGTTAAGCTAATTAATGCATTAAATATTGTAAGTAGCGGAACTGGAACACAAAAAGAAATAGATGAAGCTCTTGCAAGAATAGCAAAAACAAGAGCCGATATAGCAAAAAGAACAGCAGAACAAGCAGAAGCATCAAAAATAGATACAAAAAAATTTGTTGACACAGAAGATACTGGAACAAAAACAGCAACTGCCCTAAGCAATATGCAAGATAAAATTAAATCAATTCGTGAACAAGCAAAGGCCTATAACATATTAAGGGCTGCAGGGGTAAATGCAAAAACTGCTTCAGACATGGCATCAGATTCTTTGATTGCAGCAGATGTGGCAGCAGGAAAAATTAAAGCTGGAACAGGTGAGTGGGCAAAGTTAGTAAAAAAACTTCAAGCTGCTGAAAAACAAGCAAACAAAGTTGGCACAGCATTAGGTGCAGCTACAGCACTGACTGACTTGCAGCAACAAACAAAAGATATTAATGCACAAAAAGATGCATATGTGCGCTTAATTAAATCAGGGTATGATGCAAAAGAGGCAGAAGAATTAGTAAATGATGTTAATATGGCAAACCTTATTAACAGTCCAAAATTAGCAGACTTATCTTATAAAGAGTTAAGAGTTGAAATAGATAAAAATGCTAAAGCGCTAGGCAGTTTTGATATAGTTAAAGATCCTTTTGCTAATGTTAAAAAAAGTATAGAAGCCTTTAGTCAAGAATTTGATAAGGCTATGGAACATTTTAGAATCCAAGAAGCACAAATAAGTCAACGGTTTAATCCATTAGTTGAAAAATATAAAAAAGCTGTTGATGAAATTCAAGATAAAATTAATGAAATAAACAAAAATGCAGAAGTTGCACTAAAGCCATTGAATGATGAGTCAGCAATACTATCTAATAGTCTTTCAATTATAGATTATCAATCAAAGGAAATTAATGATAAGTATGATTTACAGGCAAGTGCATTACAAAAAATATCAGATATAAATTCTGAAATAGCAAGTCAACAAAAACAGCAACTAACATTAGCTGATGCGCTGTCGCAAGGAGATATATCTGCAGCTGCAGCAGCAGCACAAGATATGAGAGCATCTGCAGCACAAAATGCTTTAGGTCAACAGACTGGATTTCTTGATGCTGCTAGAAAGCAAGAACTTGATGCCTTAATAGTTAACGGAATGACAAGGGCTCAAATTGAAGAACGTCAATATCAAATTAGCCAACTAACATATTCAATTGAGCAAAAAAGAAATATAGAACTTAATGCACAAAATATTAAATTAGAGGCAGCACAAAAAATTTATGATGACACTCAAAAACAATTTGATGCTGCACTTAAAACTATTACTGATCAAAAGATTGAATGGGAAAAACAAAAATTAATTGTAGATGCACTTCCTGGAACTTTGACTAATGTTAATGATCTTCTTGCAAAACAAGAAGCAGCTGTCTTAGCAATTGCAGAAGCTTGGAAAAAAGTTGCAGCTGCACAAAGCGGTGGTGGCGGTGGTGGTGGCGGTGGATTTGTAACAAAAAAGGATGATCTAGGATTAACAGAAGAAGAATTTAAAGATTTAATTGATTATGAAGATGCAATTTTCCGTCCTGGAGTTGGAATGGGTTTTGCAAAGGGTGGCTTAGTTCCTAAATATTTTGCAAAGGGTGGACTTTCAAGAGGAACAGACACAGTTCCAGCTATGCTAACTCCAGGAGAATTTGTAATGAGTAAATCTTCTGTAGATAAATATGGTCCAATGCTATCGGTAATGAACAGCCCAAGTTTTAAAATGCCAAAATCAAGTTCTTATAGTTCTGGGTCTTCTGGCAATAATAGTATAGTAGATAATTCCAGCGCCATGTATAATTATAATATTGGAATCACAGTTCCACAGTCAAATGCAAGTTCTGGCGATATTGCTAATGCAGTAATTAGTCAAATTAAATATATTGATGCACAAAGAATTAGAGGACAAAGATAATGGCTACCGCAGCATATTTAACTGGAAGACGTAGATATCAGCGCCCACAGGCCCTTCTATGGTCTGAGAACGCTGGAACCTTGGTAGATGGAGTTTATCTACCAACAGGCTATGAAATAGGCTCAGAGGTGCCAGCAGAGACCAGTGAAGCCCTTATAGACCAGTTCATAGTCTTGTCTGACCATAATCGTGGGGAACTTCAATTTAATCCAACTAGAATAGAACAACGTCAAAGAACAATCAATGGTAGGATGAGGTCTTATCATATTGCAGATAAGCTAACAATGAACCTATCTTGGAATAATTTACCATCAAGATCATATTATCAAGACCCATCATTTAATGCTTCTGGTGTATCTCCATATAAAAATAGTAATGGAGAGTTTACTGCCGATGGTGGTGCAGGTGGAGTAGAATTATTAGACTGGTATGAAAATCATCCTGGTCCATTTTGGATGTATTTAGCTTATGACAAGTATTCTAATTTTGGTAAAGACGATGCAGCCTTTGGACATTTAGCACAATATAATCAAATTATACAAGTTTACTTTGCTGATTTTAGTTATACCGTTACAAAACGTGGTGGGTCTAATCATGATCTTTGGAATATATCGGTAACTCTGGAAGAGGTCTAGAGTGTTTGTTAGTGAAGCATTAAAGACACATTTAGAAACATCTTCAACCGTAAGGTTGCAATCTTTAATTCTGGCTGAATGGAATATGAATATGCCAGATAATATATTTAAGCTTGGTAATTATAGATACCGCCCATTAACTGCTGGGTCACAATATTTTACTTTACCAAATATTTTTGATTCATCAGATTCAGGTAATTACTATACTAATGCTACAGATGCAGATGTTGTAATTGATGGTGGCTTTAATAACTTAGGTGTTCCACAAAAATTTACGGCAACTAAAAATAAAATGAAAATGATATATTCATTAGAAGATTGCCTAAAACCATTTAGACCAAGATCAGGTATTAACAAACCACTATATTTTAATAATAGATTTCTTGCAAACTCTGGCGCATCTATGGCACAAAGACCAAGATATTACATGCCCTCAAGATATGATGAGTTTAAATATTGGACATCATATAGAACTGAGGATAATGAAGAGCGTGGTATTGCAAAAAATATATCTAATGGATTGAATTATATTGATGATACTGTTCCATTTGTAGTATATAAAGAAGAGGTCCCAGCCAATCGAATTGTTATAAAAATGCAAACAAATGTAGGGGATGTTGACCTTGGCCCATTTACTACATCAACATCTACAATCGTAGATCCACTATATGGAGAAACAAATAAAACAGTTCCCAAAAGATGGAAAATTCAATATCTAAAAGATAATAATTGGGTAGATGCATATAACTTTAATGAAAATGATCTTCGGGAATTTGGGGAACCAATAATTGACAGCGATGGATATCTAGAATTAGAATATGGATTAATAATTCCAGAAGAATATAAAACTAACTTTATATTTGCAGAGAAATTATCATCAGACACATTATTACCAAATGTAAGCTTGGAAGGTTATGCTTATCTTGTAGTAGAAAATGATGGTGAGCGTGGATTATTTTATATTTGGATTAACGGAGCATACACTTCTTTTATACCACAATATGGTTGGAAGTTAGGCTCAGAGTCAGTTACTGGAAATACTAGCTTTGTAACAGACTTCACATCTCCAGATTCATTTAATAATGATATAGACGGTGGAATAACATATCGTGAATTTTCGTATGTTAAGGGAATTAGGGTAGTTGTAACCACTATGAATAAATTTGATTCTACTTTTGATTTAATTGAAATGTCTCCAAGACTAGTGTCAAATATTTCAGATAAAGTAATAGATTTTAAAATTACAAAAATGCTTTCTGATATTGGCGCTACTTCTTTACCAGTAGGACAGCTATTGGCCTCAAATGGACAAATATCTTTATTTGATGATGACCAAGCTTTTAATGATCAAAACTCTACTAGCATTATTTCAAAATATGTAAGAAAAAATATAAAGTTTAATTTTTATGAAGCTATTTTAGGAGTAGATGGATTTGATTATTACATTCCTATTAAGTCTTTATACTCTGAAGGTTTTCCACAGGCTGATGTAACTGCTGGCACTTTGTCAATTCAGCTAAGAGACTTTTTCTTTTTCTTAGAATCTATGCCAGCGCCAAGATTACTTACAACTCAAAGCTCTTTAAGTTATGCTATTACAACATTGTTAGACTATATCGGGTTTAGTAATTATGTTTTTAGAAGAGTTCCTGGTGAGTCTGACCCAGTTATTCCATATTTTTTTGTTGCTCCAGACCAAAATGTTGCAGAAGTGTTAAATCAATTAGCGGTAGCAACACAAACAGCAATGTTTTTTGATGAATATAATAACTTTATTGTAATGAGTAAAGACTACCTTATGCCTACTGAAGAACAAAGAGTTACAGACTTTGTAATTTCTGGTAACAATGGTCAAACCGATACTGGGGTAATTGAGAATTCAACATCTGGTAATCTTCCAAATATTTTTTCTATTGCATCTAAAGATAAAAAAATATATAACGACGGTAAAATTAATTATACAACTAGGTATATTCAACGTTCATACGGATCAATTCGCCAATCAAGTTTAGTAGATCAAGAAAAAACATGGATATATAAGCCAGCATTGTTATGGGAAGTGTCTGGAACTGATAATACAAAGACAATCAATGAACTTGCTTCAAAGCAGGGTAGTTACGTATTAGGAGCAATGCCATTAAATTCTAACTTAACTAACATAGCCCCAACTGTAGTAAACAATGCCATTACTAATAACATAATGGATCTTGGAGAAAATATATATTGGTTAACAAGATATCAGGGGTATGTATATTCTAATGGAGAAATCATTAGATATGATGCTGCCGAATTTAATATTACTGGAACTGGAAATGTTTGGATTAGTGATAACCAGGAATATCAAAAATATTTTTCTGCACTACCGTTTAATGGAAAAATATATCCAACTGGTTTAATAAGAATTTATTCTGTCCCATACTATGAAATTGTTGATGGAATTAATAGATTGCAAAATGGAGATGTTGTTGAGCATGGTCGTGCCCAATTTGGAACATCAATTTCTGCACATACTGCAGGAATCAGTCCATACTGGTCAGACAATAATTATGTTCGTGGATGTGAAATGGAGTCTGGCTATATGTTTACAACTAAATTAGATTCTGATGTTACCTATCCAGCAACTACGTTAGGCGCTGCTGGAGTAAACAACACTCTTGCTAGACAAACCACAAGAAATGGAATTATTAAAAACTTTATGGCAACAAATTACTTAACTGAAACTGCAGTTAATAATTTAAAAAGCACAAGCACTGGAACTATCCAATCTTCTGCATTAGTAATGAATGGTCCATCTTTTAAAACAACAGAAACTCCATTAAATTTTGTTTCTTACGTATACAAAGAACTTGACAATGCATATAAACATTTTGGAACTAGAATTCGTATTGTTGGAAAAATTGAAAACAACGATACTAGAACACAGACACCAATTGGAAGCACAACATATTACCAAGCTTCGGGAACCCAGACTGATCAAAACGTAAATATTGGTGGTGGCTCTGGAGGAATGGCTGTTTTACTTAATCCAGAAACTAATAATGGATATTATTTTGAAATTATTGCTTTAACTGAAGACAATGTAAACTCATACCTAAAGATTGATGAAAAAGGAAATGCAGAAAAATCAATAAATAATATTGTTTTTTATAAAATTAAAAAAGAATCTGCTAGTAACAAAGCAATACCTGTAAAATTATGGGGAGGATTGTCAAAAATTCTAGTAGACGACGGAAGATTTACTGGGCAATATAGAATGGCTTCTGAAGAAAACCCAACAGTATATGATCTATCTGTAGAGTATCAAGATATTGGCAAAACAAGAAGATTCTTTTTATATATTAATAATAAGTTAATTAAAGTTGTAGATGATACAGATCCACTTCCAATATATAATAACATGGCTATATTTACTCGTGGTTCCTCAAGGTGTATGTTTGAAAACGTTTATGCACTTTCAGAAAACTATTCACAAAATAGTGTATTTACTGTCGGTGAAACTTTATCTTCTGCTTTTTCAGAAGGAAAGGTTAATGCTAATGAGTCATTTACTAAATATGCAATGAGTGGAATTATACAAAGCACCTACCTTTCTGGACTTAGCGCACAGCAGCCACCCAAATATAATATGTATTTTGAAGAGTTTGGATCAATTATGAGAGAGTGTGCGTATTTTGACATCAGATATGATCGTGCATACCCAGCACTTTATGCACAAATGTCTCCAACATTTAACAGAATTAAAGGATATACAACATCTGGATTCCAAGCAGATTCTTATGGAGCAGAGTTTTTAATATTTAATGCCACTGATAAGGCTTTAAGCTTAGATGAAACTACTGGAAATTTTTTAAGAATACAGGGAATAACATTTACCCAAGATACTACTCAAGAGCTTACAGTTGATGAATACTTTAAAAAACGTGGTAATTTAGCAGACCCAGAATTTAAAGGTAGCTCATTGGTATATTCCCCACTTGTAGAAAAATTAAAGTATGATGAAATAAGACAAAGTAGAATGATATATGGTAAGAATGAGTTTTCTATAGACAGCCTATACATTCAAACAGATGATGATGCAAATGCATTAATGGGTTGGATTGTTAATAAATTAATGAAACCTAAAAAATCTGTTGGAATTAATATGTTTGCAATACCAACCTTACAGCTTGGAGACATAGTAACTCTTGATTATAAAGACTCTTCTGGTTTAGATCTTATATCGCCTAATACCGATAGGTTTGTGGTATATAATATAGAGTATTCTAGAAATAATAGTGGACCTAACATGTCAGTATATTTGAGCGAGGTGTAAAATGGCTGAATATCAAGATGCATTTGATAGACCAAACGCTAGTAAAGGTTATGAAACAAAACCTTCAACAAAACAACTACTAGCAAATGTAGCCAAAACAGAAGCAGCAGCTTTAGCAGCTGAAGAAAAATTTATTGCAGCAGTAGATTTTGCAGAGACCCTTAAATATCAAGATGCATTTGCTAGACCAAATGCTGCTAATGGATATGAAGAACCAAAAAAGAAAGAAGTTTTTCTAACTGCTGTGCCTGCTACACCACCAAGTGTAACAGTTTTGCCTCCTAAGCCAACAGTAAAAACTGCACCAATTGATACAGTATTGTTTAATGATGACTCTGTTCCAATCGAAGTAATGACTGATTTAATTTTTGAAAATATTGGAGGGCATGAATTAATAAATATTGCACGTAATGACATCGTAAATGGACAACAGGTATCCTATCAACCTATTAAAAATCTTTCATCAATACAGCAACAGTATAATCCTAACAACATTCTAGGAATTCAAAATACCTCTGATAAATATTTTTCTAATTTTTCTATTAAATTTGAAAATAAAGTTCCAGAAACTGGAAGTGGGCCCAATGGGTCTAACGTATATTTAGATACTGCAACAGGAAATTTAGTTATTGAAACTATTAATATGGATAGTGATGAGCAGGTTGAAATAGAAATAACCCTGGGTGGTATAATATATGAAGCGGAATTTGGAGAAATAAATTCATGATAACTAATAGTGGCAAAACTATAATAGGAAAGTATATGCTTGGTCAAGCACCAGCCTATGCTTCTTATATTGCCATAGGCTGTGGCCCTACACCACTAGATATTGCAGATACACCAGAAGATTTTTCTACTAAACAATCTTTAGATTTTGAAATGTTTAGAGTTCCAATATCTTCTAGAGGGTTTGTTAACGAATCTGGAATAAATAAAATTGTATTAACTGCAGAACTTCCAACAGAAGAAAGATATGAAATATCTGAGGTTGGAATATTTTCAGCAGGTGCTAACCCCTCTGCTGGAGCATATGATAGTAAAAATATATTTGCATTTACAAACACTGAAAATTGGCAATACCATACTACATCTTCAGCGGTAGCAATACCAACAATATCAGCACCACTAGATGATCCAGAAGATGATAACATAATTGCTACAGCTAATGCTGTGTTTCAATCAAATGCAGATAATTCAATTTTTTCTAAAACAGCTAGAGTAAATAGATATGAAAGAAGTAGATTTTTAAATAACGTTATATTTATACAGGGAGATGATGCAAATCTAACCATAAGTGAAGATAGTGGACCAACAGAAGATCACTTTGTAATTGAAGCTGGTTCTAACCATATTCATTTAACTGGAGCTAATGTTGATTTTACAAAAAATTCACCAACTGATGAACTAAGATTAGCATTCTCATTAATTAATAAAAATGGAGATTCTGGATCAATACCAGATACAGTTAGAGTGTTGGTTGATTTTTCATCTACAGATGCTGGCACTGGAGAATTTGCAAGATTTGAAGCAGAAATTAACCATGGAACATCTGGAAATCCAGAATTAGTTCAAGATTTTTCAAGTAATAGATATTTTGTAGTTTCAAAACAATTGCAAGAACTATACACAACTGCTAATTTCACTTGGGATGCTGTTACTGTTGTAAAAATTTATGCATCCGTAATTGATAATGGTATAACATCTTCAGATTATTATGTTGCTCTTGATGCAATGCGTTTAGAAAATGTTGCAACAATAAATCCATTATACGGATTAACTGGATACTCTGTAATCAAAACAGATGGAGCAGAAACAATAATTAAGTCTCCCAATACAAGTAACTATGTTGAGTTTAGATTTTCAATTGGTGTTACATAATGGCTGTTAAAAAAGCAATTGTTTTAAAATCTTCTTTGCCAGCAGTTGATTCAGACACCTCTGGATATGCAGTTAGATATAGAATAATATCAGAAGATAAAAACAGAACATCCCACTGGTCTCCAATATTTGTTACAAGTGCTATACCAGTTCAATCAGTTACTGGAGCTTTGTCAATTACAGAAACAATTATTACAGCAGTATGGGGAGATGAATTAAATAGACCATCCTACGACGTATTTGTTAAATTTGATTCAGGAAGTTTTAGTTATCACGGAACATCGGCAGTTCACAGTTATTCATTTTTAAATACAGGGACCACATCAGTTCATGTTAAAATACAAATTGCCTCATCTGTAAAACAAGTAAAAACAGCACTAGTTATCTTTGACTCTGGCGTAGAGTCTTTGGTATAATTAAATAGGAGGAATAAATGGCAAAAATACCACTACCAGAACGAGGACAACCATTAGATGTCACATACATTTATCAGTTGGCTGATACTGTTAATGATCTATCAACACAGGTTTCATCAGCAACCTATAATTACACCACAGTAGATACGGTTAGTGCTGGAAAACAAAGTGTTAAAACATCAGAAGCTCGTCTAATAGGTGGATATATAGAAGTAGCAAATAACTCTACAGTTTCTGCGGGAAACGAAAAGACATTTTCTTATGATTTTCCAAGCGATTTTAAATATCAACCTATTGCAACAGCAACAGCAGTAAATACTGGCAATACTCCCGCTGGTCAAAATGTAAGTATTATATTAAAAGCAGTTACAACTTCTCGTGTAGAAGGAGTCGTTAGATTTGGTGCTTCTGGAGATCTATCTTTAGCAGTAAATTTAATTGTTCTTGGCATTCCAAATTAATTAAGGGTGGTTTATGATTTTTTGCAAAAAATGTAAAGGCCGTATGTTTGTTGATAGACAATATACTACGGTTGATCATATGGAAATGTTTTGTATTGTGTGTGGAGTAAGAGATTTCTTTCATCCACCATCAGAAAGTGAGCGTGGTAGATGGATACTGCAAAAGGAAAAATTGAGAGCCAAAAATACAATAACGAGCCTGTAATAAAGGGAAACCAAAAAATTTGGTTTTTAAACGGGGATCTAGTTAGATTGCACCATAGCTCTCGTTCTACTGGAATGGTTACTGTTTATAACATTACTAAAGATAGAATTGAAACATGCTTAAGAACTGACTTTAGACGCAATAGACAAAGGGCATACACAGTTTCTGAGACTTCTAAGTTAATTAATCGTCATAGAAAATATATGCCAAGCTTAATTAAACGAGGAGTTATACCACCACCAATGGGGGCCAGCTTTGATGGTAAACGTGGATTTAAAATTAGAGCATATTATTCAGAAGATCATGTGAGAGAGATAAGATCTATTCTTGCAAGCATACATATTGGTCAGCCAAGAAAAGATAAATTAATAACAAATAATAGCACTCCTACAAATCAAGAGTTGACACGTAGAATGGGAGACGGTATACTTACATATACAAAGACAGAAGATGGGCGATACATTCCAGTATGGAGCGAGAATATCTAAGTTCTAGTTTCTATGCTACAATTGTAATAACAATAAAAAAGGGTGGATAAAATGGAAAATGATAATACAAAGGTATCTGTAACTCTTGGATATACTCTTAACCTTGGAAACTTTCAATCTTTACGTTTAGATCTTGGAATCATTGATTCAAAGCGTGATGGAGAAAATGTAGACCAGGCTTTTGAGCGTGTATACAAGTTTGTTGAAGACAAGCTAACTGATAAAATTAATGAAGCAAAAGCTGAAATAGCAGAGTAGTGGCCGAACGCAAAGACCGAATGGCTTTGCTTAGTAGGTTTAATAAGTTATATCTACAAAGGTATGAGCAAAAGTCTAACATGAATCTTAATGTTGAACAGTGGGCAGCAGATGGACTCGTAGAGTCTTATGGGGTGTCAGAATGTTACGATCTTCTTGAATACTATTTTTCTATTGCACAAGATCCAACATGGAACTATTTTGCTTATAATGCAGAAAAAATATTAAACGGAAGATTAGAAGTAGAGCAAGATAAAAATGAAAGACTAGAGCGCAGAAATATTGCAAGAAAGTGGTTAAGTGAATAATACAGAGGCTAAGTTAATAACTGCAGTATTAAAGGACAAGCAAATCCATGTTCTCTTGCAGGCTAATGTAGATAACCTACTTAGAACACATAGTGACATCTGGAACTTTATTCGCCTATACTCTGAAAATAATCAATCACTTCCTCCAGTAGATTTAGTTAGAGAAAAATTTAGAGACTTTGAGCCAGTCGAAGGCATTGGTGCTACAAAGCATCATCTCGAAGAATTGCAGGTTGAATATTTAAATGACAGCCTAAAAGATATTATTAAGAATGCAGCAGGAGAAGTGCAAAGTGGTAATGGTCCACAAGCACTTGAACACCTAATTACAAAAACATCAGAGCTTAAGAAAAATACTGCTTCTATTAGAGATATTGATGCCACTGATTTAGAATCTGCAGTTGCATATTATGAAAATGTTCAAAAACAAAATGAACTAGGTCAGGTTGGAATTAAGACTAACCTACCAGGGTTTGACAACTACCTACCATCTGGAATTATGCCAGGACAACTTGGTGTATTTCTTGCTTATCCAGGTATTGGAAAGTCTTGGATGGCTTTATACTTTGCAGTTCAGGCATGGAAGCAGGGTAAGTCACCAATGATCATTTCTTTGGAAATGTCTGAGACTGAAGTTAGAAATAGACTATTTGCTATTATGGGTGAGGGACTTTGGTCTCATAGAAAATTAAGTAAGGGTGAAATAGAAATCGATATGCTAAAGAAATGGCATAAAAATAAAGTTGAGGGTCGTCCAGAGTTTCACATTATATCTAATGATAGTGGTGGAGAAGTAACGCCTTCAGTAATTCGTGGAAAGATTGACCAGTATAGTCCAGATTTTGTTGTAGTAGACTATTTGCAGCTTATGTCCCCAAATCAAAAGTCTGATAACGAAACGGTAAGAATGAAAAACCTTTCAAGAGAATTAAAGCTAATGTCTATTAGTGAAGAAGTTCCTATTATTGCTATTTCATCTGCTACCCCAGATGATGTAAAAGATTTATCAAGCCCACCAACACTTGGGCAAACCGCTTGGTCTAGACAGATTGCTTATGATGCTGACTGGGTTATGGCTTTAGGTCGTGCTACCAATAGTGATATTATTGAATGTGT
>B570J29032_109959236_pt1 | contig 20467 bp, 20 predicted proteins | sample LakMenEpi16Nov12_FD_29032 | JGI IMG/M metagenome (IMG submission 29032) | reverse complement strand
GTTGTGAGCAGCTTCTAATTCTTCGAGGGCGCCAATCAGAGCTTCTGGCACAAAACGGCCGCCATACTCTCCGAAGTGGCCCTCAATAATCATTCCGCAAGCCTACCGAGCAACTGAGCCATCGCAACATTTGAATTTCCTGAGCGGACTAAGGCCTCACCTACCAGAATCGCCGTTGCCCCATGCTCGTGAGCAAATTCAACATCAGCCCTAGTTGAGATTCCTGATTCAGCAACACGGGCGATTGACTGTGGTATTTGTGGAATCAATTGCGCGAATGCTTGTGCATCCACATCTAAGGTTTTTAAGTTACGAGAATTAACACCAACAATTTCTGGTGATATTTCAAGTGCACTCTCTAATTCGCTAGGTGTATGAACCTCGATCAAGGCTCTCATTCCAAGTTCTTTAGCCAAGTGAAAATAATCAGCTAATTGATTCTTGCTTAGCGCAGCAACGATCAACAAAATTACATCCGCACCATGAGCGCGTGCTTCATAAAATTGATACTCATCAACCATAAAATCTTTTCGCAATACTGGTAACTCCACAGTTTTGCGTACTGCATCAAGGTCAGCCAAAGTTCCACCGAATCGACGTTGTTCTGTCAAAACACTAATTACAGTTGCCCCAGCTACTTCATAAGTTGCAGCAAGGCCAGCAGGATCGGTAATTGGTGCAAGCGCGCCTTTGCTTGGCGAAGACCTCTTAACCTCAGCAATAACTGAAATATCTTCGGTCAATAGCGCTGCTAAACAATCGCGTACCGGTGGTGCTACTTCAATCGCTTCTAGTAACTGCGACATTGGTAAACGTCTGGCTGCTAAATCCTCACGTACACCTTCAATAATTGAATCTAGAACGCTCACAGTTTTTGATCCTCTGTTGGGTCTATCCCCTTATCGAGCGCTGACCAAGAATTCAGCTGACGAGGTGTGCGTTCATAGCGAGCTGAAATCTTAAACTTTCGGGCAAGTAATAAAACGATCCCCATTACAACAATTGCTGCGATCCCGATCGGAAAGAGATCACTCATGATTGCGTCCTAAACGATTAGCTGCATGTATTGCAGTTAGAACAGCTGCTGCTTTATTTCGACATTCTTGATTCTCTGACTCGGGATCCGAATCTGCAACAACGCCTGCGCCTGCTTGAACATACGCAGTACCTTGATACAACAGGGCTGTGCGAATAGCGATGCAGGTGTCGATGTTGCCTGTGAAATCAATGTAACCAACGATGCCACCATAAACACCGCGACGTGTTGTCTCCAGTTCTTCGATAATCTCCATCGCACGTGGCTTTGGTGCACCAGATAATGTTCCAGCAGGGAATACAGAAAAAAGGGCATCTACTGGGCTTGCCTTATCGGCTAACTTTCCGACAACAGTAGAAACAATATGCATCACATGTGAATATCGTTCGATGTGCATGAAATCGACGACTTCAACTGTTCCAGGCGCGCAGACACGACCTAAGTCGTTGCGACCTAAATCAACCAGCATCAAATGTTCTGCTCGTTCCTTTGGATCTGCAAGTAGTTCTTCCCCTAAACGGTGATCTTCTTCAGGGTTTGCCGAACGCTTACGAGTACCTGCAATTGGATGGATCATCACATCTTTTTGATTGACCTTTACTAATGCTTCAGGACTAGACCCAACAATCTCGATTCCATCTGTAAAGCGGAACAAATACATGTACGGCGAAGGATTATTCAGGCGAAGCATGCGATACACATCTATTGCATCTGCCTGACATGGCATCGCAAATCGCTGGGACAAAACCACTTGAAATGCTTCTCCGGCAAGGATTTCTTCCTTAACCTTAAGAATGTTCTGCTTGAACTGTTCGCCAGAAATATTGCCGCTGTAATCAGGTAATGAGAAATCTGGAATCTCTGCCGCTTCTCCTGATAGGGGGGTTGAAAGATCAGCTTGCATGCGATCTAAACGCTGCACACAGGATTCATATGCTTCATCAATGCGATCATCGCTTCCATCCCAATTGATTGCATTTGCAATCAAGGTGATCGTGCCATCGCTGTGATCCAAGACCGCCAGATCACTTGTTAACATAAATGAAAGCTCGGGTAATGGAATGTCTTTTGTTGTTAAGTCAGGTAAGCGTTCCAACCGTCGCACAACGTCGTAACCCATAAAACCAACTAAGCCACCAGTTAGCGGAGGCAAACCTGCAATTTGTGGTGACTTCAAATGCGCTGCAGAAAGTCTGAGCGCTTCGAGTGGATCTATTCCGGTTGGCGCACCAGCTGGTGCAATTCCTTGCCAATAGGCAAGACCATTTTTTTCGCTAAGCGTTGCTTCACTTCGCACACCAATAAATGAATATCGAGACCACGCACCACCATGTTCTGCTGATTCAAGCAGGAATGTGTTGTCGGCGTTTTTTGCTAATTTGCGATAAACCCCAAGTGGAGTTTCACCGTCTGCCAGTAAACGTCTGGAAACTGGAATTACATTTGAAACCTTTGCGTAAGCGCGAAATTGTTCTAGGTTCATTTACAGACCAAGCTCAAGTGGGGTGTGAAAACAGGTGCGATCCCCCGTATGGCAGGCAACCCCAGTTTGTGTCACCTTCAACAAAAGTGAGTCTCCATCACAATCTAAAGAAACAGAATGAACATCTTGGAAATGTCCAGATGTCGCACCTTTGACCCACAGTTCGTTACGACTGCGGCTCCAATATGTTGCTTTACCCGTTGAAAGAGTTAGTGCCAGTGACTCGGCATTCATGTACGCAAGCATCAGCACTTCATTACTTGAAACATCTTGCACAACTGCTGGAATCAATGCGGACGGATCCTTGAGTAAGGCTGCTACCCGAGGATCAATTGTCGTCATGTGCTTATTCTGCCTTAACGAGCGGCCATCGTGCGCACCGGATAATTGTGCTTACCCAGGTAAGACTTCACATCGCCAATGCGATGAATGCCAAAGTGAAAGACGCTTGCAGCTAGTAGCGCATCTGCCCCTGCATCTAGGGCTGCAGAAAAGTCTTCAAGACTCCCTGCTCCCCCACTTGCAATCAACGGAACCTTGGAGACTGCACGAACTGCGGTGATCATTCCGATGTCATATCCCGCGCGAGTTCCATCGGCATCCATTGAGTTAAGCAGAATTTCACCAACACCTAGCGCACAGGCTTTTTCAACCCACGCTAATGCATCTAGTCCTGAACTTTGTCGACCACCATGTGTAGTGACTTCAAAACCAGAATCTGTGTTTGCTCGACGCGCGTCTATTGATATCACCAAGACTTGTGAGCCAAAACGATCTGCGATCTCAGCGATTAATTCGGGACGGGCAATTGCAGATGTATTAATTGAAACTTTGTCAGCTCCTGCACGCAAAAGCCGATCAACATCTTCCACGCTTCGAATTCCACCACCGACTGTAAGTGGAATGAAAACTTGTTCTGCTGTCCGACGAACAACATCCAAAGTTGTTTCACGTCCTACAACACTTGCCGAGATATCTAGAAATGTAAGCTCATCTGCGCCTTCAAGGTTATACAGCGCAGCCATTTCAACTGGATCGCCCGCATCAACTAGATCCGTGAAGTTAACACCTTTGACCACGCGGCCGTCGGTGACATCCAAACAAGGAATGATGCGAACAGACAATGTCATTTTCCGCTTACCTTTAACGCTTCTATTAAGGTGAATTTTCCGGCGTATAGCGCCTTACCAACAATCGCGCCTTCAACTCCGGTATCGACAAGTGCCGCAAGAGCTGCAATGTCAGCCAGAGATGAGATACCACCGCTTGCAATTACCGGCTTTGTTGTAGCAGCACACACAGATTTAAGTAGTTCGATATTTGGTCCAGCTAATGTTCCATCTTTTGCAACATCTGTAACAACATAACGAGCGCAACCGTCGCGATCTAAACGCTCAAGGGTTTCAAACAAATCTCCTCCCTCTTTAGTCCAACCGCGTGCAGCAAGAGTATGTCCACGGACATCTAGACCAACTGCGATTCGGTCTCCGTATTGTCCGATAACACGAGCAGTCCAATCAGGATCTTCTAGTGCTGCTGTTCCTAAATTAACTCGACGACAACCAGTGGTTAATGCACGTTTTAACGATTCATCATCACGAATTCCGCCTGATAGCTCTACCTTGATATCTAATTTTCCAACTACCTCGGCCAATAGAGCAGAGTTTTCACCACGACCAAAGGCTGCATCTAAATCAACAAGGTGAAGCCATTCGGCACCCGCTGCTTGAAATTCGAGGGCGACATCTAGAGGTGCTCCGTAAACACTTTCCTTATCTAGTTCGCCCTGAACCAACCTAACTGCGCGACCATCTTTAACATCAACAGCAGGCAATAACTCTAGGTATCTCACAATGAATCCGCCCAATTCTTTATCAGGGCTAATCCAGCTGCACCAGATTTTTCTGGGTGAAACTGTGTTGCACTGATGTAGCCATCTTCAACAGCAGCTAAAAACTTTTCACCGTGCGTGCTCCACCCCTGTGTTGTACCAACTGCTTTTTTCGCCGCATAAGAATGAACAAAATAAAAGGATTCGCCTTCAACGCCGCTAAATAGTGTTGATGTAGAGGCTGCTTCAACTGTGTTCCAGCCCATGTGAGGCAAAATCGGTGCGTCCAACTGCGAAACTGTTCCTTCCCAAATTCCGATTCCAGCATGTGGTGTGCCATCAGAATGTTCTGTGCCTTTAGAAAACATGATTTGCATACCAATACAGATGCCAAGTGTTGGACGCTCTTTCGCCAAACGTTCCCGCACAATTGCAGCGCCATCAACCGCATTTAAGCCATTCATGCATGCAGCAAATGCGCCAACACCTGGAACTACTAATCCTTCTGCCTCAAGTGCAACTGATCGATCAGATGTTACAACTACATCTTTTCCTGCTGTTGCAAATGCACGTTCGGCTGATCGTAGATTTCCAGATCCGTAATCAAGAATTGCTATCAAAGAGAACCTTTTGTTGATGGGATTCCGGCTACTCGGCCATCTAGTGAAACCGCATCACGTAATGCACGTGCAACAGCCTTGAATTGTGCTTCAAATACGTGGTGGGCATTACGACCTTCTAGAACGCGAATGTGTAATGCGATGCGCGCTTCAGCAACGATTGACTCCCAGATGTGCTTCCCCAGGGTTGTGTCAAAGGTGCCGATTAGTTCAACAATTTCTGGTTGACGGTGCACTAAATATGGACGACCAGAAAGATCAACCGCTGCCTGAACCAAAACCTCATCTAACGGAACCATTGAATCGCCAAAGCGACGGATCCCTGCTTTATCGCCAAGTGCTTCACGCAGTGCCTGACCAAAGGCAAGGGATGTGTCCTCAACTGTGTGGTGTGAATCAACATCAACATCACCAGTTGTCTTAACTGTTAGATCAAAACCTGAATGCTTGCCCAATTGAGACATCATGTGATCAAAGAATGGAACCCCTGTCGCAACATCAATGATGCCCTGGCCATCTAGATTCAGCTCAACGAGTACATGTGACTCCTTGGTCTTTCTTTCGACGCGTGCTGTTCTCATGGGTCTCTCCTTCTTAAATGAGCTCTTTGAGGGCTGAAATAAACAAATTGTTTTCGGCTTCATTGCCAATGGTCACTCTTAAGTACCCTAATAATCCCACATCTCGAATCAGAACACCCTTTTCCAGCAGCGCAGCCCACAGTTGTGGCGCATCCTGCTTAAATCCAGTGAACAAAACAAAGTTTGCGCTGCTTGGAATCGTTGTCAGTCCCATATCGTGAAGTGCCTGAACAACTATTGCTCGCGATTCAATGAGGTAGGAGACTCCTGCTAACAACTCTTGTCGGTGATCGATGGCCACTTGTGCGGCAGCTTGCGTTAAGGCACTGAGGTGGTACGGCAAGCGCACAATCATCATCGCATCTTTAACGCTTACATCACTTACCAAATAACCAACACGTGCACCAGCAAAGGCAAATGCCTTGCTCATGGTCCGAATAACAATTACATGTGGGTTATTAGCAATTAAGGTCACCGCAGATATTTCTTGCGAGAACTCTGCATACGCCTCATCAACAACAAGCAATCCCCCAACAGATTTAGCAGCATCTGCCAAGATTTGAATTGAATCAATTGTGACAGCACCACCAGTTGGATTGTTAGGCGTTGTAATAAAGGTCAATGTTGGTTTGTGCTTTTGGATTTCTGCCACCGCATCAGCGGTATTTAAAGAAAAATCAGCGTTGCGCTTTCCATCAATCCATTGTGCGCCTGTGACCTTTGCAATAAGTGGATGCATTGAATAAGAAGGCGTAAATCCAAGGACCGGTCCCCCGGCAAATGCCAAGAAAATTGATTGAATGATTTCATTGCTGCCATTTGCTGCCCAGAGATTATCTACTGAAAACTTTGTGCCACTTTGCTCGTTAATGTAATCCGCAAGCTTTGTGCGCAGAACAGTTGCATCACGATCTGGATAGCGGTTTAAATCAGCTGCAACCTTTGCTACTGCATCAGTAATTGCCTTTTGCAAAGCAAGTGAGGGTTGATATGGATTTTCGTTTGTATTAAGTGCTGCTTGTGCTGGCACTTGTGGGGCGCCATACGGTGATAGTGGGCGAAGATTTTCGCGCAGCGGCAACCAACTTGGCCAACTCATTTCAAATTCTCCAAGCGAGCGGTCATTGCTTCACCGTGTGCCGGTAAATCTTCAGCGTTAGCAAGGGTTACAACGGTATCGACAATGTCCGTAAATGCCTTTTGGCCGTATTCGATAAAGTGCAATCCACGCAAGAAAGTTTGCACAGATAAACCACTTGAATGGCAGGCGCATCCGCCAGTAGGTAAGACGTGATTTGAGCCAGCGGAGTAATCTCCTAATGAAACTGGTGAGAATCGACCGATAAAGACAGCGCCAGCATTGCGAATCTTCGCCGCATCTGTGCGTGCATTGACAGTTTGAATTTCAAGGTGCTCCGCCGCATATGCGTTAACGACATCCAAACCTTGTTCAATAGAATCCACTAAGGCGATGGCTGATTGCACACCAGAAAACGCAACCTTGATTCGATCAGCGTGCTTGGTCGCTGCAACGCGAGTTTTAAGTTCTGCTTGAACTGCTTTAGCCAATTCTGGAGAATCTGTAACAAGAACAGCTGCTGCAATCACATCGTGTTCTGCCTGGCTAATTAAATCCGCAGCAACATCAGCTGCAATCGCTGAAGAATCGGCAAGAATTGCAATTTCTGTTGGACCTGCTTCTGAATCAATTCCGATCACTCCACGAAGCGCACGCTTGGCAGCGGCAACATAAATATTTCCGGGTCCTGTTACTAAATCTGCCTTCTCGCAAACGCCGTCCATGCCATAAGCAAATAGAGCGATTGCTTGCGCTCCCCCGACCGCGTAGACCTCAGTAATTCCAAGGAGGGCGCACGTTGCAAGAATTGTTGGGTGCGGCAATCCACCAAACTCTTTTTGTGGTGGTGAAGCAACTGCAATTGATTGCACCTTTGCAATTTGCGCCGGAATTACATTCATCATCACGCTGCTGGGATACACCGCACGTCCACCAGGAACATATAAGCCCACGCGATCAACCGGAACCCACTTTTCAGTAACTGTTCCGCCGTCAATGACAATGGTGGTTTTTTCAGACCGTACTTGGTCGTTATGAACTTTCTTAACTCTTGAAATCGAAAGCTCTAGTGCTTCTCTAATCGCTGGTGCTAATTGTAAAAGCGCCTCATCCAGTGCGTGTTGTGGCACTCGGATACTGGCAGGAGTTACATCATCAAACTCTTGCGCCAAGGCGATTAGATCTGCTTCGGTGCCATTTTTCACCCGATCAAGGATTGGTTGGATCAACACCATCGCTTCTGCAACATAGAGCGTGGCACGAGGAAGCTCTAGGTTGTATTGGGCTTTAGACAGGGCTCGTCCGCGCAGGTCAACGGTACGAATCATTAGGCAATTGTAACGGCTTAGCCCAATACCTTGAGGCTCAATTTAAACGAGGCAGTTAGGCCCCAGGATCGATTTCAAATCCGCGCTCAAACTCGGAGATGATGTGATTAATGCATCAACCTTCATAACTGTGCTATTTCCATTGTCATTGAGTTGTAGATGAACTTCACGTTTGCCTGGATGTGAACGCAAGATTTCCTTGATTCGATCAACGACGGGAGGGGTGCACTGTTGAATTGGCAATGAGATAACAAGTGGTCCCGTTGGGGTCGCATTGATATCTGGCATCGACATTTCAAGTGCCGTGAACCGCAATTTGTCTTCTCGACGGTCCACGCGTCCGCGAATTGTGACGATGCGGTCCTCTGTTAATGACATGGAGTATTGGTTATACGTATTGGCAAAGAATAGAACTTCAAGTGATCCTTCAAGGTCTTCGACCGTGACAACAGCCCATGATGCACCTTGTCTAGAAACTTTACGAGTAACACTTGTAATCAATCCACCAATAGTTACGATTGATTCATGTTGAGCGCCATCATCAACAATTTCGCTGATGGACATATCCGTACTGGCACGCAAAACATGTTCTACGCCAAGTAATGGATGATCTGAAACGTATAGCCCTAACATTTCTCGTTCGTAGGACAACAGCATCGACTTATCCCACTCGCCCGTTGGAACTTCGATATCTAATCCAGAAACAGCGGTGACTGCTTCGCCACCAAATAAATCAAATTGCCCAATTGCTTCAGCCCGCTTTGTTTCAATAACAGAATCAATTGCTTCAAGATGAACAGCTATTAATCCTTTTCGGGTTGATCCCAATGATCCGAAAGCTCCGGCCTTAATTAGGGACTCAATCGTTTTCTTGTTACACACCTGTGCATCAACCTTGGCTAGGAAATCTCCAAAGGATGTATATCGACCCTTGCTAGTGCGGGAATTCTTAATCGACGCCACAACGCCTTCGCCGACATTTCTGATCGCCGCTAACCCAAAACGAATATCGACGCCACATGGCGTGTATTCGGCATCGGATTCATTGACATCAGGTGATAAAACCTTAATTCCCATGCGACGACATTCGGATAAGTACAGCGCCGACTTGTCCTTGTCGTCGCGAACTGATGTAAGCAAGGCTGCCATGTACTCGGTCGGATAATTAGCTTTTAAGTACGCAGTCCAATATGAAACAACACCATAGCCAGCAGAGTGCGCACGGTTAAATGCATAATCAGAGAATGGAATCAAGACTTCCCATAAACGTTTAATCGCAGCCGTTGAAAATCCATTCTCCTTCATGCCTGCTTCAAAGGGAACGTACTCTTTATCCAAAATCTCTTTGTTCTTCTTACCCATTGCCTTGCGCAAAAGATCCGCGCGGCCGAGCGAGAAGCCCGCAACCTTTTGTGCAATCGCCATTACCTGCTCTTGATACACGATTAATCCATAGGTATCGCCAAGAATCTCTTGCAACGGCTCAGTTAATTCTGGATGAATTGATTCGACAGGTTTGCGCTTATTTTTACGATCGGCGTAGTTGTTATGTGCGTTCTCACCCATAGGTCCTGGGCGATATAAGGCAATAACAGCTGAAATATCTTCAAATGAATCTGGTGACATGCTCTTGAGCAAGGCACGCATTGGTCCACCGTCAAGCTGGAAGACACCCAAAGTGTCTCCACGACTTAGTAATTCGTACGTCTTTGGATCATCCAGAGTCAACGTTTCTAAAACAACATCAATTCCTTGGTTCGCCTTAATGTTAAGTAGACAATCATCTAGTACCGAAAGATTTCGCAGTCCCAAGAAATCCATCTTTAGCAGCCCTGTTGCTTCGCAAGCACCCATATCAAATTGAGTAATGATGGCGCCATCGGCCTCGCGGCGATGAATTGGGATTACATCTAATAATGGTTCGCGAGACAAAATAACTCCAGCTGCGTGCACACCCCATTGACGTTTTAAGCCTTCAAGGCCGCGAGCGGTATCAACGACGCGCTTTGAATCAGGATCTGAGTTATACAAAGCACGGAACTCGCCTGCTTCTCCGTATCGATCATCTTTAGAATCAAAAACTCCGCTTAAGGAAATGTCCTTACCCATAACTGTCGGAGGTAAAGCTTTAGTTAATTTCTCGCCAATTACATATGGATAGCCAAGAACTCGTGTTGAATCTTTAATGGCTTGCTTAGATTTGATAGTTCCATACGTGATGATCTGAGCAACTCGGTCCTCACCATATTTATTTGTGGCGTATCGAATCATTTCGCTGCGACGACGTTCGTCAAAGTCCAAGTCAATATCAGGCATGGAAATACGTTCAGGGTTAAGGAATCGCTCAAACAAAAGCCCATGTTCTAAGGGATCCAGGCCAGTGATACCAAGAGCGTATGCGACCAGTGATCCTGCAGCAGAGCCGCGACCTGGACCAACGCGGATACCAACCTCTTTGGCATGTGCGACAAGGTCGGCAACTACAAGGAAGTAACCCGGAAAGCCCATCTTTTCCATAACGCCGAGCTCGTACTGCAAGCGAGTTTCATGGTCTGGCGTTATGCGATCACCCATTCGACTCTTGAGGCCGCGCTCTGCTTCCTTTTTAAGCCATGAATCTTCACTCTCGCCAGCTGGAACTTCGAACTGAGGCAACAAATTTTCACCTTCACGAAGTGTGATGTTGCAACGCTCAGCTATAAGTAAGGTGTTGTCACAACTTTCTGGAATCTCTTTAAAAAGCTCACGCATTTGTACTGCGGTCTTGACATAAAAGGTGTCATTATCAAATTTAAATCGCTTGGGATCTGCCAAGGTAGATCCAGATTGCACGCACAATAAGGCTTCATGTGCAGCAGCATCTTCTTGACGTGTGTAGTGAAGATCATTAGTAGCAAGTAGCGGTAACCCTAATTCTTTACCAAGTTTTAATAGATCTGCTTTTACTCGCGTTTCAATTTCAATTCCGTGATCCATGACTTCTAGATAAAAATTTCCTTTACCAAAAATATCTTGATATGCACTAGCTGCTTTGATCGCTTCTTTATATGCACCCATACGCAAACGGGTTTGGATTTCTCCACCCGGGCAGCCAGTCGTTGCAATTAGTCCTTCTGAATATTTAGCAAGTAATTCGCGGTCCATGCGCGGCTTGTAGTAATAACCTTCAAGCGATGCCAACGATGACAGTCGAAATAGATTTGCAAGTCCTTGGTTGTTTTCAGCCAGAATTGTCATGTGAGTATACGCGCCGCCGCCAGACACATCATCTTCCCCACCAGCAGCCCACTGAACTCGCTTTTTATCAAAACGTGATTCGGGAGCAACATATGCTTCGATTCCGATAATCGGTTTTACCTCATATTTTTTTGCAGCTTTATAAAAATCAAAAGCACCAAATACATTTCCGTGGTCTGTCATTGCTATTGCAGGCATGCCTTGTGCCTTGACTTCGGACATTAAATCGTCGACACGAGCCGCACCATCGAGCATTGAATACTCGGTGTGGACGTGCAGATGTACGAAATTATCTGTGGACATGATTGGCGAGATTAGTGCTTATGGAAGAACTGCGTCGGAAAGCAACGCCAGGGAGCGTGTGAGATCGGCTGGGTATGGTGCTTCAAAGTGAAGCGCTGCGCCAGTCACGGGATGGGCGAATGTGAGTTCGGCAGCATGAAGCCAGGGTCTAGACATTCCTAAACTCTTACCCAGCACCGGATCTGCGCCATATGTCGTGTCCCCGACCAAAGGGTGATGCAGGGCGGAAAAGTGAACACGAATTTGGTGGGTGCGTCCTGTTTCTAACTCAATTTTCACCATAGATACGCCACGATAAAATTCGATAACTTCGTAATGAGTAATTGATTCTTTTCCTGTTGCCATTACCGCAAAACGGTGATCCTCTTTTGGATGGCGATCAATTGGAGCATCAATAGTCCCGGTTGTTGGATCCATATGACCTTGAACCATTGCGTGATACACCTTGTCGACTGTGCGATTTCGAAAAGCATCTTTGAGTACATGAAATGCCGTGTCGCTTTTTGCAACAATCATTAATCCACTTGTACCAACATCTAGTCGATGCACAATTCCTTGACGCTCTGCAGGACCAGATGTAGAAATTGAGTAGCCAGCTGCCATTAATGCGCCAACAACTGTTGGTCCTGTCCATCCTGGACTTGGGTGAGCGGCGCAACCAACTGGCTTATCAATAACAACGAGGTCACTGTCATCATAAATAATGCTTAGGCCATCAATAGGGGTTAATGGAATTGGATCAGAATTAATTGGTTCTGGCATCAAAACTTCGATTACTTGTCCGGCGGTAACACGATCTGATTTTGGCATCGCCTTGCCACCGGATGTGATGTCACCATCTTCAAGTAATTTAACGACCGCTGTTCGTGACAACCCAAGGACACGAGTTAAAGCACTATCAATGCGTTCGCCAGCAACACCTTCGGGCACTGTCAAGGTACGGGAGATGCGATTGCTCATGCCTATGAGCCTACCTTTGAAATGGGTGGAATGTTTCGGGCGGTAAGTACAACTGAAATAAGGGCGGCAATAACGATCGCTGAGTCTGCAATGTTGAATATTGGCCAATTAGGCAGCTGCATCCAATCAATCACGTGGCCTCGCAATAAACCTGGCTCACGAAAAATTCGATCAATGGAATTTCCAATAATTCCCCCTAAAACAAGGCCTAAAACAACGGCCCAGCCCTTAGAGGTAATTCGTGGCGAAAAGTACAAAATCGTAACTAGAACTATTAGGGAAAAAATCGTAAGAAAGATGGTTGCGCCAGTTGCAAATGAGAAAGCGGCGCCTGGATTTCGAACCAAAGTAAGTTGAAAAAAAGAGCCAAAGACTTTGATATTTGATCTCTGCGAGAGCGTGCTAACAGCCCAGATTTTTGTTGCTAAGTCGAGGATCCAAACAAACCAGGCAACACTAAAGAGTGTGCGCCATGTGCGCACCGTTAGCGCCGTTCTTCCTTCTGCTTGCACAGCATGCAGAGTGTTGCGCGCGGAAATACTTGAAGGCGCGCCTTACCAATTGGCGATCCGCACTCTTCGCAATTTCCATATGTTTTATTATCAATACGTTCTAGTGCGCGTTCTGTTTGCAAAACCATGTCACGGGCATTAATTACCAATGACATTTCATGTTCGCGCTCAAAAGTTTTTGTACCAGCATCGGCTTGATCATCGCCTGCGCCTTCGCCAGATTCCTGAATCAATTCATCCATTTCACGTTCGACAACGGCTAGTTCTTTGCGAAGACGGTCTAGCTCCTTTGAAATCTCGGTACGAACCGCCTTAATTTCTGCATTAGTCCACGGTGCCTCAGAGTCACTTACAACTACGGGAGTAGGAGCAACTTTGATTGGCTTAAGAGGAGCAATCTTCTTGCCACTTTTGACTGGACGCGGCGGAGGTGGCATAACCAAGCGACGCTCTTCAATGACAGGTGCAACTACTGGAGCTGTAACTGTCGAGACCGATACCGTTTGAGATTTTTCATCAACTGTAAGAGTGGTCTTTGAAGGAAATGGTTTTCCTGCCGCTTTTTTAACCGGAATGCTTTTAACTACTGGCTTTTTAGCAGGAGCCGCTTTTTTTGCTGGAGCTTTCTTTGCTGGAGCTTTTTTTGCTGGAGCTTTCTTGGCCGCAACCTTCTTAGCCGGCGCTGCCTTTTTAGCGGCTACTTTCTTTGCTGGAGCCTTTTTCGCTGGTGCAGCCTTTTTCGCAGGCGCTTTCTTGGCAACCGCTTTTTTAACAGGCTTCTTAGGCATGTCGCGAACCTTATGCCCAAGTAGGCACCTATACCAATTGCGCCACGGTGAATTTTTTATATCTCTATGACCTACACTTAAGGCCTCGCGTTCAAGGCGTTGACGGGGCAATCACCTCACGAGCCGGCAGGAAGAAATGGGCTAGCGCTCATCTAGAACCAGCACGAGAGATAAGAAGTGGTGCACTTAGGTGCGCAAGGCGGGTGGTACCGCGAAAGCTGCAAATGCAGCGATCGTCCCTCCAGAGATTGTTTTCTGGAGGATTTTTTTATGTCATTTCGCGCCATCCCAGCAGCAGTAGATCTGCCTGCCGTCGAACATTCGATTCTAAAGTTCTGGCGCGACAATTCAATCTTTGAAAAAACAGTTGCAGCCCGCGATGGTGCACCAACCTGGACCTTTTATGAGGGTCCACCAACAGCAAATGGAATGCCAGGAACTCACCACATCGAAGCCAGAGTATTTAAGGATTTGTTTCCGCGTTTTCACACCATGAAAGGCAAGCAGGTAACACGCAAAGCTGGTTGGGATTGCCACGGTTTGCCTGTTGAAATTGCCGTAGAAAAAGAGTTGGGATTTTCTGGCAAGGGCGATATTGAAAAATTCGGAATTGCTCCATTCAATGACAAGTGCCGCGAATCAGTACAGCGCCACGTAACTGCCTTTACAGATATGACAGATCGAATGGGTTTCTGGGTTGATTTTGATGAGGCCTACTGGACCATGTCGCCTGAATATGTTGAATCAGTATGGTGGTCATTAAAAGAGATCTGGAAGAAAGGTCTGCTAGTTCAAGATCATCGTGTTGCACCGTATTGCCCTCGTTGCGGAACAGGGCTGTCAGATCACGAATTAGCACAAGGCTACGAGACTGTTACAGATCCTTCAGTATTTGTTCGTTTCCCAATTACTTCAGGGGATCTTGCAGCTCTTAAAGCTTCCTTGCTGGTGTGGACCACTACCCCGTGGACCTTGGTTTCTAATACTGCAATTGCTGTTCACCCAGATGTCGAATACGTTGCAATCGAAGTTACTGATGATGAAACGACTGAGGTACTCGTTGTTGCCCAAAACTTGATGGAAGCAGTTAAGGGCGAAAAGAAGATTTTAAAAACCATGCTTGGCAAGGAACTTGAACGCACTACATACAAGCGTCCATTTGATTACATCGAAATTCCAGATGCCCACTTTGTGGTTTTGGCTACGTATGTAACTACTGAAGATGGCACCGGTTTAGTTCACCAGGCACCAGCCTTTGGCGCCGATGACTTAGCGGTCTGTCGTAGTTATGGATTGCCCGTTGTAAATCCAATTGCACCTGATGGACACTTCTTACCTGATGTTCCTGTTGTAGCTGGAATGTTCTTTAAAGATGCAGATAAGCCTTTGGTCAAAGAGTTAAAGGCAAGTGGTGCCCTGTACAAGCATCAGCAATACGAGCACACATATCCGCACTGCTGGCGCTGTCACACAGCCCTGATGTATTACGCGCAACCATCGTGGTACATCCGCACAACTTCGATTAAAGACGCATTGCTTCGCGAAAATGCAAAAACAGATTGGCATCCTGAAACAATTAAGGAAGGTCGCTATGGCGATTGGCTTAACAACAATATTGACTGGGCGCTTTCGCGCAACCGTTTTTGGGGAACACCGCTACCTATCTGGCGTTGTGAGAACAAGCATGAAGTGTGTATCGATTCACTGAAAGAGCTTGGCGAACTAGCTGGAAAAGAGCTTTCAAACCTTGATCCACATCGTCCATTTGTTGATGACATTACCTTTACCTGTGCTGAGTGTGCAGCAACAATGACACGTGTACCTGAAGTTATTGACTGTTGGTACGACTCTGGTGCAATGCCATTTGCGCAGTGGGGATATCCGCATAAGGAAGGTTCTGTAGAAAAGTTCAAGGCGTCATACCCTGCCGACTTTATCTGCGAAGCAATCGACCAGACCCGTGGCTGGTTCTACACTTTAATGACTATTGGAACATTGGTCTTTGATCAATCTTCATATAAAACCGTGCTGTGCCTAGGGCACATCCTGGATAAAGATGGTCGCAAAATGAGTAAACACCTAGGCAATGTTCTAGAACCAATGGCACTTATGGATCAACATGGCGCAGATGCAGTCCGTTGGTACATGTTGGCAGCAGGATCGCCGTGGGCAGCTCGACGCGTAGGTCATGACAGTCTTAATGAGGTTGTTCGAAAGACCTTATTGACGTACTGGAACACCGTTTCCTTCCATGCGCTCTATGCAAATGCTTCTAACTTTGAGATTTCACAAACACCAGCACTGGCAGATCGTCCACTAATGGATCGTTGGATTATTTCTGAACTCAACATTTTAATTCAAGAGGTCGATGCTGCGCTAGAAGACTTTGATTCGCAGATCGCGGGCCGAGCTCTTGCTCGCTTTATCGATGATTTGTCTAACTGGTATGTACGTCGCTCTCGTCGCCGTTTCTGGGATGGCGATAATGCAGCCCTAGGCACGCTGCATGAATGTTTAGTGACTCTGACAAAGTTATTAGCTCCACTAGTTCCGTTTATTACCGAACAAGTGTGGCAAGAGCTTGTGCGCCCAACAGATGCAACTTCAGTGGCTTCGGTTCACTTAGCTAATTGGCCAATAGCCCAAACATCTGACATCGATACCGAACTTGGAGCTCAAGTAGCTTTGACGCGACGCATTGTAGAACTTGGCCGTGCAACGCGCGCTGAATCTGGAATCAAGATTCGCCAGCCTTTGGGCCGTGCTTTAATTGCAGCAAGTGGTTGGTCCACTTTGCCAGAACAAATGCGCGAACAAATTGCTGATGAGTTAAATGTGCAAACCCTCGAAGACATTGCTTCAGCTGATGGCGATTTAGTGGACATCAGCGTTAAGGCTAACTTCAAATCATTAGGTGCGAAATTCGGCGGCGCAGTTCAAGATATTTCAAAAGCAATTGCTGCAACTGATGCAACTACATTAGTAAAGATTTTACGCGCAGCCGGCACAACCTCCGTGGGTGCCTGGGAAATCGCGCTCGATGATCTTGTTATCACTGAAGTTCCAAAGAGTGGATGGAGCGTTTCTTCTCATGATGGAGAAAGTGTTGCTCTGGACCTCGAACTGACCCCTGCATTGCTTGCAGCCGGTAGCGTGCGTGAAGTAATCAGATTCATCCAGGAACGTAGAAAGAGCGATGGCTTTGATATCTCTGATCGCATTAATCTCACTTGGAATGCTACCGATGAGATTGCCGCATCAATTGAATCTGACATGCAACACATTGCGGATGAGGTTTTGGCTGTGTCAATGGTGCGGGATAGCTCGCTAGCCATTGAAGATACAGAAATTGGCGTTGCGGTCGTATTAATTAAAAGCTAAATACTTCTGACAAAGCCCATCAATAACTGTGTTCCGAAAAAGAGCACAATAAAACTCATGTCTAGACTTACCGCACCAAGTCGAAGTGGTGGCACAAATCTACCTACAAATTTCATTGGCTTGTCGGTGATTGTATAAATCGCTTCAACTAGATACAGGATTGGACCCTTCGGGCGCCAGCTACGAGAAAACATTTGAACATAATCAAAAATCAAACGTCCAAGTAAGGCAAAGAGGAATACTTGCAGAATTGTTGCAAGCAATGAGCCAACGCTCAACATAGGTCAGCTTTGGTTAAAAAAGCTTGCTTGTGCAGCAGCTGATTTGTCTTCGATGCTGACGTTGACATTTGCTGGTGAGATCAGAAATACCTTCTTGGTTACACGTTCGATTGTTCCGTGCAAACCAAATGCGAGTCCGCTTGCAAAATCAACCAGACGCTTGTGTTCTGATTCATCCATATCGGTGAGGTTAATGATTACTGGATTTCCTAAGCGAAAGTGCTCACCGATTGTGCGGGCCTCGTTGTAGAAACGTGGATGCAAAGTAACGATGCGATCTAAAACTGGAAGATCAAGTTGGGGCGCTACTTCAACAGCTGATGTGTGACGAACCGCTGACACTGAACGAGCTTCGCGAGTCTTAATGCGAACATCACCGGTTGCTGCAACACCTGGAGTGGCAGATGTTTGTGGAGTATCAAACTCGGGATCATCCATCAAGCCAAGATAGTTTCCGATACGACGCATTGGATTAGACATATCCAAAGTTTATAGGTGGGGTGAGCGAGAACCGAGGATTGATGAACCTATGCGCACATGTGTCGCGCCATGCACAATTGCCGATTCGTAGTCTCCACTCATGCCTGCAGATAACGACTGCGCTGAAGGAAAAAGCTTCATAAACTCGGTATGAATTAATGCTAATTGGGCAAACCCTTGGTTGGGATCCATGCCCAAGGGAGGCACCGACATCAGGCCGGCCAGGGTATGAGTCTCTGATTTTTCAACTGCGGTGGCTAATGAATACAAATCTTCAAGACCTGCTCCCCCTCGATGATGTGCGCCATCTAATGAAACTTGCAAGAAAATTTCCAAAGGATGCGGCGCAACTTTTTCAATGATTTCAAAATGTCGTGGGTCATCTAAAGAGTGAATGACAGATGCCCAGGAGGTAATCGATTTCAACTTATTGCTTTGAATCTGACCCTGAAAGTGCCATTTTCCGGAAACGATTGCCGCCTTCTCAGCACCTTCGGCATCACGGTTTTCTCCAAAATCTCGAACACCTAGTTCATACAAAATCTGTGCATCACTAACAGGAAAGGTCTTTGTAACGGCAACGATGGTTACTTCATGGTCGGCCACCGCGGAAATCCTTGAGCGTACTAACTCTAAGTTCTGAGCCAGTTCTTCAGCACGGTTCATAAGCTAACTACTCCAGCAAAACGTCCAGTTGGATTATCCCTGCGGTGTGAAAAGTAAAGTGGATCTTCTTTAGTGCAGATTATTGAAGCTTCGTAGGAAACGCCCTCGGTGCGCAAATCTGCGATTAAACCAGCTGAAAGATTTAGAGCCGGCGTTCCATGAAGTGTGGTTGAAAAAGCTCGTGGATTATCCGCAATTACTTCTTGTTGCATATCAAAAGGCACCTCGTAACATTTACCACAGATCGATGGGCCGAGAATTGCATGGACCTCGATGGCTCCAAGGGTGCGCATCTGATGCAAAGCTTTTATAGCAACTCTATTAACCAGACCTGCTCGTCCGACATGCACAGCGGCTACCGCCTCTTGCGAAATAAGCAGCAAAGGAATGCAATCTGCAACCATGACCGCTAGAGAAATTCCCTTAGTTGCCGTAACTAGAGCATCACATGTTGGCTCTTGCTCCAGCACATGGTCAATTACAACTACATCACTTCCATGCAGTTGATTCATGAATTGCGTGTCCCCAAGTAATGCACGATTGGCAGCGACTGCAGAAGGATCATCACCGACATGAAAACCAAAGTTCAAAGATTCATACACGCCAAGGCTTGAGCCTTTGCGTCGATCGGTAAATAAGTGAGGCAAAGCCTTACTTCATGAAGTCAGGGACGTCGATTTCATCCTCTGCAACAAGCTCTTCAAAGGTCACGCGACGCTTGGGAGTGTCATTGCCAAGATCAAGTGCAACAGAGATTGGATCATTTGCTGGAATCGGATCTGCAACGCCACCTAGCGTTGCTACATTAATTGTCGGAGCTGAAACCCGCTTAGGTTCACCACCTTCAAAACCAGCAGCAACAACAGTAATTCGCACCTCATCACCAAGAGCGTCATCGATCGTGGTTCCGAAAATAAACTTTGCGTTTGGATGCACAGCAGATTGAACTAGTTCGCACGCTTCGTTGACTTCGAATAAACCAAGATCTGACCCGCCAGATACAGAAAGTAGTACACCCATAGCTCCATCGATTGATGCTTCAAGGAGCGGACTTGAAATAGCTAACTCAGCTGCACGAATCGCTCGATTTTCTCCACGTGCAGAACCAATTCCCATTAAAGCAGAACCAGCACCAGACATGACAGCCTTAACATCGGCAAAGTCCAGATTTATTAAACCAGGTTGAGTAATAATCTCTGTAATTCCCTGAACGCCTGACAGTAAAACTTGATCAGCGCTTTTGAAAGCATCGGCTAATGTAATTGTGCGATCTGAAATTGCGAGCAAGCGATCATTAGGAATAACGATCAGTGTATCTACCTCGGCACGAAGCGCTTCGATACCAACATCAGCTTGAGCCGAACGCAACTTAGCTTCAAATGAGAATGGACGTGTGACAACACCAATAGTTAATGCACCGATTTCTTTTGCAATCTTTGCAACGATTGGTGCAGCACCCGTTCCGGTTCCGCCACCTTCTCCGGCAGTAACAAACACCATGTCTGCGCCACGAAGAATTTCTTCAATGTCGTCTGCATGATCGAGTGCAGCTTCACGTCCTTTATCTGGATCCATGCCTGCGCCAAGTCCGCGCGTTGTCTTTCGACCAATATCTAGTTTTACATCGGCATCACTCATTAATAAATGTTGTGCATCTGTATTAATCGCAATGAACTCGACGCCCTTTAATCCGACGTCAATCATTCGATTGATTGCGTTAACTCCACCGCCACCAATACCTACAACTTTGATGACCGCTAAATAATTTTGTGGTGAAGCCACAATATTTCCTCCTTATGAACCATAAACCTCAACTTGAGGCTTACTATTCAATGCTTTTCGATAAGGCGAACCTAAAGCGCATACGGGTGATTATCAAACACCGACATGAAGTGTTTACCG
>B570J29032_109959237_pt1 | contig 20488 bp, 21 predicted proteins | sample LakMenEpi16Nov12_FD_29032 | JGI IMG/M metagenome (IMG submission 29032) | reverse complement strand
ATAATTTTAAAAGAAGTCCTGTTATTGATCAAAACACGGGGCAGGTAGACACTAGATATAATCAAATGGCTCAGGACCAAGACTATTTTATCCCAGTAAGAGACACAAACGCACCTTCACCAATAGAGACTCTACCAGGAGCATCTAACCTATCTGAGATTGCAGACATTCAATACCTTCAGAAAAAATTGTTTACTGCACTTAGAGTACCTAAACCATTCTTAGGATTTGAGGAGGTTAATGGTGAAGGTAAAAACTTAGCGTTACAAGATATTAGATTTGCTAGAACAATCAATAGAATTCAACAAGCAATGATACAAGAATTAAATAAGATTGCTATCATTCATTTATATATTTTAGGGTTAGAAGATGAGTTAGAAAACTTTACACTAACATTGAATAACCCGTCTACTCAGGCAGAGATGTTAAAGGTAGAACAAACTCAATTAAAGGTAACCCTATATAAAGATGTAGTATCAGATGCGGGTAATGGATTCGGAACAATGTCAATGACTAGGGCGAAAAAAGAAATTTTAGGAATGTCTGAAGAAGAAATAAGAAATGATTTAGAACAACAAAGATTAGAAAAAGCTGCCGCAGCAGAAATGGAACAAACCGCAACTATCATTAAGAAGACAGGTATCTTTGATAGGGTAGATAAACTTTATGGTGATTTTTCTACATTAACCGGTGGTGTACCCGCAGAGGGTGGTGGTGAAGAAGGTGAAGGCACAGGTGGTGATGACTTAGGTGGGTTCGGAACAGACACTGGAGGTGACTTAGGTGGAATCGGAACAGACACTGGTGGTGCAGAACCCGCACCAACCGAAGAGTCAATAAAGAAAAAAGACAATCTTTTATTAGAGCAAGGAAGAAGAAGATACGAAGAGAAAGTTAATAAATATCAAAGAATTTATTTAAATAGACTTATGGAAAGTTTAGATAAGGATGAAAGGGTTTTTAACTTAGATGAGGTAGAAAAGGATACTGAAATACTAAACTCTAAAATTAGTGATATGGCAAAAGAAATCGATAATTTAATTAAATAGAACTTTTTTATAAATTCAGAATATTTATTTATAAAAAAGAACATGGAGAATTTTGGTAATATTAAAGATACCTTTAAAAATTTAGTAGTAGAGTCTATAATTAAAAAAAACGAAAAGAGTAAAAAACTATTTTCTAAATTTTTAAAAACAATTAAAGAAAATAAAACATTAAAGAATCAATATCTAATTTATAGTAATTTACAAAATAGTAGGTTCGATGATGGTGTTGAGGCGAAAGAATTCGTTAAGGAGAATATTGAACTACTTAAAGGTTTAAACGAAGGACATATCGTAAAAGGTAATGAGTTTTTCGTTAAATTACTTAAAGGTAATAAAATCATAAAAGAAAATCAAGAATTCTATAATAAAATATCTTATTTAGTTAACACCGAAAAAACACCTTCGAATATTAAAAAAATTAATGAGACAATTAATTATATAGTTAAAAATATGTTAGAAAAAGAGGAAGTAAAAGAGGTTGTTACGGAAAGTGTATATTTACCATCTAGTGTGTTAACAAAATTGGCAGTAAATAAGTTTAATTCTAGATATTCTAACATTAGTGAGTCAGAAAAAGAAATCATTAAAACAGTACTTAATGGTACAAGTGAAGATAAAGAAAATATTTTCAATAAATTAAAAAGAGAGTGTATTGATGGTATCGATACTAAATTAAATGAGTCTTCTGATTTAGATCTTAAAGATAAACTATTAAAAGTTAAGGATAAACTACTGAACAATAGTTTCAACATAGATTCTTTTACTACTGATATTACAAGATTACACGATTTAAAAGAATCAATATAACTAATAAAAAAATAAGAAAAATGAAAAAAAGAGTAATAAGACTTAGTGAATCTGATTTACAAAGAATTGTAAAAAGAGTGATTAAAGAAAATATGATTAATGAATTAGGTGGGATGGACGATGGACACCCTAGATTCGGTGATGTTAAATTTTCTGATTTATCGAGAGACGAAATATTAAGAATGGGTGGTAGTGAATACTCAGAAGATTCTGACGATGATTTAACTGATGACAATGAATATTATGACTTTGATGGTGATATTGATGACTTAAAGGGTGGTCGTAGAGGGAAATTGCCAATTATGAGGTCAATGCCTTCACGACATAATACCGGAGATAGACCGTTCAGAAGAGGAAATAGAAAAATGTAAAAAAACGGATTAGGGCCGTTATTGTCTACGGACAAATATTACCCACTAGAGTTCGCTACTATAGTGGGTTTTATTTGCGATTAAATTTGACATTTCACGAATATTTTTGTATTATTATTAACAAACTTTTAAATAACAATACATGAAAAAAATTATGAATGAAATTAGGAAAAGAAATCAAATTAGATTTATTAGAAAACTATAAAACTAAGATTGGTACTGTTAACAACAAAGAATCAAAAAGTATCTATATTAATCTATCTGCGTGGGGCGAATTAGATGAATTAGACGAAAATCTAAATTACGAATATTTTTTAAGTAATTTAAGAAAAAAAATAAAACAAAAATTAAACAACTATCTAGATCAAGATTTATACTACAATAACAAATACATTGTAGATTTAGATATGAGAACTTCAGGACTATCAGTAGAAAAAAAAAGTTTTATGTCTTGTGAAATAACACTCTTCCAAAAAAGACATTATCCGTTAAACAACCCAAAAATTATAGATAGTACTAAAAGTATTATTTATAATGTCGTAAAAAATTGTATAGAAACCAATAACGTTTTTACTTTCCATAAGAGAAAAAAATAATTTTTTTAACATAGTGATATATTTATTATTAAAGTATATCACTATTATGGAAATATTAAAAAATAACGATAGCAATAAGAGGGGTGTCCTTATTGAGTATGATTCGGGATACATTTCACCAAAAGATAACCAGAACTTTATTAGTGAAATGACTAAACTATCAAAAGGGGAACCTATCATAGAGGAACCTTTGATAGTTTATGCGGTTATGCAAAAATATGGGGTAGAAAACAGAAATGGAAGAGTATACCCTGAAGCTATACTTAGACGAGAAGCGGAAAACTACCTTAAACTTATTAAAGAAAAAAGAGCGTTAGGGGAATGCGTACCTGAAGGTACTGAGATTTACACCACTGATGGGTGGTTTAAAATTGAGGATGTTAAAGTTGGTGATAAAATTTTAACAATGAATATTGATACCAACTTCATTGAGGAACAAAATGTTACGGATACTATCAAAAAACAATATGACGATGACTTAATCCATATCTATAACAATAGTAGTTTAGACATGAAAATCACTAAAAAACATAAAGTAGTATTATGGGATAGAAATGATAAATCTTATATCTTAACTGGTGAAGAATTATATGATAAAATAAAAAATAAAGATTCTAAAGTATCTCATTCTTATATTAAACATTCCGCAGAATGGGTAGGTGATTCACCTAAAACTTATACATTAAAAAATAGTGATATTACTATAGATATAGAAGATTGGGTTTCTTTTTTAGGTATTTTTATTGCCGATGGACATTGTAGTGGAACTAAAGGTGGCAATAAGAAAAATTTAGTATGTATTACACAAGTGAAGGAAGAGTCCTCAAAAATGATTGAGTCTTTACTTGAACGGTTACCTTTTAAATATAGTGTATCAGATAACAGACAATATAACATATATAGTAAAGAATTATATGATGAATTGTTCAGTTTAGGGAATTCATATCAAAAACATATACCTAATTATATTAAACAATACTCACCGGAATTGTTAAATATTTTATTAGATTGGTTATTACTTGGTGATGGAAGAAACAGACACAATAGTAAAAATGAATTAATTAAAGAATATGTCACTACATCAAAATCTTTGGCAGATGACGTATTCGAAATTATAGTAAAACTAGGGTACGGTGCAACAATTAACACAATCACACCAAAAGATAGAATTATTGTTGATGAAAACGTAGTCTTTAGTGAGGTTGAAAATGAAGATGGAACAATTTCTTTAATTAAAGAAAAAATTAAAACTAAACGATTAATAAAATCTTCTGATTCTAAAGTATTATATAATGTACACCTTAGAACTAATAAGGGAATTTATTTAGATCATAGATTTATAAAGATTGATAAGATTAAACATAATGATTATGTATACTGTGTAACTGTCCCTAATAGTACGTGGTTAATGAGATCAAATAATAAGATCTCTTGGACACATAATTGTGACCACCCAGAATCATCTATTGTTGCGGTAAGTAGAATTTCTCATAATGTGGTAGACCTTTGGTGGGAAGGTAATGTACTTATGGGTAAGTTAGAAATCATTATGTCACCGGGATTCGTAAACCAAGGAATTATATCTTGTGAAGGTGACAGAGTAGCGAATTATTTGAGAAAAGGTTTAAAGATTGGTGTGTCATCAAGAGGTGTAGGTTCTTTGGAAAAAGAAGGTGGTAAGAATATAGTGCAAGACGATTTTGAATTAATTTGTTGGGATATTGTTACCTCACCGTCTACTCCAGGTTCTTGGATTTATAGTGATGTTCCATCTAGAGAACAACAGATGTCTGAGTCGAATATTAAAAAAGAAGATGCTATCCTTAAAGATAATTTAAATAATTTTTTACTCGATTAGTAAAATAATTAACACTTTTCTAAAATATCGCATATTTATTTAGTGAACGTATAACATTGCGTTAAATAATAATTAATAACAATTAAAAAAAAAAGTAAAATGGCTGAAAAAAAGAAATCAATCATCGAAGAGGCTTTACTAGAAGCAAAGTCTTTAGAGGATGCCTTAAAAGCCAATACGAAAGAAATGCTTGCGGCACTTATGTCCAAGGAATTTGAAAGTATCGTCGAGTCATCTTTGAAAAAGGGAGATGAAGAAAAAGAAAAAAAAGTCTCAGAACAAGAAGATGAGATAGATTTAGAAATGATCGATACAGAAGTTAAAGGATCCGATGATGAAGAAGAAGAAGAAGACCTTTTAGATCTTGAAGATGAAGAATCTGATGAGGTGGAAGACATCGAATTAGATTTAGATGATGAAGTATCTGATGAAGAGTCTGATGACATTGAACTTGACTTAGACACCGACCTAGACTTAGACGCTAGTGAAGGTGAAGAAGGAGAGGAAATGAAATTAGATTTAGAATTACCTTTTATGGGTATGGGAGGAGAAGAAGTAATGGACTTAACAGGTGCGTCTGATGACGAAGTTGTTAAAGTTTTCAAAAAACTCTCTGACGATGATGAAGTAGAAGTTGTAAAAGATGCTGGTGGTATCCATCTAACAGATAATAAAACAGGTGCAGAGTATTACATTAAGGAATCTATGGATGAAATGAGACATTCTATGAACGAAAAAGAGTATTGCGCTGAAGGGAATTGCGGTTCTATGTACGAAGAAGTAATGTACGAGATAGAATTAGACGAAGATTCCGACATGATGGAAATGTTTAAAGAAATGGGTGGTATGAAAAAAAGTCACTATGGTGAAGACTACCACATGGAAGAAGGCGCTTACATTGATGAGGAAGAAGAAAAATTAGAAGAGGACAAACTACAAAGACACAGAAAGTTCGCTGGTAAACAAAGATACAGTGGCACTAAAGTGGGTAGAAGAGACGAATCTATAAAACTTCGTAAACCTTTAGTAAATAGAACCCCAAAATCATCTACAGTTTCTGAATCTAAGATAATGAAAGAATACACAGAGTTAAAATCTAAAAACGAAGAGTATAAGAAAGCACTTAATGTATTCAAAGACAAACTTAATGAGGTGGCTTTGTTTAACACTAACTTAGCGTATGTGAATAGAATCTTCACTGAGCATTCGACAACGAAAAAAGAAAAAATGGATATCCTTAAGAGGTTTGACAATGCTGAGTCGATAAAAGAGTCTAAGAACATATACAAAACAATTAAGACTGAGTTAGATAATAAGAAACCAATTAACGAGTCAGTACAAAAAAAAGTTAATAAGACTATTGAGTCGTCAAAGTCGCAAAATCTAAATGAGTCTACAGCATATGTAGATCCACAGATATCTGCGATTAAAGATTTAATGAGAAGAATCTCATAAAAATAATAAAATAACAAAAATTAAAAAATAATAAAAAAAATGGGACATTTGTTAAATTCAGGTCAAGTCGGAAACATCGGACTAGAGCACCTAAAGCAAATCAGATCTAAAACTATTTCTAAGTGGACCTCATTAGGTTTCCTTGAAGGTTTGAAAGGTCACGTAAAAGAGAACATCGCACAATTGTACGAAAACCAAGCATCTTCTTTACTTAATGAGTCGACTTCGTCTGATTCATCAGGTTCATTCGAGACAGTGGTATTTCCAATTGTACGAAGAGTATTCTCTAAATTATTGGCTAACGATATCGTATCGGTACAAGCGATGAACATGCCAATTGGAAAATTATTCTTCTTTGTACCTAAAACATCATCTACACAAGTTCCTTTGAACGGTAAAGATGGTTCCGCTAACGGATCATTACCAGCATGTGTTATTTCTGGATGTAATGAAGATACACTTATCACTCCATTCTTAGAGAAGTCACTATATGACTTATACTATAATGATGGATTGTTTGACGCATCTAAAGGTAAAAAAATCGTTTTTGCTGGGGCAGGTTTCTATGGTGCAACACTTAACGCTAATGGTGTGAAAGTACCTACTAATTTATCATCACAACCTAAAGCTTCGGATGGTTCATTCAGAAGTGTTAAAATGTGTGTAACAGGTTTCTCTACTACTAACGCAGGTAGATTAACTGGACCAGACGGAAACGAAATGGATACTGAATCTTTCTTATCTTCTTTATCAGTAGTTTCTACACCAGCAATTGTTGATGGTGATGGTAAACAAATTATTGCTGCAGGTGGTAGTGTACCATTTAGAGTAGTAACTCAGAAATACGGAAGAGGTATCGTTGATTATGGTGATATCTGTACTCCTGATGGATGTTTACTAATCGAATTGGACCTTACACATCCAGCTTGTATTGATTGTTCTTCTGCTAACTTTGACGGATATGTTGGTGCGGCAACTGGAACTTCATTTACAGGTTTGACTGTAGCTTGGTCCAGATACGAATCATTAGAATTCTCAACTGAAATGGGTGAGGTATCATTCGAACTTGATGAAGTTGTGGTTTCTGTAACAGAAAGAAAACTAAGAGCTACTTGGTCACCAGAATTGGCACAAGACGTTAGTGCATTCCATAACATTGATGCAGAAGCAGAACTTACGGCGTTATTGTCTGAGCAAGTTGCGGCGGAAATCGATAGAGAGATCCTAAGAGACTTAAGAAAAGGTTCGGCTTGGCAATTGAGATGGGATTACAACGGATGGAAACGAGCTAACAATGGTGGTGGTTTCAACGCTTACACTCAAAAAGAGTGGAATCAAACGTTGATTACTAAAATCAATCAAATCTCAGCTCAAATTCATAAGGCTACTTTAAGAGGTGGTGCTAACTTCATCGTTGTTTCGTCTGAAGTTTCTGCTATCTTTGATGACTTAGAATACTTCCACGTATCTAACGCATCTCCAGAGCAAGATCAGTACAATATGGGTATTGAGAAGATTGGTTCATTAGGAGGAAGATATACTGTATATCGTGATCCATATGCACCGGCTAACTCAATCATCATTGGACACAAAGGAAAATCATTGTTGGATACTGGGTACGTTTACGCACCTTACGTACCTCTACAATTGACTCCTACGTTACAAAACCCGTTCAACTTCGCACCAACGAAGGGTATCATGACTAGATACGCTAAGAAAATGGTTAATAACCGTTTCTATGGTGTAGTTACAGTTGATGGAGTTCAAACATTCGATGTAAACGAATTGAGATAATCGATTTAAAGAGTGAATATAAAAGGGTAGATTTTGTCTACCCTTTTTTGTTTTATAAGATATTTATTATTATATTTACATTATATATGATAATCAAAAAGAAATACGTACTATTAGAGTCTTTATTAATAGATGATACAAATGAATTTGACGCAACTGAAAAAAGAATTTTTAAGACGTTAAATATCCAATACGGTGACCCAATGAAAGGTGGTGAGGAGGGTAAGAAACCATTCACTCAATGGGAAGTCGCAGCATGGTTAATTGAGAATATTGAAATTCCATATGATATGGCTTATGGGTTGACAAAAACGTATTATTGGAACTACGATAAACTTTTTAGTGAAACGACTTCTCTTAGAAAAACAATCCCTTCCGCACAATTATTCAAGGATCATCATCAAACATTAAGTAAATTATTTAGAGATAAATTAACGAATGATTTATATGGGCAAATAAAAATTAATATTGATAGGGATACGGGTGTAGAAGACATGAGAGATATTAATTTTTGGGGGGGATATTCGGGAGTTGTCCTATACTTACCTTTTATGACTATGGATAATAATGGCAATTATATCTATGGTGATGATAGAAATGGTAGAAATTTAATAGTAGACGTATTTTACCGTATATTAGATAAGGAAGGTAATATTGTTGACGGTTATTTCACAGATGATAAGTATCAAGAAAAAATTGATAATGAAAAATTTAAGGTTGTCGTAAAATATACGTTAGGTGAGACAACTGATAGAGAAGGAAGTGGTAGACAGTTTAATTTAATGGAATTTGATGTTCCATACCCTAAACCATTGTCTTTAAAAACATATTCAGAGATGTTAAATCTAATTTTGGGTGATGTCATTAAAAAGATAGAATCGATGACATTTACTTTACCTCCCCACTTAGACGGTTTTGAGGAATCTAGTGGAGATTCTCAACCTGATTAACAATATTAAACTTTAGGGTATTGGTATATGTCTTAACTAATTGGTTAGACGTTAATTTAATATCGATATAATATTCATTAGGTATCATCCAAGAAGTATCTAAAATAAAATAATTTTTAAGGTAAGATTTATTTACATCAGTCCAATTAATAACGTTAACTTCAGTATTACCTTCTCTAATCCACAATCTATACTGTAATCCATCTATCACAGATGTTTCGTTTACCGTATAAGGTATTCTAGCATTAACAAATACTTTTCTTTGATCACCTCTCTTTATTTTTTCATCTCTTCTAATACCACTTAAATTAAATGTATATTCTATTGGTAAAGATTCTGAATCACCAAAGTTATAATATTCTGTATCATCCTTAATCTCAAATTGTAGGGTAACATTAGGACGATTAATTCCATTTATAACAATATTTGACCAAGTATCGGTAAATATTGTACAATCTGAAGATGTGATAGGTACAAATAATTCTATATAATAAACACCTTTAGTTTGTTGTACTACATTATTACTTGTGAATGAGGAGAATAATGTACCATTACCATTTTTAACTACTACAGATGGTTTAGAACCCAAATTAGTCGGTTCTCCACCTAGATTAGTGTATAAGTATAGTCTATTAGTCTTTCCTCGATAAAAGTTCTTCCTGTCGTCTCTAATGGGGTTATTATAAGATGTCTCCACAAAAGGTTCATAATATGTTTGTGTGTGTCTGGTAAAGAATCCTACATATTGTGATGGTACAACTTCTTTGGTTTCCAAATCCCTTTCAAATGCAATACCATATCCATAGTTTGTTGTCCCACCAGTAATTAAACTATTTACTTCATTGGTAATATCCATTTCAATATTTTCATTACCTTTATCGAAATGTTGTGTTGTTACAGTAATACCTGAAGGTGATCCCGAATAAACACCAGGTTCGTCCCACGCATTTGTTGTAGTCGCATTAACCCAATTACTCGCAGATTCTACGAATGTAATATCGTCACTAGGATGTAATCCCATAAATTGTTGGTAGTCGTATCCACAACCTTCATCCCATAATTTATTAACTCTAAATAAAACTAAATCAAAAGAAGATGTTCTTTGTTTACCATCTAATAATTTTTGTGCTTGCAAATCTCTATCAAAGAATGAACTATTAGTCATTCTTAAAGTATGTGTAACATTAGATAAGTCACCTAATTCACCATTATTATATTTTTGTTGTAAATCTGAAATATCAAAATATAATAAGTGTCTGGTGTAATCAGTTTGAGTTTCTTTTCCCCCATAATATAATTCGGCGATAGGATTTCTACCTGTATTTATTAGGGTTCCGAATATGATTGTATTGTTTTTATCTATATAAGTTCTAGTTACCATACCTTTTTATAAATAAATATCTTAATTACTATTAATGTTCTTATTTAATATCCTATTTAAGTCAAATCTTATGACATCAGTTGTTGTGGTACTAGGATCCGCAGGTAATCCATGATATGGATGAACATGTGAGATAACATATTGTTTAACTAATTCTAAAAATTCCACTAATGTGTCACCATAGACTAATGGGTGTGCACCTTTATTGATTTTCTCTTGTTCTTCATCAGTTATCAAACCTTTAGGGTCAGTTAAATTAAATGTGTGTTCACCATCATGACTAATTAAGTTTATTTTATTGGCAACAACATTAACTACACTACTTTTTTTACCGGTATTTTTTTCTAATCTAACTGTTTTAATTGTCTTTTTTGGTCCTGGTATTGGTGTGTTAGTAAAAACAGATATGTTACCACTTACATTAGGTAAGGTATTTAGATAATCTTTTACGGTAGATTTAATTTTCCACTGTGTACCTTTATTTGCGTCAACGTATGTTTTTACCGCAGTCAAGGCTAAATCTCTAGATTGTGAACCCACAAAAGAACTCACATTCTCAAATGAACTTTTAAGTGTGTTTAATTTAATATCATAAACCTTAACAAATACTTCGGTCCTATCAATATCACTTTCTCTATATCTACTCTCCTCTAAATCGCCAGATAAGATAACACCACTATTAGTTATGCTATTTATTTCGACAGTCACAAGAGTATCAGGTATTGGTATGATACTAGTTTGTATCACTCTATCTTCAACGACTCTTTTCAATTTTTCGTTACCGTATTTCAGTTGGATGTAACCTAAATTTTTATTATTAAATTTTCTAGGATCACTTTCTAAAGTCTTACCGACTCTCAACCACATTTCTCTATCTTTTTGTATGATATCCGTATTATATCTACCTTGTAATACAATATCTTCATCATTACCATATGCACCAGGCTCTACTTTGGGGTCATTTAATTTCACATAACCGTTAGGTAATATAGATAAGGCAGAATTATATTGTTCCTCATTTAAATTTGTTGGTTGAGTAATCAACGGTCCGATCCAAAATCTAGTATTTTTAAATGATGAGGTTGGGGAGGAATTATTATATTCATATTGAAACACAAATACACATTCACCTACTTTTGGTAGAGTTACTAAATATTTTGGTAGTAGTGGTACACAATCTATAAGTTCTAAATCACCTTCAGTGTCAATACCAGTAATTTTCACTTTAATTCTACCTGATTTAGTATTATCTACAATTGATCTAACCTCACCGACTTTGATTATTGGTATGGTGTTAATATTGGTACTGTCACTATAATAATTACCCATTATTCTTCTCCTTTATATCTTTTAGTTAAAATAGTATTACCTAATAAATATTCCTTTTCAGTTAATTCTAATTTTTCAGATAATGATATTATTTTTTCTTTTATACTTTTTTGTTGGTGTGCGAGTTCCTCTAGTTGCATTTTTATGGACGCGTTACTCATATTTTTCCAATCTATTTTCATATACTATCTTATAATACCTTCACCCTTACTTATACCTATAGTTGTCCCAACAACTACTATTGGCCCACCCGCATTACCACCAGTTGCTTGTATAGGTGTACCTGGAGGTATCGCCACTTCAATCTTCGCCTTAGTTAAAAGTGCGTTTAAAATTTCTTCGACTCTTATTACTTCCATTTTCAATTCAATATTTTCTGAACCACTAGGTAATGGACCAATACCTACCCCTATCTCCTTTTTTCTCTCTATTATTTTAGACGCAATATCTATCGCACTTAAACCTTCTCTAAATTTAGCCCCAATCAAAATCTCTTGTTTACTTATAGGTTGTAAAGGTGTAGATGGTTTAAATAAATTTTTAAACAAATTCCTAATAGTGCTAATTGTAGTATTAAAATTGGTTGCCATAATATTTTATTTTAAAAATCACAAAATCTATTTTTTCTATTAAATTGTGAATTAACATTATTTAATGAATCTAAATTCACTTTATCTGTAAACCCTCTAGCGGTATCTACAACACCCTCTACCTTACCAAATAAATTATTTACATTTTCAATCTGTTCATTTACAAACCCAGGTAATAAACTTAGTCTAGATTTTAATAGGTTAATGTTTTTTTCTTTTATTTTTTTAGTTAATACACACAATATTAATTGTTTTAATCTATTTATCACTAAAGGTAATAAATAATCGTAAATTAACCTTCGTATAATTTCACCTATAACATCTCTAATTATACACTCATATTCTTTAAGTATTTTTTTAACAGATATTTCAGTGACAGGTTTACTATTAACTAAATAATAGAATAAATTTAACATTAGTAAATTCTTAGGTGATAATACTAATTTAGTTAACACAATTTGTAGTGAGGTAATAAAATTAGATAAGAACTCACCAGATGCCCCATCTTTATCTAAGTTTTTCACATTTTCAGTTGATTCTTTAATTAAATCATCAATCGATTTAGTATATGTGTTAATTTTTTCTTGTAAATTAGAAGAATTTTTTAAACTATCATTAATATTTTTTAATGTGTCAAATGATATAGTACTAATTTCTTTACCACAACATTTTTTAAATTTTTTCACACCCGATTTCTTCTCTTTAACTTTTTCTTTGATATTACTTAATTGTTTACTATCAAAAGTATAAAAACTCTCATCGAATTCAATTTCAACATTATCAATGCCTGCATCTATATAGTCGTCAATTGAATTCTCCAATTCTACTACCTTATTTAAACACGCCTCAGGTAATTTTATTTTATTTGTTAAAGTACCATATAAGAGATCAATTACATTAGGTATAGTTTTATCTACATCGAACAAAGGTTGTTGACTATTAAAATAATCTACTAATAGTGTAATTAATGTTTTATTTTGATAATTACTATTCAAAACTCTAATATTAAATACCCTTGGTCTAGGTTCTATATTTTGATATTCCACAGTACCATCATTTTGGGTGTATGCGATGGGACTGTTTTCATAATAACGAACCTCTAAAATCTCTTTCCCATTTGTAGGGTTAGCCCATATTAAAGGATTCCCATTTTCCTGTATAACTTCCCATAAAAATGCGTTGACATCATTAGACGAATCACCATCATAAAATAACTTCCCTATTTCGGTGTTTGGGTTTGCGGCGAATAAACAAGTTAAGTCTAATTTATTAATTTCAATATTTATCCCAACACCCTCTACTCCGCTAGATGGTTGTACTTGATATAACCATTCAGGTATTTTGGGTTCTATTTTACAAGCGTAACAACTTTTTATCGATTCAATAAAATTAACTGATAAATCTTCAGAGAGAGGTTGTAATTGTTCTACTAACCAGTTTATTAACTGCATCCTCATTTCATCAAAGTTTATTCCTGACACTAAAGCTAGCACATCTGCAAGTAAATCAATTACTTTTTGACTTGGATTTAAATTAGGGACTTCAGGTATTAAATTAGGAATACTTAAATCAGGTAGATTATTACAAATAGTTTTATTTAAATTTATCAACTCAAATATCTCCCTTTTTGCATCCGTAAAAACGTCTTTAGGTTTACATACAACATTTCTAAATTTATTGCTCATAACTTTCTAATCTATGTCGTACTCAGTATTCTTATTGTTCGATTTTTCTTTAAATAATTCTCTAAGTATGTTTTTATCTTCTTCTGTTATACTACTATCAATATTATTTTGACCATCATCTGATTTAGTACCAATTATTTGAGTCTGTAGTTTAGCTAACGCGATTTTTTTATCGACAGTACTTTCTAAAATTTTGATGGTTTCATTATTAACTTTACCTATTTGGTATTCGTCATTAGTATCTTCTATCTCCGCTCTTTGTTTTCTTTCGTTAAGCTCTCTTCTAGCATTATTCATAATGGTATTACAATCATTATAAATTTCTTGCATTAATTCCTGAAGACTATTCTTATCTAAATTTATTTTAGTTTTTTTAGGTCTAGCCATAAATTGTGTTTTATTATAAATATCTTTTGTTTATTTTTTTATAATAAATCGTTTTCTATTTTATCATTTTTGAAAAGTGAGTACATTTTTTTATATCTTCTCATACCAACCCTAATATCTTTAGTAGTTAAATCAGTAATTTCTCTGATGTATGATAAGATAAGATTTTTATTATATTTATTACCACTTTCAATTTGTTCAAATATGGTTTCCCAATCATCTAAAATTTTACATAGGGCATCTCCAACCTTAATTTCTGTTTCAGATAACTTACTATAAAGTAATTCAGATTTAATATTAGCCGATACCTCTTTAATAAAACTATCTAATTGCATTTTTTGATCGTCTATGCAATATATCTGATTATTCATAGTTTCTATTGTCTTATGAACATCTTCATAAGAAACATCATATCTAATCTTTTTATCATCTTTGATCAATTGACCTAAAAGATAATGTTTACAAATTGTACCAAAATAAGAATACGCCTTTTTATTCTTATCCGGTTTAAAGTTGTGCATTTTAGTTATTAGAAATGATAGAGTATCCGAATGGACATCTTCATATTCGTATTCTTTTCTGTACAACTTATACCTCCTTATGATGGACTCAACCATCTTATTTATCGGGTTTTTTAGAAATTCATTATAAATTTTATTTCTTTCACTATATGACTCACTTGTTAAAAACTTAACTACTGCTTCCTCTTGGTCTGGACCAAAATATAAATTTGATGTTCTCTTTCTACCCCTTTTTTTGGGTTCTTCAGACATTACATTTTATTTATACTTCATATGTTATTTCTCTATCATTAGTGAAAAAATATTCTTTCTTTGCTTTGTTCACCCAAAACTTACTTTCTAATACATCGATTGTTGACTTATATTCTACGAATAAAGAACCCTCTCTATTGTTAGTATGTTTGTAACCTAATTTAGGTATAACCATAATAGGAATGGATAGATAAGACATTCTTAGTAAGAATTCATAAGTAAATGTAAGTTTCATATGTGATTTTAAACCACCATTATCTAAGAAACTATCTCTTTTTACTATCATTCCATCAAAGTTAAAGTTTTGGGCTCTGAGTAATGTATTATTATCTATTCTACCAATTTCTTCTGAGAAATCTTTAGCCCATACACTTTCATTAGTAAATGAAATAAATTTACCATTTTCATCAGTTTCATAGACAATAGGTAAAAATACACCCACTTCTGGATATGCGTTAATATATTCTACACCATTTTTAATCCATATTGGTGATACCTCATCATCATACTCTACAAAAGTGAAATAATCACCCGTACTTTTTTCTACACCATAATTAATCTGTGTTTGAAAATCATATTTTCCGGTTTCATTCTCAATGACTTTAGTAACGTCTTTGATATCACCGAAATCGTAATTATTTAAATAGTTTTTTACACTCTCATCATTAGATGTTACAAAAATAACCTCATAAGGTTTAATCTTTTGTGATTTTATACTCTCAATACAACCGACTAAATAATTTTCTTCTAGTTTGTGTACTGGTACTACTATTGTAATATTTGACATATTCATTTTTTTATTTTTAATTGTTATCTACCTTGACCTCTATAACTTTTCTTATAAAGTTCACTATTTTTAGTCTTGCTAGTTTTTGTTTTAGCGTGTACACCTTTTCTCTTTACACGAGTATTAGATACATTCTTAATTGTGGTAGCACCTTTAGCCATTGGTTTCGTTATTTCCTATAGTTATTAGTTCTTTTTCTTGAAGTTGGTTGTAAGTTGATTCTAACTCAACAACTCTTCTTTTAAAGATACCATCATACACTTCAGACAAAATTTCATTAGATTCTTCTTCCACATATTTGTTTTCCCATTCACTCATACCTTCCATAATGTTTTGAGGTAGTGCATCTTCTAAGTAAAGTCCCACCATAGTTGCAATAATATCAGGAATCGCATTCATATTAGGAGTCCATATACCGTTGTCATTTAGGTTTAGGTTACCATTTTGATCGATAGATCCCATCCATTCAGGAATCATTCTAGGAATTTTACCAATGACAGGTGTATTAGATTTCATACACTCTAACGGGAATGTCCCAAAACTTGATAATTCATCTACCCAAACACCTAAGAAAGATTGACTTAATTCTTTTGCGAAAGTTTCCCTAGGTAATCCCGCCATATCTCTGAATGACACAAATCTATAGTGAGGGTATTTCTGATAAAATACTTTTACAATTTTCAATAATTCTCTTTTATCTCTCGCAACCATCGCAACTGTAGGTATTTTAGGTTTATCACTATTTTTAAAATAAGATGGAATACTCACAGGTACTTCATCAGTTCTAATACCCCTAAATACTGAATTTGCATAATCAGAAAGATTCTTATTAGTAGTAATCACATCTCTTATCCCAAATTGTTCCCAACCTTCACCTATTTCTAACATCTCAAAGATATATTCGTATGATTGTAGGAAAACAATTCTTTTACAAGGGAAGTTTGCGGTTTGTTTAATAATACTTGCAAACGCTTCAGGAATAATAACAAAATCTGAAGGACCAACTTGTAATTGTTGTGATTCTATAGAGACATGTGGTAAATTTGCATATTCTTCACCTAACCACTCTGCGATACCCATACCTTCTTCATCCTCACTGAGTTTATAATCATTTTTGTCGTGAAGAATTTGAGCGTTATAACCCAGTTCTCTAAGTTGTTTTACGTGTTCGTAAATTGTTGCAACACCTGCGGTTGGATTACCTTTGGTGTCAATAGTGAAAAAATAGATACCGAAATCTTTATTGTTAATTTTGTCGATACTACTTTTAATTCTGTCTAATTGTTCACTCATAACATTTATTTGTTTTTATTATTATAATTCTTTAAGTATACCTTTCATCAATAAAGTATTAAAGGCAATCTTAAAAGGTATTGTTGCATTGTTGAGTGCAACCATACCCATTTTATTATCTACTTCTTCGTTATACATCATAAGTGCACCGATCATATCACGATACATTTCATATTTTGTACCATCAATATGTAACTCAACCATGTTCGGTAGAGGTTCTTCCATTCCAGCATCACATTGACTTTCATTAACCGTCAATGGTTGTGATTCTTGTTCGATTCGAACTATTTCTGACAATCTATCAATGTCAAGGTATAATTCTTTACCTCCGATATCTAACAATAAGTTATCCATATGATTTTTTTATTAAATTTATGTAAAATTCTAAATTAGTAAATATTAAATGTCCTCAAACTCGATAGTTTCTGTTCCTAATATTTTTTCTAATATTTTTTTATCATCTAAAATTTCTTTTAGATCTAAAATTGTGTAATCTGCGTCGCAATCCTTATTATAGTGATTTATAACTTTAATCGATACTTTTTCTTTTGGTTTAGTTTCTAATGTTGTTGGATTTGCAGTGATAAGAACATCCACATGTTCCCATTTTTTATGATAATCTTTAACAAAAACAATATTATTTACCTTCGCTGAAAGTTTAGATAAAAAGAATAATGTTGCGGGTTTACTATTATTTAATTCTTTACTGATCACAATGGGTGTATGTCCCATATCTTCTATTAGATTATGTAGTTGGTTTAGGTGTTCTACAGAATTAAGTTTTGTCTCACCTGCGTGTCCAAATATTTCTAAAGATGAATCGATATAGAGAAATCTATTAAGTTCTTCAGTACCACCACTAAATTCAAAATGTTCTAAAAGATTTAAAGTGTTAATGTCTCTCTTAGGTAATTCCTCTCCTTCTTCTAATTCCGCAAGGTAATATTTGTCATATACCGACTCAAACTTACTTATAAAATCTCTTACTACACCATCAATTGTTATTCCTATTCTCATATTTTAATTTTTATTAATAGTAGTAATATATAGTAATTAGTAAACTTTATTTACTGCTTTCTAAATCATCGAAGGTTGATTCGATGACCTTGATGATTGGGTTTCTAACTACATCATCAGGATCTCTCAATGTAACAGTACCAAATCCTTCAACACCTTCAAATTTTTCAATAATGACTTCTAAAGAACTGTCAGTTCTTTTCTTAATATCTTTTTGTTTAACATCACCTAAAATAACCATCTTTGAGTTGTCACCAATTCGAGTCATTAAGGTTCTCATATTACTTACGGATATGTTTTGTGCCTCATCAACAATAATAATTGTGTTATCAATACTACGACCCCTAACAAAGGCTAATGGTTGGATATTAATAATACTCAACTCCCTTAATTTTCTAGTTAAACTCTCGCCAATGATCTTTTCAAAATTATCAATAAAAGATATCATATAAGGATCTAATTTTTCTGATAAATCTCCAGGTAAAAAACCTAATTCTTCTCCGGGTAACTGTATTACAGATTTAACCAAAAGTATTTTTTTATATTTTTCTTTTGTTTTGATTAATTTTAGGGCTTCTGCACACGCAATATATGTTTTTCCACTACCAGCCAATCCTGACGCAATAGTTATCTCATTTTCTTTTATCGATTGTACTAATTTTTTTTGGTTTTCTGTTTTACATTTAACATTAACAAACATAGATGATAAAAATTTATCTTCTTCCATGTTTTTACTATATACGAAGGATTCGACTTCTCTAAGTTCTTCCTCTGTTAGTTTTTTATTTCGTCTTCTACTCATATATTTAATTTACCATATTTTTATAAAAATTAAAGTTTATTTTCTAATATTTTCGTAATTAGATTCAAACCACTCTATTGTTTCTTTTAACCCATCATATAGTGGAGTGAATTTAAAATCGGGTAAATAGTTTTTAATTTTAGAATTATCTGATGGTTTTCTAAATTGACCATCAGGTTTGTTAGTATCCCACTTTACCTCACCTTTGAAGTTCATTAGTTCTACAATCAATCCTACAACGTCTTTAATTGATACTTCATCAGAAGTCGATAATATAATCGGTTCATCTTCATTATAATTTTCTAAAACCCATTCAGTTAATTTAACCACATCTTTATTGTAAATAAACTCTCTAAGTGGTATCCCACTACCCCATATAGTTAATGGTGTATTAGTTTCTCTCGCAATATAACATTTATGTATTAAAGAAGGTACGACATGACCATTCTCTATATCAAAATTATCATTAATTCCATATATATTAGTAGGTATAACCGATTTGTAATTTAACCCATATTGTTCTCTGTATGACTTGATTTGAATATCTGCCATACGTTTTGCATATGCATAAGCGTCATTACTAAAATGTGGTGGACCTAGATGTATCTTTTTTTCAGTTAGTGGGTATTCCACATTATTTGGGAAGACACAAGTAGACAAAAACACTACTAAGTCTTCTACATTATTTTTTCTACATTCTTCTATTACATTTGTATTCATCATAATATTTTGGTAGAAAAAATCACCTTTATGTTTCATGTTACCCATAACACCACCTACCTTACCCGCACAATGTATTACCGACTTAGGTTTATTGGTACTTATCATTATATGAGTTGATATGGGATCTATTAGATTGTAATCTTTAGAACCAAACTTTATATAGTTGGAACCTATAAATTGTGATCCGACTAAACCATTTCCGCCAGTAACTAAAATCTTAGACATATATAATATTTTTTTCATTATAATATGTTAACCAATACGATATCATTTCATCTAACATAGTTTCGAAAGTATATTCAGTTACCCACCCTAATTCTTCCCTTAATTTTGTAGAGTCCCCTTTTAAGTTTTCTAATTCCTCAGGTCTCATATGTTTTTCATCAACTATAATGTAATCTTTATAATCTAAACCTAATTTTTTAAAGGTGTATTCACATAAATCGCTAACTGAGTGTGACACACCTGTTGCGCATACATAATCTGTCGGATTATCTGTTTGCAACATCATCCACATTGCTTTAACGTAGTCTTTAGCATGACCCCAATCCCTAGTAGCGGATAGATTACCTAACGATAGTTTTTCTTGTAACCCTAACTTAATTTTAACTGCTGCCTTAACAACTTTATTTGTTACGAAATTAGTACCCCTACGAGGAGATTCGTGATTAAATAGAATACCGTTCCATATTTTCATACCATAAGAATTTCTATAATTTCTACAGATATTATATGAAAATACTTTTGCACACCCATATGGGGATACTGGATTCATAGGTGTGGTTTCTCTTTGGTATCCATCGGAATCAATGGAATTTCCAAACATTTCAGATGAAGATGC
>B570J29032_109959238_pt1 | contig 20532 bp, 19 predicted proteins | sample LakMenEpi16Nov12_FD_29032 | JGI IMG/M metagenome (IMG submission 29032) | reverse complement strand
GGATACGACAGATACGAGCAAGATGAAGCTGAAGCAATTGAAGCAGAAGCAGCAGAGCTTGCCTTGAAGCGTGCTTTCAACGAAGAACGACGAATGGACCTTGCAAAAGAAGGCATGGCTCTTCCGGACGGTTCATACCCAATTGTTACCGAAGCTGATTTGCGCAATGCAATTCAGGCATTTGGTCGCGCCAAGGATAAAGAAGCAGCGAAGAAGCACATCATGAAGCGGGCGCGGGCTCTGAAGCTCGAAAGCTTGATTCCAGCAAACTGGATTGCTGGTGCTTCAGAAAAGAATGAGGTGCCAAATGATGCAAACTTCCTCGCCTCACTGGTTGAGTTTCAGCTGCTCGAAGAGCAAATCGACAATCTCTAACAAAAAGGCAACCCGCAATGACGGGTGATTTCACCGACAAGGAACGAGTAGTTGTATCGCGTCGCATGCTGGCGCCTGCGCGCACTATTGGTGACGTTGATAAAAAGGCTCTTACTTTCAAGGCTTCAGTTATTGAATCAGCCAAACAGGAAAGACTTATTGCCGATATCGCAGTAAAAGCTCTTGGCGAAAATCGCCAAACATACGAAGATACCGACAATAAGAAACGTGAATTCACTGGAGACACTAGACCTGGCGTTCAGTCCGACGAATTTGGTCACAGATGGGAAACTGCAGCGAAGTGGGAGCCAGGAAAAAGGTTTGTACTTAGTCCATCATACGAAAGCAAAAATGGCATGGACACCATGCCAAACATTGGGTGGATTGAGCCGACAACTGGGAATTTCAAAAATCTCGACGAAATGCTTTTTGAGCTTAATCGCAAACCGCAAATAAAACTTACAAAATTTAAAGTAAATGCAAAAACAGATGATGTAATCCAGGAATCGGCAGAAGAAATAGATGGATTCTCTATTACTGCAGGCATGTCATTCGATGAGCGACGAGCCAAACTACGTGAACTAACAGAAAAAGAAAACGGACTAGAAAAAAAACGCCTCCCTGGCAGACCTCTCTCTTCTCGTGTTCCTGGTGGAAATCTCATTGCGCGAGCTGCTGCTCGATTCGGCGTAGTCCGTGACGAGCTAAACAAATTCAGATGCCCTCCGGGAACCCCTGCTGCAAACCAATTTACGGACATGTTCGGAACCAACTGTTTTGGTTTTAGCGCGTCGAGATTCTCTCGCTTTGCTGCGCGTAAGGCAAAAGAGATGCAGGAATCAGGGGAGCTTGGTGGTTTTACAAACGGAGTAAGAACACTACTTAACTTTATAAAAAACAATGAGTGGGATTCAAATGTTCCGTGGGCTCCGGTCAGAATGGCAAGAAGCCCGTATTACGACGAGATAACTGGAGAAAGACTAGATTCCCCAGATTGGCGTACGGTTGACGTTGAGCCAGGTCAGCGACTTTTTAGAAACGGACTGATAAATGCCCAGGATGCGGCTATCAAGTTCGATGAAAGCGTTTCGCAACTGTATAGCGAATTGGGTGTTGACAGAAGCGATGCTGCACGAGCAGTAAATGCCGACGTATTCGAGGCAGTAGAAAAGCTAAATGAGCTGTTCGTCGCAACGGGCGGCAGAGATGGTTGGGACCTAAACGTATCGAATGTTTCTGGAATGGGCGATATGTCCAGAATGAGACCAGACGAGGTTCGCAGGTACATAACAGCCCGCCTGCAGAAGGTGGCTAACTGGAAAGCGCTGACCAAGCCAGAACAAGAGCGCTTAATTGAAGCTGACATTAAGAGATATTACGAAACAGAGCGAGCATATTTTGAAACAGCTTTGCATCTGTACAAAACAAAACCAGGAACCGCTAAATTTTTCGACCGAATTGAATACAATTTCTTCACTAATGACGAAGCAGGAACTGCGGTTCACGGAAGCATGAGGCCAGGTGCTGGTGGAATACGTGGAGTAATGCACGTAAACCTAGAGCGCATCATGACAAACCAGGAATCGATGCTGCCAGACATGCGTGCAGATGAACGACTTGCCGTATCTGCTGTTGGGGTTGTCAGTGACTCAGAGGCGAAGAGCGCAGTAGCAGACTTCTTAATAAATTCCGAATATGCAGCACGCCACATGGCAGGGCTTGTAGACGGGCCGAGGTCATTTACTAAACATATTGCTTTTCATGAGTTTTCACACGGAATTCAAAGCCAGGCATTCATTCAAAAAATTCTTCGCAAAGCTATCGATAACGGCGGAAAAATTGAAATCCCTCAGTACAAACAAGACAAGAGAACTGGTGCGATGACGTTTGTCGGAAACCGTATTGTCACTGTTGATTTCGATGAAGAGCGTGGAGGATTGTTGACAAATCTAACAAGCGGTGATGTTATGGATTTGATGATGGATTCCAATGATGGCTTGGACCTGAAAAATATGTCAGATGCATTAAAGCGCAGTGAAGTGGCTGCATTTCTTGCTGGCAAGTACCCAACCGAATATACAGAAGGCAGCGAAATATGGGGTCTTGAGGTTGGTGCAGAACTACATGCACTACGCGAACAGGGACTTATTTTCGGAGATGACGTAGACGCAGCATTGGAGTGGATGGATGACGTTGAGCGAAGCAGGCTTTCTGCCGAGCGCGCAGATATTGATGCAGAAGAACGAGCAATACTGGAAAGTACTACATTCAGGCCGACTTCCAGCTCTTCTGCAGACCGCCTTTCCGATGAAGAAATCGATGAAATGTCCGGAGACATTGAAAAACGAACAATAGAGGAAAGACGGGAAAAACTTAAAGAATTTAAAAAATTCTATTCGGAACTCGATGAAGAAGAGATGTTCCAACAAGCTGCACTGGTTGATGCCCAAAGAAGAGACATACGCGCACAACTGGATAATTTTACGAATGAGCTCAATGGGCTTTCTGAACTACCAGAAGATGCAACAGAGGAATCAATAACAGAGCGAACAGAGAAAGTGGCTGACCTCAGCAAGAAAATTGAAGAAGGTCAAAAAATACTTGACTACTACGAGAAAATGTACTCTGATTCGCGTTCTGAGTGGAGGAAAAAATTCGGAGTTGGAGCAAAGGGTGAGGCATCGAGATTCGACAGGGTAGTCGAAAAAACAAGACGTGATGCAGGAATGGTGGATGACGAAGAAATAAAAGCATTTGCTAAAGCAAAAAGAATTGATGACATAACATCTTCAGCAAAAACAAAATCAGAAAATCAACTGATTCGCCGTGCCGCTGATATTGACGTCCTGGTTAAAGACAGGCTAGAAGACGACCCGGAAGTTCAAGAATTAATGGAGGAGCGCTCAATTCTCCGTTCTGAATACATTTCACGAATTGCAGAGAGTGGTGATTCGCGTGCAACAGCAAGGGCCGGTAGGGAGTTTAATGGCAAGGTAGATGAATTACTCAAACCAAAACCTAAGAAAATAAAGAAATTTAAATCGCAAAAAGAAGCTATAGACAATGCGAAACGAGAGAAAGCGCGCCTGCGTCGAAAGATAACCAAAGAACAAGCTGCTGCAATCCGAGAGATGGATGATTTCGTAGCCCCAGAAATAGCGCAGATGTTAACTCCGGAAAAGCAAACTGTTGTAGGTAGGGCGATGAATGCAAGAAATGCTCGCCTCAACCGTCTTGGCCTTGCCGTAGACCCGAGGCGCAAGGACGAGGGTTCGCTGTCTGAACAGGTGCGCAACATACTCATCCCAACAATGGAAGCAATTGATTCGTCGTCGATAGATTCGCCATTTGAATTTGAGGTTGTATCCGACTTCCCAGCAGTAGAAGTAAAGGGGAAAAAGGTTGGGGATGAAATAAATGTAGATAATTTCATTTCTGGACGTGTACTCACATCTCGCTCTAAACCGACATCATCACCTCGGGGGACAGATAAGGAAACGGGCCGCGTAAAGAGGAAAATAATCATTAGTGTTGCAGAAGGAAATCGCGGAGTCTTTCCAAATGCCGAAAAAGATGATGAGCAAAAGTTCGTCGCACCTCCAGGGAAACTGAGAATCATTAGTCGCGACAAAGATGGAACGATAAGAGCTGAAATTGTAAGACAGAAAGACACCGTTGATGTACTTGATGCCCTTGTTGACGGAATCAGCTCTGGAACCGATGACGCCATATGGCGACAGGGAAACTCTAAGAAAATTAGAGAAGTTGCCGATAAAGAAATAATAAGAAGAAGCAAACTCGGCATATCGAGGCCAGACTCAACAGAAAGAGAATCTGCAGATATAGACGAGACAAGCGCTGAGATAATTGATTCAGTTGCAGATTTTGGGTCAACCTTCGGCGAAGCCCCATCAAGACGACTTTCTTCTGGGTCTACACATTTTGGACCAACTCTCTCCAGAGAGGAAAGACGGTCTTCGCGGAGAAAGCAGCTTTCGTCTGATATGCGTGAGCTGCGCTCAATCCTCAATGGTAATGGTTCAAAAGAGTATGACGACATTGCATCAGACATGCTCGACTCAAATGTTGCAGAAGCTCTTCGAAGGTACTCAGATGAACAGATAGCACAGTTGATTGAAAATGCTGCATTTAAAATGCACAGTTCTTTCGACAGACGAGTTCGAGTGAGAATGCGTGACGAAGATATTAGTTCGTTGTCGGAAAATGGGGTTGTTCGTTCTGGCGGAGTTCGTCCTGGTGCTCCATCCACCTCAAGAAGAACAGAACGACTTTCAAGAATGGCACCAAACGACAGGCGCGGACGTCTGTCTAGTGGACGTATCAGCTCGGTAGAGGAATTAGAAAGTAGGGCGAAACTGGAAGATGAGGTAGCCGCAAAAGCGGCAGACATTTTCGACAAAGTTGTTGCTGGTGGAAAAAACGTCGATGACATGACTACTGACGAGATATCAAAGGTTTTTGGTAAATCACTGGTCCGCTCAACAAGGAAGGCAATTAGCGCAAATCACAGAAATACATACATTGCCGAAGACGTACCGACAGCGTTGGCGCTTATGTCACTCGGCCATCACGTGATTGTAAAAGATGCAGACCTAACACTTACCGCTAGCGCTCAGGCAAAGCTAGAGAAGGCAGTGCAGAAAAGCGCCTTGACCCATATTGAGCAGAATAACGAAAGATGGTTGAACTTCAAGAAAGCATACGAAGCTGATGTGCTTTCAAACAATCCAGGCATCGATATCTCATCAAAAGATTTTGTAAACAAAATGAAAAAAGACTATGTCGACAGCTACCAGGCTGACCTATGTGGGCTTTATGATGCAATGCAAAATCTGCTGTGTTCTGGCCATATCGGCATAGATAGAGAAAAGATGCCCCAGACAAACGGAAGAACAAAAGGCGCAAACACAATTGCCATACGGATGTTAAAAAATGGTAAAGCCGATGGGAAATGGGAACCTGCATCTGGACTGTCTACTGAGGATAGTGAAAGATACGCATCCCTAAAAAAACGTCATCCAATGAAAAACAAACCATCATCGAACCCAATGTCAGAGGATGAACTTAATTGGTTCTACTCGAACACGGATTGGAATAACACCGAGGTGAATCTTGAGGGTGAATTCATTCAATTCCTAAATGAAACACTTACACCAGAAGACCCGTCTACTGGTCCATCCGTACGTAAAAAAACAGTCCCCGCAAACGAGTATGCTCCGTCGCAGCAGCAGCTTGTCGCATCAAAGGTGTCTGGCATGGCAGATGGAATAACCAAAAAAGCACTTGAAATCGCAGACCAACTAGAGCAAGAAGGTCTTGATAGAAAGTCCGATGAGTTCAGACGGCGCTTCCTTGAAGAAATCAATAAGCAGTGGTTCAGTTCGCCGATACTCGCAACAATGGATAAATACATTTTGGATGGACATCACAGATGGGCAGGAATAAACGTAGCGAATCTTGGCTTAGGTGATGAATTGCAGGTTCCACTAAATGTTAACGAAGTGCAAACCGACATCGTTGAGGGCCTTACACTTGGCAGAGCTTTTCAGGAAGTATATGGAATCAAAGAAGCAAGACTTGGTGCAGAAAATGCTTGGCAAAAGGGAGATATTGCTGAAATCAGCGACTCGGAAATTGCGAAAGTTGCAGAAGACCTAAAGACGAATATTTCAGACATGGCCGACGAGCTCTATGAGCGAGGTGACTTCATCAAGGTTGGTGCCGTCGGATACACAGCACGTCCGGACTACAAAAAAGCAGTCACCACAAGACAGTCGTTGCGTTCCAATCGCAGAATAGTCCTACCAGACGATTCTGATGAAATCACAGGTAGGGCAGCTGCGCGAAGGACATGGTTCAGCTCTGGAAGAGACATGACAAGTGCCGCGAACCGAGCTAGAAACGATAGAAATGCAAATGCAAGAGCAGTTAGCGCGCTAACAAAAGCCGGAGTAGAAAAATCCGAGCGCGGAGACATGGTCCAGGCGATTGCGGCAATGAGCGTCTTTGGAAACGGTGGGACATCAGAAGATATAGCAAAGGTGGCAAACCAAATTGCTGCTGCTGGAAATCAAGACCTGGCTCTTGTCGCTGTCAGGGAGCTCCAAAGAAGTGGAGCGATAGACAAAAACACAGCCATGCGCGCGATGGAAAAACTTGGCGATTACTCAGGACCAAGAAAACCAGTGAGTAACAGAAAAAAACTACAAAACTCATTTGCCGATGGGTTTAGGGCATTTATGAAGAATGTTTCAGAAACACGCAATAACAATCGTACGCGTGGGGTTTTGTCAAGGACGCGCAGGCAGGTCCTAACAGGGAAAATGTCGGACGGAGATACTGACGCCACTTCCTCGCAGAGAATCGGAATGTCCGCAATTAATTTTGCCAAAGACTATCAATCATCAATCGGTCTATCTTCTGATATTCCAAATGAATTGAGGCCAGTAAGTGGATATCTTGTTCACAATTCATATAAAAAGGCAAAACAAAATCAAGTATTGCAAAACAATTCAGGCAATATTGACATGGATGCAAATTTTGAAATCATGGACGAAGATATTGTCGGTGATGGACTTACCGCATTCGGCGACATAGAAGTTGTACTCAAGCCAAATGTATCGAACAGAGTTGCATATGGTAAGGGTGATTCGTTAAGCACCGGCCACAGACCGGTTGCATTAAACTCAATGAACCGTGATGACATCGTTGATGCTTATATCGGTGGTAGCAGCCCAGGTTCGAGAAGCAGAAATCTAGTATCAACGTTAAATCTTCTCGGTGCTGGCATGTCGGATGATTTCTCTTCCGTAAATAGTGGAAGAGATAGAGATGGCAAATTCCCAACTCCTGGCAGCTTGGGTCAAGGGGTGGACAGGGATGTATTCGAAGCACAAATTCTTGGCGGTTTTGATAAGGATGAAGTTGAGAAAATCAACTACCCATTCTCCCGACTATCTGAAAATTCTGGCAAAGAAGATATTTCTGACGTAGTCAATAATCGCTCGATTGCTGAGCGGCTTCGTTCGGCAGGATTCTCACAAGAAGAGATTGAGTATTTTTACTCAATTAACTCTGGAAGCAAAATGAATACGCAAAGCATGCAAAAATTAAGAAACTATAGAGCTGCAAAAAAAATACAAGATGAATATAAAAAACTTGGTTTTGATAATGTAGGGATAGCTCACCCAGAAGGAATTAATCTTTTTGATGCCAGGAGCTATAGTGCAGCAGCAAAGCGCTCCGACGACATAGAGACAGTCCTTAGGGAAAAAATAATGCGCGAGATTGCAGAAAACGCCAAAAAGCTTCTTGAAGAGATGAGAAAAGAGAAAAGTCCTAGCCTTGTGACTAGAAGCGGAGCAATGCTATGAAAGCTGTATTGGCTGGTTCAGTAGGCCAAGACCGTATTTATTACATAATCGACGCGAATAAAAATTCCAAAGATGGTGCAGTTGTTCGTCCGGACGGAAGTGCCGTATTCGTGTACTTTTTCTCTTTTGCAGCAAAAGCAATCGGCGTCAGAAAGAACCGCTCGTCAAGATTTTTACGATTTCTTTGGGATTCACCACAAAATCCAACCAAGGGTTCATGGTACGACACATTTATTTTAAAAACTAAGCCAATAGACAAAAAAATGCTTGACGGTCTAAATGTTGTTTCAAAATTGGGTAAAAAACAAAAATCGCTTAAACAAAAATCTGACCGCATTCAGGAGTTTTTAAACACAAAGACTGATGTTGTTCAAGTTCAAACTAGTTGCTGCGGAGGAATGGTAAAGTCTGAGAGGGATATTTATTCATTTAAATCGCTGCAACAGCGCGACGACGCCTGGAACGCAATGAATATTTTGCGCCAATTGGAGGATAACAACGATGTCTAACGAAGACGAAATAAAAGCCGACCCACTAGGAGGGCTACTCCCTCAGGAGATTGTCACCGGCGATATTCTTCGTGGATATGGACCGCGTCGAGGGAACCTAGAGCGCCTACTTCGCTACTGGCGTCCAATCATGAAAAAACCAGGCGGGTTCAGGAGATGCAGAGTGATTTTAGCGAATCACCCAGAACTGTATCCGCTGAACAATATTTGCGCATGGCTTCATCATGAAACAACTGGTTTATGGCCAAATGAAGGATGCCACCATCCAGGAATGAAGAACTGCAAAAAGAAGATTCGCAAGCTGACCAACTGGACTGATGCACAATTTGCCAGAAGGCTGGCAAGCAACGCAAAGCCAGCAAATCTTGTTAGAGGGGCAAAAAAAGACGCAATTTTTGACGACGTGTTTTTTCACGACTTTGTTCAACAGGAATCAAAAGGAATTGAAGTTGTAACTGAAGATGACTACAAGCACGCGTTTCTTGTTTTGCGCGACTTCTGTGAAATGGAGCCAAAGTTTATGGACTTTTTGAGAGAAGATAAAAACTGGGAGATTGAAGGCGAGGACGAAACAGGCAGCACAGTGTCGAAGAGTGTTGTAAAAAAGAAATCACTCGATGAGGAGTGCTGTGGTTAATAGCGATACAGAATACTGCTGTCCGGAGTCAACTTCTCGTATCGTAACGAGAGTTATTCTTTCTGATTTGGACACTAAGTCAAAGTTTGACTTTATTCGCGGGCGTGGAGCAATCAGTCAAAAGATTGTTGAGTATAAGGCCCTGTCGCGTCTTAATGGCAATACCAGGAGAAAGCATAAAATTGATTCAAATGGAATCATGAGCACTAAGGCAAAATTTGGCCGCCAACTCGGAAGCACATTGCTCAGCACATTTCTGCCAGGAGATACAGGACCAATTCGTTCCCCTATTCGTTCTGCAACATACAGAACAATAACTCCTGGATTTGGTGGGAGCAGGGGTGGCTCAAGGCCGGGTCAGAATCGTGGTTACAGGTGTCCGGAAGGGTACCAGTACGGCGGGCGATTCACTGACAACAGACTTTCTACGTGCGGTGCAAAACTTTTTGATATTCCTTCCGCTCTCGGAGCAACAATTAGAGCAATACGAGGAGCTGGCACATCAGGACTTCCATCCACTGTTCAGGGTCGCACTGTTACTGGCGGACCAATCGACAGCTCTCTTATTGCAAGCAGGAAACCACAAATTACCCGCGTTGGAAACGAAAACAGAAGAGCGTCATCAGACAAGGTGAAAGCGCTCATAAAAGAAATCGGTCAATTCAACCTGTCGTCCAACACTAAAGCCAGGAGAATGGTTAGGCGTGATGGATTCGTTCTGGAACCAGTAGTTCCAACGAAGGTGCTGAGAGCTATCCCGGATAACAGGGACATGGAAGGCGCCTACTACCTTATGTCGACTCTTTCTTCATCCGACCTCGGCGGAGAAGAGCTTGGACTTCTTTCCAATACTGGAATTAAAAGTTTGATTTATGTTCTACCTGGTGGTTCAACAATAAGCCTGTCTAAGGCCAGAAATCTCTCTGTTGGCGAGAGAAGAAAACTTGGAAGAGTAGTCAATTCAGCACAAAAAATAAATAACAGCAAAGACCCAGGAGCAAGGCTGAGAAATGTTGCCGACGAAATAGGCGATGGTATTCAGTATTCCGAATCGTTTGATGGAATCAAAAATCCTAATGAAATAATTGATGGGACAACAGCCTGGGCAAAGAAGCTATTTGGTAAGCGAAAACTACAGAAATTGCCAAAAGAAGAACAGGGCACCTCGCGAACTACGGTTTCACTTTCCGGGAGAGGAAAGCTAATAAACAATCTTGATGATGCAATAAGTTTCATTGCAGACGGAGGTAGTTTTTCACGAATTACACCTATCGTTCTCGCAAAACTTCTAGCAAATCAACAATTAGTCCGCAAGGAGAAAATATCAAATTCAATATCAGCGGTTGAGTCTGGGGCTCAAAAGTATTTCGTTTACGAAAAGCCAAAAAACTATCAGCACCTAGCGGAGAGATTTGCGTCAGACCTCCAGCAGCATCTGGGCATGGAGTCTCCGGATGTGATATTTGTTGGAAAACCAAACGATAAAAGAATGTATCTGAGACAGGACGTGGAGTCTGCTGTGCCTGGTGGCGTATTCAACCCGAATCAAAAATTTGAAAACCTTGATATTGCGGATGTTGCAAGAATGCTTGTAAGCGACTTCTTGACAGACCAGCGCTCAAGACCAGCATCCTCAATTTATCCAATAGATACAGCTGATGGAACCAGGGCGGTATTGGCAGATAACACCACATCAGGATTGATTGACCTCTCAAAAATAGAAATAACAAAAAGAATGAAGATGCGTCTCAATGATTTTTATGGCGCACAACTCACTCCAGCATATTCTGACTATTATCAAAAACTAAGAGCAGAGCAAAGAGTTCTTTTTATGAAACTTTTGTCACAAATGATTAATCGGGCAAGAAGTTTTAACTCAAAAAAATTTGTATCCGACATGAATGGGTATGGGATGTCTGATGGGGAAAAAATTCACTTAAACATTATTTCTAAACTGTTCAATTCAAGACTTGACGTACTACAAAATCAAAAACAAGTACTTCGAAGTCTCATTTCCGGAGGTGGCAAGTGAAACGTATTTCCATAATAAAAGATGCGCTGCGCAATATGCCGCATGCCATAGCTATTGATGATGATTCAAAGTTTATTGTTAAATCACTAACCGAATTCGGAAACAGCCTAATAGATGGTGTTGTTTCGCGTGAGTCGTACGCAACAAAATCACTTCCTGCTGGATTTGTTGCAACTGATTTCAAGGAAATTAACTCTTCGGTACAGAGAATAGTTGATGGAATAAATTTTGATTCTCCAGAAGTAATCGTTCCATCTACCCCAATCGTGACATCACAGAAGAAAATACTGAACGCTTCAAGATTTCCATCAGAGACAAAAACCAATGGATTTCGTTCCCCGTCTAGCAGGGGGATTGATAAATTCAAGAGCCCTATTGAAAAAATCAACATAGTTGACTTCAAGGCAAGGTTGTTCTCATCTTCAGCTAGGCGCTCAGAAGTATTTAGTTCTATAAAAAATAATCAAAAAATTGGATTTGATAAAAAATCTGGACAACTAATTTCAAGAGAGGCTAATAGTCTTGCGTCTATTGCAATCAATCGGATAGTTGAAAGAATCGGACAAAAAGCAATAGTGAGAGCACACGTTGCCGAAAAAACGGCAAATCCAGAATCACCTTCACGGCGCGCAAATAGGCACGCTGAATTCCTTGTTGAATCAAAGCGCGAGCCAATAGTCCCAGAGGGAAATCAAAGACTCATCGCTGCACTGCAGTCAAAACTTGGCAGGAAGATATGAAAAAACCAGACTTGGTCAAGAAGCTTGACGCACTTGCAATTGCGCGTGAAATGGGTTGCTTTGGGGCGCACAAGGATAAAGATGGCAACTGGATGCCATGTGCATCAATGGGTGAGCTTGAGCGTCTATCAGATATTGCTGAAACAAGTAAATGGAGAACCGTTGTTGCCGGAGAAAGAAAAGCTGCCGGAAGAAGCACTGGAAAGAAAAAGAAAAAACGAAGAATAGATAATTGGGAAAACTTGAACGAGATGCCGATTCGAGGAATAGAAACAATCGACGGCGGTGGATTGGTGTCTGGGAATTTTGCTGGAAAAGCGGAATCCAGTCCATGTTGGCCTGGATACAAACAGGTTGGAATGAAACCTGGGAAAAATGGGAGCATGGTCCCAAACTGTGTCCCGGTAAGCGGCAAAGCTCTTCAGGGCCCTCAATACGTAAGGGAAGATGACACAGATGTGTTCATGGACCCAGACTCAGCTCGGTCAAGAGCTAGGCAAATCGGTTGCATTGGCGTAAGCAGGAGAGTTAGCAAAAACGGAAGAACAGTTTGGATGCCTTGCACAAATATGACCGATTACGCAAATAGAACCGGCTCAACTTCGCTGGGAAGAAGAAATGCGGAGAGAACCAGAAGCCGAGAAATAATGAACGCCGTTCGTACTGTTTTTCGTTCCGGTGGCAAGAGCAACCTAAAGAAAAAGCACGCAATTTCTGAGGAACTCAGTCAAAAATAAATAGCAATTACTATTTACACACTTTTGTATAAAACTTTATTAGTTGCACTAAAGAATGTAAACCATCTGTTATTTTTGATATTACGAGGGCTGGGTGCTTACCTAAGCCACGACGTAAGCAGTAATTCAACCCTTCAAATTCCAATACGGAGCAAATCATGTCACAAGACAAAGCAAGAATTGAAGAGCTGCAGTCAGCTCTTCGCACCAAAATGGCAGACAATAAAGCCATTGCGGACTCATTCAAAATCGAGGAAGGCACAGTAGTTGTTTCTTCTGAGCAGAAGTCAGCATTCGACAAGAACATGCAGGACATTAAGTCAATTAAGTCACTGCTCGCTGACCTTCAGACAATGGGCGATGTTGACTCATGGTCATCACAGCCACAGGGAGAAGCAGTAGCTTCAAGCTATGCTGCAGCAGCTGCAGACCTCAGTCAATTGAGCTCACGCGAAATCAAGTCAATCGGTCAAATGTTTATCGAGTCACCTGAGTTCAAGACACTCAATGGTGGCCGTAACGGCGCAAACATGGTTGCACCATGGCAAGTCGCTGCTTCATTGACCGCTTACAACGTAAAGGACGTTTACTCAGCATTGCCAACAACGCTAGTTACAGACAGCCGCCTCGGCAGCTTCGGAAACGTTCAGCGCGATGCCATGGTTCTTCCTCCAATGCGTACAAAGCGTGTTCGCGACCTGTTCCCAGTTCGCAGAACATCTGCAGCAGTAATCGAATACTTCCGTCAGCTCGGTTTCACAACCCTTCAGGCTGGCCATGGTGTTAACTCGGCATCTTCAGTTGCTGAGCGTTCTGGTGGCAACTTCGGTATCAAGCCGCAGTCATCGTTCGCATTCGTTGGTGAGCAGGCTCCTGTTCGCACATTGGCACACTGGGAAGCTGCACACCGCAACGTCCTCGCCGATGAGCCACAGCTACGTTCAATCATCGACAACGAACTCATGTACGGTCTGCGTCTCCTAGAAGACTCGCAGATTTTGAATGGCGATGGAACTGGCGAAAACCTTCTTGGTGTTCTTCAGACTCCAAACATTCAGGAGTACGCATGGTCAGACGGTGCAGACACACCAGTTCCAGACACAAAGGCTGATGCAATTCGTCGTGCCGCAACCCTCTCGTTCCTTGCTTACTACGAGCCATCCGGCATCGTGTTGCACCCGAACGACTGGGAAGACATCGAATTGACCAAGGATACAAACGGCCAGTACTTGGTCGCTGTGTCAGTGGCAATGGGTGGCGAGCCACGCGTTTGGAGAATGCCAGTCGTTGACACCCCGGCAATCGCTGAGGGAACAGCCCTGGTCGGTGCATTCGGTACCGGTGCTCAGCTGTACGACAGAGAAGAGGCTTCAATCCGAATTTCGGAACAGCACTCAGACTTCTTCGTGCGCAACGCAATCGTCATCTTGGCCGAGCAGAGACTCGCCCTTGCTGTCAAGCGTCCAGAAGCATTCGTCAAAGTTGACTTCGACAACGAGCCAAGCTGATTAATCCAATAACTGGTTATCCAGTTTGAGTTGAAATAACCCCCGGGAGTAATCGTGAAAACGGTGAAACCGGGGGTTGTTTCTTTTATAGTTTCATATCTGTGCGAAAATTGAACCATGGAAGATGCGATGTCACAAATCAAAAGCGATGAAGAGCTTTTTGCCGAATTAGAGCAAATAGCGAACAATATCCAAGAACAAGATGAGCTCGAGCAGCTAATTGATGAAACGCTAATCGAACTTAAATCAGAAGATTTCATGCCGATATTCGATGAGTATTACGGTTCTAATCGTGTCGGTCAATTCGAATTCCCATCCGAGGAACAAATCTCGGCAATTCCTGAATACATAAAAACAAAGGGCGGGAAAAAACCACTCAAAGACCCAAAGGGTGGTTTGACAGCTGCTGGTAGAGCGTTCTTCAAGAGAACAGAAGGCGCAAATCTAAAGCCAGGAGTAAGAGGCCCAGCTGATACACCGGAAAAAATGCGTCGCAAGGGTTCATTCCTTACTAGATTTTTCACCAACCCACGTGGACCAATGAAAGACGAAAAAGGAAGAGCAACAAGACTTGCTCTTTCTGCTGCAGCATGGGGGGAACCAGTTCCCAAAAATATGGAAGATGCAGCAGCGCTTGCTGCAAAAGGGAAAAGACTTCTTGAGCGTTACCAAAACTCAAAGAAGAAGTCAGATGAACTTGAAGATTATGAGTACAAAGCCGCTCTTGGAATGTCAATTGGCCAACGCGCTGGCGGCGCTGCTCCTACCGGAACAAATCCAGCGGAAGCCGTAGACCACGACAGCGATGGAATGATTTTCGATGGCACTCCACAAGAGCAAAGAAAACCATATCAACGCTCAAGCGATGCGAACTATGAAGCGCAGAGAAGAAAATTTGTTCGTCAGCAGCTAAAGCTTCAGGGAATAAAAATGAATCGACGTGTTGAGGATAGAAGCAAGGAAGAAAGAGATGCTCGTGCAAGAGCTAGAGCAGCTTTCGACAAGGTTCTAAGAGGGGCAGATGGTAAGCCATCTGCTGACGGTCTTCCAAAGGGACCATCATCACCTCCGGGACAGAAGCCATCTCCTTCAAAACCACGTGACCAGAAGCCTGCAGATAGGTATCCAGACCCGCCAAAGAAATACCCACCAGGGCAAAAGCCGTCACCATCCAAACCAAGGGACCAGAAGCCTGCCGACAGATATCCAAGTCCAGGGAAAAAGTATCCTCCTGGGCAAAAACCGGAGCCAAAAGACACCAAGCCAGCCGACAGATACCCAAGCCCAAGTAGGCCTCAACCAAGCAAGCCAGCAGACCGTATTCCGAGTCCTGGAAAGAAGTACCCACCAGGACAAAAACCAAATCCTGGAACTCCTTCATCAAAAAGACCAGGAGCTGATAGGCCACAGCCACCAACAATCGCACCAGGTCCGCGAGTAGAAAAGAAGCCAGAAACAGGACGCGTTATGGGTCCCAAGTTTCCGGGCCAAGATGCGATAATGAATCGCCTAAATCCAAAGAACAGCAAGTAGGGATAACTTGTCGTGGAACGATTCTGGTATGGGGCAACGGTACTCAATGTAGTTGATGGAGACACGGTCGACCTAATGATTGACCTTGGATTTAGTGTCCATCATAAAATTCGTGTTCGTCTATATGGCGTTAATACACCAGAGTCACGCACCAAAGACCTCAAGGAAAAAGAACTTGGGCTTAAGGCAAAGTCTTTTACCAAGGACTGGCTTGATGGTCATAAATGGGTTTTTGTAAACACTATTCCAGACAAAAATGATAAATATGGAAGAGTTTTGGCAAGAATTTACTCATCAGACAAAATAGATGACCCCACAACTGCTTGTTTAAACAAAGACATTATCCAATCTGGTTTTGCTCGTGAATATTTTGGTGTGGGTGACAAAACCTGGAATGAATTCAAGACAAAATGAAAAGGTTAATTCTTGTTTCTGCACTTCTTATTGCTTCTTGCGGCTATGACGGTAAGTACCGATATGAATGTCAAGACCCTGAAAACTGGGGCAAGAGTGAATGTAAGCCGCCAATATGCGAGGTAGATGGAGCGTGCACAAAAACGCTGCTTGGATGGGACCCGAACGAAATAAGCGTAGATACGATTTCACCAGAGGTAACAACGGCGCCATGAAAATAGAACATTTAAGAATCGGTGATAAAGGACCTGCGGGTGGAGTTATTTTTATCAATCCGACCACACATGGAAATACTACTGGTTTGTGGTTTGAAGCAGGTCCATGCAGAAATCCCGATTTCGTCCAAATACCCTGGTCTTCTGGATACGGAGATTCTGGTGCTTCGGGAAACAAAATTGGCACAGGAGAAAGCAATACAAAACTTATTGCGTCAATGAGTGGAAATACAAAGGACAACTGCGCAGCAGCATATTGCACTAGTTATTCATGGAATGGATTTACAGATTGGTTCCTGCCTTCCGATGACGAGATGGCCCAGCTATACGCCCATCGAGACATGGTTGGAGGCTTTGATGATGGTAGCGCATACTGGAGTTCAACCCAAGGTGTTCCAGGAATGAACTTCACATACGAAACCGCACATGTGCAGATTTTTGGTGCTAGTGGGTCTAGTGGCTACAACGTTAGTAAGGACCAATTGTACTTTGTGCGCCCAGTCCGTTCTTTTTCCAACCTTGATTAATCAGGAGGGTTAATTAAAATATGAAACCACGACTCACACCAGCGGACCTTGATGCTCGTCTTAAGTTTGTTGTTGGGTGCGTACTTGCTGCAGTTTTAACACTAACAACTATAGGTGTTTTGTACGCTCTCGTATTCGTTACGCAGCCGATAGGAGCTCAAGCAGAAAACGATAAAATGTTTTTTAGCGTGCTTTCGAGCGTCGCGACTTTCATAACTGGAACACTTGCAGGACTGATGATTTCCACTGGAAGAAATGCTGAAGACAAAAACGGCAATGGCATCCCAGATAGCGAGGAGCAACTGTGAAAAGTGAAACATCATGCCGGGCATGGGTTACCGGCGGACCGATTACGGAGGATAAGTAATGGCTGGAGCACCCCCGAAGAAAAAAGTTGTTCGTGAGGAAAAGAACAGCGAAGAGATTGCATTTACAACTGCAAAAAACTCTGAATACAACATTTGCACTCCAATGCTTAATGCTGCGCACATAAGAATTACACATCCATTCACGCGCAAGGATATACACCTAAGCACGAAGAGTCATGAGTTCTTTGCATTGTTTAAGGACATGTCAGACAAGGGCCTTGGTGACCGACTGTTCATGGAACTGAGTCAATTCGGCGCGAACATAGATGAGAAGTGGTTCGAAGTTCTCCATGAAGCAAAGATTTACTGCGGACAAGAAACTGCGCAATGAGAGTATGGATTGACCAAGACCTATGTACTGGAGATGGACTATGCGCAGAGATAGCCCCAGATGTTTTTCACATGATGCCAGACGGTCTTGCGTATGTGCGCGAAGGGGACAAGATTTATGCGGCCGCTGTGGGGAACCCGGAAGGAGCGGAAGGAATGGCTTCTTTCGCAGACGAAAGACTATCTGACGTAATTGAAGCTGCCGAAGAGTGCCCTGGTGAGTGCATCTTTATTGAGCCGTAAATGTGGAGCAATCACTAGAAGCAAAAGCATGGCTTAACTGCGACCCAAAACACCTCTGGGTATTTGACAAGTTAATTGTTTCCAGGCTCTCCGGACATATCTGTGGCCCACGTGGAACCCCCGTTCCGAAGCCGGGTGAGTACTTCGTGAAGCCCGTGATGAACATCGAGGGTATGGGCGAAAAAGCAAGAAAAATATACATAGAAGAAAAAACCACAGAACTTCTTCATCCAGGCGAGTTCTGGTGTGAGGTTTTTGAGGGAGAACATCTAAGCATCGACTACAAGGGATATCAGCCAATCCTCAAAACAGTTGGGACAAAGCATTCAGAGCGCCCCTATCAGAGATTCACCAAATGGGAAAAAACAGATAAATGGCACCCTCTGCCGCAGTTCATAGGGTTAATCCCGCTTCAGTACAGAACAATCAACTGCGAGTTTATTGGCGGCAAACTAATCGAAATTCACCTGCGAGAAAATCCGGACTTTGCATATGGGAACAATTCAATGATTCCTGTATGGAAAGACGAGCCAGACCCAAAGCCAGATGGTTATAGGTTTATTAGCGATGAGGGCACAGAGCTGGAAAGACTTGGAATATACGTTAAGTAGTCTAGAAATTGAGCTTCTGTCGCTCGAATTCATTCCACTCGCGGAATGTGCCGCCCTGACCATAGGCGGTGTACTGGTCTACCGACCTAACTAGAAAAAGGTGAAATATTCCGGCAACAATGCCCAAAAACCCAAGTATTATTAGTGCTGTCATGGCAATCATTATTGCATTGCAATCACTAAAATGAATACAACAAAGTTAAGTATCATAAAAATAGATAGGCCCCATCATGGATTTTAACGACTACCAACATCGAACCAGCTCTACTGCAATCTACCCAAAGGGCAAAGCACTCGAATACTTAGCTCTTGGTCTCTGCTCCGAGGCTGGGGAAGTAGCGGGAAAACTAAAGAAAGTCATTCGTGATTATGATTCACACCTGACGGAAGAAAAGCGGTTTGAATTAGCATCAGAGCTAGGGGATGTTCTTTGGTATGTTTCTCAATTAGCGCTTGAGCTAAATGTCACGCTGGATAATGTAGCTCATGAGAATCTTGCGAAACTTGCCGACAGGAAAGAGCGTGGGGCGATAAGTGGGAGTGGTGATTTTAGGTGATTGACATCAAGAAGGGCTGCCGGTTTGTTTCTGCAGTTGTATTTGCTCCGGTAATAGTCGCGGTAATGCTAAAAACATTTCTCAGAATGAGAAAAGACCTGTCTATTCCCAATCGGGAGATGTACGAATAACTGGATTTCTGTCCAACATATCCTCGAGTGCCTGGTTCGGCGTGTCGCCAATACCAAAAAATTTTGAGTCGTCCGAATCCCAAAAATCCAGAGCGTCGCAGTCATCGCCGTCAATGTAGTCGTAATACCCCTGTGCGAGCTCTATGTCTCCGTGATACGCATACCACTCGCCGCCCTCATATGTCCCACCATAACGAGATTGCCTTATCGTTATTGGATACATGCTAGTGGTATATTGTGGATGCACTAATAAACCCGTAGTCTTCTGGTCCATGCTGAAAAACGTGTGCGCAAAAAATCGAAATCTTCGGAGAGACCTATTTCTTTAAGGCTCACATCGCCTCCTCTTCAAAATCGAAATCAATTACATGTTCGTCCATGTATTTTCTTGGCGGAAGTCTATCTATGGTTAGGATTCGCTTCACCCACCTATCGCTCCCATCATATTTTGGTTGAAACGGCTTTCTGCCATGTACAGCAACTCTGTTGTCTATAACCATAACTTCACCAGACTTGAGCGCCACTTCTTTTGTGGTCTTTGATATTGCATCACGAACAGCGGAAAGAGTCGATTGCGCTTCTGTGGTCTTACCTCTCATTAACGCCCAATCAAATGTGAATACATCATGGCCGGCTTTGTCGCGAGAAAGAGGAGTTATTCCGAGAGTAAAATCCGGTTCCCCATCCATCATGAAGCTGTCATCCAATGAAGTTGTGAAGTTTGGAGTTCGGAGAACATTTATCTGCTCTTCAGAAAGCTCGGAGACTATGTCGTCAAGGGAGGAGTATGTTGTCAGTGCTGTTTCGTCGCCGCGTAAACACATCAAAATTACATGTGTTGGCTTATACGGGTGAAAAGCCGTCTCGGTATGAAGATATAATTCAACTTTTGACGACGTAGATATTTGTTGGTTTTCGTTTTTATGCACAGGGACAATATTCTGAATCAGTCGCCCACCCTGTTCTTGTCGGTAACTTACTGGATATCCGTGGAATCCAGCGATTTCAATAAGGTTGGATGTGGCTTCCGGGGTCCGAGCATCATCAATAATCGGAATCGCCGGGGTAGGCGGAATATTGCCGATATCGACATTTTTGATGATTTTTACGGACATAAATAGAACCTAGCAAAAAGTAGAGCCCTCGGTGGGAGTCGAACCCACGGCCACCTCATTACAAGTGAGGTGCTCTACCACTGAGCTACAAGGGCAGCCCTTAAAAATATAGTGTCTGGAGAGAGACTCGAACTCTCACTGGCGGCGTCCTAAGCGCCGTGCCTCTGCCATTGGGCTACCCAGACTGGATATGGAGGAGCGGGAGGGATTTGAACCCCCGGTCCGCGCAAACGGACTCCTGTTTTCAAGACAGGTGCAATAAGCCTCTCTGCCACCGCTCCGACGCCTATGTTATTTTCGGCGCTGAACAACCACCTTCTTTGCCTTCTTCTTAGGGGGCAAAGTCTTCTTATTGCTGGCAACTTCCTTGTTTGCAGTAGCAACACTCAATGAAACAGACTCAATTACTTGCATGGAAGCAAGGGAGGTGGTTGTCGTTGTTTCAACGATTACTGGTGCTTCACTTGGGACTGTTGGTACTTCAACTGGAGCAACATCTAATTCTTCTGCTGGCCTTGGAGGAGCAACGGGCACAATAACTTGCGGAATAATTGTC
>B570J29032_109959240_pt1 | contig 20556 bp, 18 predicted proteins | sample LakMenEpi16Nov12_FD_29032 | JGI IMG/M metagenome (IMG submission 29032) | reverse complement strand
CCCTCTTCTGCGCGAGTGTTACTTTTTGCTTCGTAATTGGCAATGGCCGATTTTAATAATTTTTCTAAACGACCAGATGCTTCACGAGTATTAAATTTTAATACGTTTAAAGCTTGGTAAGCATCCATTCCTCTTACTAAATCTGCAACCTGACGCATTTTGCGAGGTGAAGTAGGACAACTATTTAATTTAGCAAAATAAGATGTTTTATTTGCTTCTTTGCGAGCCTCAGCTACTAATCTTTTTCTTTTTCCCATAACTTACTAATTATTTTTTGTTATGGCCAGCGTGACCTTTAAATACACGGGTTGGCGCAAACTCTCCTAATTTATGCCCTACCATATTCTCGGTTACATAAACCGGAATAAATTTTGCACCATTGTGCACAGCAAACGTGTGCCCTACAAACTCTGGTGGAATTGTTGAACGACGAGCCCAAGTCTTAATTGCAGACTTTTTTCCGCTAGCGTTCATTTTGTCAACCTTACCTGCCAAATTGTGGTCTATGAAAGGTCCTTTTTTTAATGATCTTGCCATTTATTTTTTGTTTTTGTTTTGAAACTCAATTCCATCACTCTTTGACTAAGCTCAGAGCGACTCACTGAACCATTAAACGTTAATTATTATTTTTTTCTTCTTTCGATAATGTGCTTGTTACTTGACTTTTGCTTGTAGCGGGTTTTTAAGCCTTTAGCTAATAAACCTTTGCGCGAGCGCGGGTGACCACCAGATGCACGTCCTTCACCACCACCCATTGGATGATCGACAGGATTCATTGCAACCGGACGTGTACGAGGGCGAACACCTAACCAACGGCTTTTACCAGCTTTTCCAATAACCTCTAGGTTGTGGTCAGGGTTTGAAACCGAACCAATAGTCGCTTTACAAGTAATTAAAATCATACGTGTTTCGCCGGAAGGCATACGTAATACTGCATATTTTCCTTCACGTGCAGTTAATTGAGCATATGAACCAGCAGAACGAGCCATTGCAGCACCTTGACCAGGACGTAATTCGATATTATGAATTACAGTACCTAATGGGATTTCAGATAAAAATAATGTATTACCTACTTCAGGGGCAGCGCCCTTACCGGATACAATTTTTTGTCCTACTTTAATCCCGTGAGGCGCAATAATATATCGTTTTTCACCGTCTTTGTATACAACTAAAGCGATACGTGCGGTTCTGTTTGGATCGTACTCAACTGTTTTAACTGTCGCTTCGATCCCATCTTTGTCACGTTTAAAATCAATTAAACGAAATGCTTTCTTGTGACCACCGCCAATATAACGCATGGTCATTTTTCCTGAATTGTTACGACCACCTGAACTCTTAGTAGAAACTACTAAACTCTTTTCAGGTTTACTTGCTGTGATCTCAGCAAAATCAGCATTAATTTTATATCTTAATGTTGGCGTAAGTGGTCTAAATTTTTTTAATCCCATTTCTTAATTTTTTTAATGTTAGATACTTGCGTAAAAATCAATTACTTCGCCTTGCTTTAAAGTTACATAAGCCTTTTTGCTGCGATTTACACGACCAATTGCTAAACCACGAGTTGTGTTGCGTGTTTTAACTTTTCCAACGTATTGTTGCGTGTTAACACTTTCAACTTTTACATTGTACATGCTTTCTACAGCAGCCTTAATTTCTAACTTATTTGCGCCTTTATCAACCACAAAGCCATAGCGATTTAATTTTTCGGCTTGAGGTGTCATTTTTTCTGTAATGATCGGCTTAATTAAAATTCCCATTTTAATGCTTTCTTATTTATTTAAAATTGTTTCAATTGCTTTAACTGAACTTTCAGCTAAAACTAAACTTTCGGCGTTTAAGATATCGTAGGTATTTAAATCCGATGCAGTTACCACCTTTGCGGTTGGTAAATTTCTACTTGATAAATACACATTCTTATTATGAGCACCAACAACAACTAGAGTTTTTTTGCTGTCTAAATTTAAGTTCTTAATTAAGTCAACAAAGTTTTTTGTTTTTGGAGCTTCAAAATTGAAATCTTCTAAAACCGTGATAGCATTGTCTTTTGCTTTGTAAGATAAAGCAGAAATACGAGCTAATGTTTTTACCTTTTTATTAATTTTAAATGAATAATCACGAGGCTTTGGACCAAATACGCGACCACCACCAATAAATAAAGGTGACTTCATTGAACCTGCACGAGCGCCACCCGTACCTTTTTGGCGTTTTAATTTTTTTGTGGTACGTGCAATCTCAGCACGTTCTTTTGATTTATGAGTACCCTGACGTTGATTTGCTAAGAACTGTTTAACATCAAGATAAATACAATGATCGTTTGGTTCAACCGAATAAATAGCGTCAACTAAGTCAACTTTTTTGGTTGTTTTTTTCCCACTTATGTTTAATACTTCTACTTGCATGACTATTTTTCTATTACAACGTAAGACCCTTTAGCACCCGGAACAGAACCTTTAATTAAGATTACATTTTTCTCAGGCATTACTTTAACTATTTGTAGGTTTTGGATTTTTTTACGATTTCCACCTGTCCTACCTGCCATTCTCATACCAGGCATTACACGAGCCGGATCTGAAGATGCACCTAACGAACCAGGAGCTCTTTCACGATCGTGCTGACCGTGAGATTTATTAGCGTGACCAACACCACTAAATCCGTGACGTTTTACAACACCTTGAAAACCTTTACCTTTTGATGTTCCAATTACATCCACAAAATCACCTTCGGCAAACAATTCAACCGTTATGGTGTCGCCTAAATTTTTTGCTTCTTCAAAATGACGAAACTCAACTACTTTGCGTTTAGGCGTTGTTTTTGCCTTTTCAAAGTGTACTTTCATAGCATTTGATGTGTGTTTTTCTTTTTTCTCATCAAACGACAACTGAAGTGCAGAGTAACCGTCTTTTTCATTGGTTTTTACTTGCGTCACAACACAAGGACCTGCTTCAATAACTGTGCATGGTAAATACTTACCATTGGCATCGAAGAAGCTAGTCATTCCGATTTTTTTACCAATTATTCCTGACATTTTATTTTTTGTTTATTAATTTATTTTATTTAACTGTTTTATTTAGCCTGCTAACTGCTATTAAATAACAATTTTCCAGGGGAGGATTAAACCTTAATCTCTACCTCAACTCCACTAGGTAATTCTAACTTCATTAAAGCATCTACAGTTTTTGAAGAAGAACTATAAATGTCTAACAAACGCTTGTAAGAACTTAATTGGAACTGATCACGTGCTTTTTTGTTAACGTGTGGTGATTTCAACACAGTAAAATATCTTTGATTTGTAGGTAAAGGAATTGGTCCGTTTACAACAGCACCTGTTGCTTTTACTGTTTTTACGATTTTCTCGGCAGACTTGTCAACCAAGTTGTAATCGTAAGATTTTAGTTTAATTCTGATTCTTTGGCTCATATAAAGAACGTTTTATTTTTATATTATTAATTATGCGTTTTCAGTTTTTTTACCTTTTGCTTTTGCAATAACATCTTGTGCAATGTTATTAGGAGCTTCAGCGTAATGACTAAATTCCATTGTAGAAGTTGCACGACCTGAAGTTAAAGTACGTAATTGTGTTACATAACCAAACATTTCAGATAATGGAACTTTAGCTTTAATTACCTGTGCAGTTCCTTTGCTATCCATCCCTTCAATCTGACCACGACGACGGTTTAAGTCACCAACTACGTCACCCATATTTTGTTCAGGTGTTAATACCTCAACTTTCATGATTGGTTCTAATAATGCAGGTTTACAACTAGGTAGAGACTCACGGAAAGCTGTGCGAGCACAAACTTCGAAAGACAATGCATCAGAGTCAACTGCGTGGTAAGAACCATCAGTTAAAACAACCTTCATTCCTACTAGAGGATATCCGGCTAAAACACCATTATTCATTGAGTTACGGAAACCTTTCTCAACTGCAGGGATAAATTCACGAGGAATGTTACCACCTGTAATTTCATTTACAAACTGAAATGGATCTTTATTAATATCCCATTCTGCATCAACTGGTCCAACAGTAAAACGTATATCAGCGAATTTACCACGACCACCAGATTGTTTTTTGTAAACCTCACGGTGAGAGAAAGTACTGGTAATTGACTCTTTATAAGCTACCTGAGGAGCACCTTGGTTAACCTCAACTTTAAATTCACGTTTTAAACGATCTACGATAATCTCTAAATGTAACTCGCCCATACCAGAGATAATGGTTTGTCCAGAATCTTCATCAGTATTAACACGGAAAGTTGGATCCTCCTCAGCTAATTTGCCTAAACCAACACCTAAACGATCTAAATCACCTTGTGTTTTTGGTTCAATAGCGATACCAATTACTGGCTCAGGGAATTGCATAGCCTCTAACACAATTGGGTTTTTCTCATCGCACAATGTATCACCGGTACGAATATCTTTAAAGCCCACGGCAGCACCAATATCTCCAGCCTCAATGAATTCGATTGGATTTTGCTTATTGGCATGCATCTGGAAAATACGTGAAATACGCTCCTTATTACCTGAACGAGTATTTAACACATAAGAACCAGCATCTAAACGGCCAGAATAGGCACGGAAGAAACACAAACGACCAACAAATGGATCAGTTGCAATTTTAAACGCTAAAGCTGTAAAAGGATCTTTTGCATCCGGTTTACGAATAACTTCAGCACCAGTGTCAGGGTTAGTACCTTTAATCACGTCTTTATCTAACGGACAAGGCATTAATTCCATTACTAAATCTAGCATGGTTTGAACACCTTTATTTTTGAAAGATGAACCACAAACCATAGGTACAATTTTATTGGCAATACAAGCCTTACGCAATGCAGCAAGTACTTCGGCTTCTGTAATTGTTTCAGGAGCATCGAAAAACTTCTCCATAATTTGGTCATCAAACTCAGAAACAGATTCGAATAATTTTTCTCTCCATTCGGCAACTTCAGCAACCATATCAGCAGGGATTGGAACTTCAGTGAATGTCATTCCTTTGTCTGCTTCATTCCATACAATACCTCTGTTATTAATTAAATCAACAACACCTTCAAAATTTTCTTCAGCACCAATTGGTAATTGCAATGGAACAGCGTTACCGCCTAATATTTCTCTAACTTGTTTAACAACAGCTAAGAAATCAGAACCTTGACGGTCCATTTTGTTAACGAATCCAATACGAGAAACGCCATAGTTATCAGCCAAGCGCCAGTTAGTTTCTGATTGAGGCTCAACACCATCAACAGCAGAAAATAAGAACACTAAACCGTCTAATACACGAAGTGAACGATTTACTTCAACAGTAAAATCAACGTGACCTGGAGTATCAATGATATTAATTTTGTATTTGTTACCACGGTAGTTCCAGTGACAAGTAGTAGCAGCAGAGGTAATGGTAATACCACGCTCTTGCTCCTGTGCCATCCAGTCCATTGTAGCTGCACCTTCATGCACCTCACCAATTTTGTGATTTACACCTGTATAATATAAAATACGCTCAGTAGTTGTAGTTTTACCGGCGTCGATGTGGGCTGCAATCCCAATATTTCTTGTATAACGTAAGTCGCTCATTTTAAATTCTTATAAACTATTAAACACGGAAATGCGAGAATGCTTTATTAGCTTCAGCCATTTTGTGAACATCTTCTTTCTTTTTGAATGCAGCACCTTCTTCTTTTGAAGCGGCAACGATTTCAGCAGCTAACTTTTGAGCCATTGATTTTTCATTACGTTTGCGTGCATATCCAATCAACCATTTCATGGCCATTGAAATTTTTCTATCAGGACGAATTTCAGTAGGAATTTGGAAAGTTGCTCCACCCACACGACGTGAGCGAACTTCAACCTGAGGCGTTACATTTGCCAATGCTTTTTTCCAAACTTCTAAACCATCTTCATTGGTGCGTTTTGCCACTGTGGCAATAGCATCATGAAATATTACCGAAGCGGTATTTTTCTTACCGTCATACATTAAATTATTTAAAAAACGTGTTACCATTACATCGTTGTAAACGGGATCAGGTAATAAAATGTGTTTTTTTGCTCTAGCTTTTCTCATTGTATAATCTTTTTAATTATTTTTTCTTTGCAGGAGCTGCAGCAGCACCTGGCTTAGGACGCTTAGAACCGTATTTTGAACGTTGTTGTTTACGACCTTCAACGCCGGCTGTATCTAAACTACCGCGCACAATATGATAACGTACTCCCGGTAAATCTTTAACACGACCACCACGTACCAAAACGATACTATGCTCTTGTAAATTATGACCTTCACCTGGGATGTAAGCAATTACCTCTTGCTTATTGGTTAAACGAACCTTAGCTACTTTGCGCATTGCTGAGTTAGGTTTTTTAGGGGTTGTTGTGTACACTTTTGTACAAACACCACGGCGTTGTGGACATGAATCCAAAGCGGCCGATTTGCTCTTGTTAGTCGGTTTAACACGACCTTTTCTTACTAATTGCGATATTGTAGGCATTTTATATCCTCTGTATTACTTGATTTTACTAGTGTTTTAACATTTTCCTTTTTAAGGGACGGCAAAGATAGAAAAATATTTTTAATTCCCTGCATTTTTGTTGCACTTTTTTTAGCTTTTGTAGATTTTTTTTCAGATTTGGGCGAATTTTTATATGAGTCGGCTAAATTTTGTACAAAAATAAAAAAGCAACCCAAGAGGATTGCTTCTTTCAAATTTATTTAATGAGAATTATTTTAAAGTCGCCACTTTCTTTGCTAAACTTGATTTTAAGTTAGCAGCCTTATTTTTATGAATAACTGTTTTTTTAGCTAACTTATCTAACATACTTTCTACTTTTGGTAATAAAGCTGTAGCTTCTTTCTTATTAGTAGATGTGCGTAAAGCCTTAACCGCATTACGGGTAGTTTTAGCATAGTAGCGATTTTCAACACGTTTAGCGTCGTTTGAACGAATACGTTTTATAGCTGATTTATGGTTTGCCATTTTACTTGGTATTAAATTTTTGTTTTTTGGGACTGCAAATATACAATATTTTTCTTATTTGCAAATGTTTATAACTAAAATAATTAATTTTTTCTAAAGGCACGGTTTAATCCTATTTTTGAAACATGCGTTTTTTGCAATTTATTATAACAATTATAATCGCAACTGTTGCAACAAAGGCCCAAACAGCCGCAAAAGCCGTTATTGAAAAAAACTTAATACCTAATGGCAGTTTTGAAAACTATCGCAAAAAAAGCGGATCAATAAGAAATGCTATACCCTGGAAAGAAATTGCAAGTGTAGATTTTTATCAAAAACCGCTAGATAACGACACTACATTGGATAAAGGTGCTTCAGAAGGCTATTGTTATGCTGGAATTCGTTTTCAAAAGCGTTACAAAGAGTATTTACAGGTCAAATTAGTTGAATCACTGCATAGAGGTACTGTTTATGAGTTTAGCATGAAGGTCAAGCTCGCCTTTTGGAGTAATGCAGTTCTTAAATCGATGGGTGTTTTATTTACCAAGGCAGGCTACACAAAGCAAGCAGACGCAGCTAAAGCTAACATGATTGATTCCTTAAATAAAAAATCAGGAATTTTCAAAGCTCATCAATGGTTTACCATCCATGGATTTTACAAAGCCGATGGCGGTGAAAAATTTATAACCATTGGGAATTTTGCACCGAAAGTTAAACAAGATATGATGCGAATGAACTTGTTTAAGTTGGGTTTTAAAGAGAGTTACTATTTTATTGATGATGTCAAACTTGTTAAATTTAAAGGTACAGAGGAACAAGTTGAAGTTGAAATTGTTGGTCCAAACTTGAGAGATAGGTCAACGGATAGCGTGTTTGTTGTGAAAAACGACATTAAAGTTGGTGACAAAATAACCTTAAACAATATATTTTTTGAAAATGGCAAATATTACTTACTGCCTGAATCATATCAAGAATTAAACAAACTAGCCAATTATTTAATTAAAAACCCAAATTTAATAATACAAATTAACGGACACAGCGATAACAGCGGGCTTAAATATAAAAACTTAAAAATTAGCGAACTAAGAGCTCGCGAAGTTTTTGAATATCTTATAACCAAGGGGGTTCAGAATAAGCTCCTTTTTAAAGGCTTTGGGAGCAGTATGCCTGTTGCAAGTAATGACACTGATGATGGCAAAGCTAAAAACAGACGTGTTGAATTTGAGATTATAAAAAACTAAAACGCACCTCTTTTGAAGTGCGCTTCAGTAAATTAATTTTTCACTTTATCAAGCTTACATGACCGGTTAAATCGTGGTATTTATTAAAAATATCAACTACTTGCGCTTTCCAAACGTACACATCTTGTTTAATAGGATCGCTGGTGTTTTTCATAGTGCCATCCCAAGTTTCCTCCAAAGAATTTCCAGTAAATACGAGGTGTCCCCAACGATCATAAATTTGAATAGTAAATTTATTAATACCTACACCTTTGGCAAAAAAATCATCATTCACACCGTCTCCATTTGGAGTAAAGGCATTAGGAATATATACTACAAACGATGGTTTAAATTTTAGAACCTTAGAAATAGTATCTGAACAACCATATTCATTTTTCACAACCTGAAATATAACCGGTGTTTGTTTAGCAGGTACTGCAAAAACATGAGATGCTTTATCGCTGTAATAATTTGAGCCATCATTAATGTGATAGCTAGTAGCAAGGGCTCCGGTTGCATTAGATAGTATTGCTACATTGGGTTCATTCTCATCAATTTCTTCCGGCTCAGTATAAAACGACGCAATTGGTGTTGGGTAAACCGTAATAAAATTAGGTTTAACCATTTTGTTAATACAACCGGAATCACTTACAGCAATTAAGGTAACATCATATTTGCCGGTAGTATAACAGTGTGTTGGATTCAATTGATAAATCGGTAAAGATCCATCCCCAAATTGCCACTGAGAGGTCACTATATTGCCATTGCTTATGGTTGACAGATTTGTAAATTTAGTGCAGAAACTTGGGCATCCTTGCATTTTAGGAGCGCTAAAATTTGTAACTGGTACTGCATTAACAAATACAGGTTTTACGATAACATTTGTGCAGCCATATTCTGTTTGAACTTCCAATTTTACAAGGTGCACTCCGGTGTTAACATAGGTAGTTGTAGGAGATGGGAAGATGTTGTCGATAGTATTATCGCTGTTAAAATCCCATTGATATGAAGAAAATAAACCATCGGCTGAAGTAGATAAATTAGTAAACTTTGTTCCATCTCCGAAACATGTTTTATTGGTGGTGAAATTTGCAACAGGATTGGCGTGAACAATTACATTCTGAGAAACTGTTCTGGCACAATTAAAATTACTAACAGTTTGTAATTTACAGTTGAAATTACCATAGTTTGGATATAACTTACTAGGATTTATCGCTAAAGTGTCATCCCAAATTCCATCATTTTCAAAGTCCCAGCGGTATTTGGTAATAGTTGCGTTAATAACACTGCTGCTATTGTTAAATTGCGTAGTTTGGTTTAAACATGCTATGTTATTGGTAAATTGGTTAGTTGGCAAATGATGAACCAATACAGTAGATGTAAAAAAGGCATTGCAATTATTATTGGATGTAGCTGTTAACTGAACCGTGTAAACACCACCCGAATTATAATTTACTGCTGGTGTAATGCCATTAAAACTTGTGTTATTTCCTAAACTCCAAGCATAGCTAATAACTGAACCAACCGGAATTGAAGTTTGATTGGTGAATGTGGTTGTATTTCCAAAACATACTGGACTCGCTATAAATGAAGCTGTTGGATTGGCAAATACCTGAACTGAAGATGTGATTGTATTAACACAATTATAACTACTTGTTGCTTGAAGGTTAACTGTGTAGTTTCCAAAAGATGGATATATATATGTTGGGCTGTTTACATTACTATCATAAATTCCATCATTGTTAAAATCCCAATTAAAAGTAGTTAATGTTCCGTCTGCCACATTACAATTATTAGTAAATTGGGTTGCTACCCCTTGACAAACGGAGCTTGAAGCAAATGCCATATTTGGAAGGTAGTACACCTGAACTGTTTTGGAAATGGCTGTTGAACAACCAACGTTGCTGGTAGATTGTAATTGAACTGTATAGATACCAGGCGTTAAATAATTAACTGAGGGGTTAGTTAATGTGCTGGTTAAAACACTATTCAATACCCAATTGTAGGAAGCGATATTTCCTGTAGAAATATTACTTTGGTTTGTAAACTGTGTTGTTGAATTTAAACACACATTATTTGCTATAAAATTAGTAACCGGTAAAGGGGCAATGTTAAATGAAGCCGAAGTTGAACTTAAACAACCCTGATTACTTGAAACATTTAGTTGCAAGCTATAATTACCCGGTGCTGCAAAACCAAATATAGGTTGGATTAAATTATTATTTACCGGTGTAACATTCCAAGTATATGATAAGTTGCCGCTTGAGATTGTGCTGGTATTTGTTACGGAGTAGTTTAGAGCGCAGGCATTTGCGGTTGAATAGGTAAATGAAGCATTTGGCTGCGGAAAATTAACGAGTGTGTAAGTAAATTCAGGCCCTGTGCATCCGGTTACGAGTTGTGTTTGACACGTATAAACCCCTGCGCTTAATGCACTAAAACATTGACCAATTACGTTACTGGCATTGGGGCCATTCCAAGTGTAATTCATGAACCCGTTAGGTGCGCAAAAATTCTTAGTTGTTCCTGCACAAACTGTATCACTGCCACCTTTCACAAATGCTGCGCAAATTCCGTCAATATAAGCGTAGCCATAATGTCCGCCAAGCGCGCAATCGTATGTGGTAAAACGAATAGTTACATTTTGGCCAATGTAATTTGTAAGATCAACCGAAACATTAGTCCAGTTTTTATAAATTACTCCATTAAGTGTTGGCGAATTTTGAAACCCCGGTATGTTGTTTCCGGCAGCAACATTATAAAACGTACATGGGATTTGTACACCGGAACTATCCAACATTTCAATTTGAAAGGAAGGTTGTTGAGCAAGAACATGCCCCGGATCCTGAAAAACAACGGCATAGCGATATGTAAAATTGGCGTTAAAAGCATTTACCAAAAAGGTTTGTTCAATTCGATCTGCCTCACCTCCTACCCCATTATCCCCAAGTAATAATGAAAAATTGCCTCCCGGTGCTACACGCTGAAAGCCACCCGCAGGATCGATTCCTCCATTAACTACCAATTGTGACCCTCCGGGATTTGGGCAACAACCTAAAGGATTAAATAATGGATGAAATCCACTACTTGATGTCCAACCGGACAAATTACCACTTTCAAAATCGATGTTCACGCAGGTGGAGGCCTGTGTATTTTGAGGATTAAAATTATAGGGTATTAATTTTGCCGAATGGCTATGCTGAGTTGAATTATTGTGAGCATTCAAGAACTCCTGTTTTTCAGCTTTGTTAAGCTTTAATTGATCAGCATATTTATTCCAGAACTGGAATTGATTAGAAGATTGGGCTGTTGAGTTGGAGAGATTTTTTGTTTGTGCAGTGGATAGCACCTGTGCCCCAAAGCCAAACACAATTAATAGGTAATTTACTGTTTTCATGGCTGCTGTTTTTTAAAGGGTTAATTGTTTTCATTGTTTTTATTACTTGTTTGTTATTAGTTTTTTTTGTACGCTTGCTAATTTAAAAAGTTGTAAAGGTTACAACCTATTAGATTAAACCTTATAATTGATATTCTAAATCGATTAGATAATAGACAATTGATAAAAATTGACTCATAAACGTTAAGAATGATTTAACCAACAAGTATAATCCAGTGTCAAAAAAAAATGTAAATTCAACCTATGAACCGATATATTGCCATTAGTTTCCTTTTGTTGATTACAATTGCCAAGCAAGTGCATGCACAAACAGATCCAAAATTAGCCGGAGCAGACAAACTTTATATAAAAATGTTATATAAGAATGCTGCGATTGAATACGAAGAATATTTGAAAAAAAATCCTAAAGATTTTTATGCTTCTAAACAGGCGGCCCTTTGTTACAGCAAATTAAATGATCATAATAAAGCCATCGATTATTGGCCGGCAGTTATTGATAATGCACTGGCCACAGAACAAGATAAACTTGCTTATGGAAAATGTCTTCTTTCTAACTACAGAATTGATGATGCGAAAAAGGTATTCAATTTATTAAAAAACAGTACGAATAAAGAAATTACTTCATGGAGTAAAGTATACGAAACTAATATATTTTATGAAGATAGTGTATTAGCTAAAGCTACAGAAGTTAGAAATATTAATACTCTAAAATCAGAGTCAAATCCAGCATTATACGCAGGGAAGCTTGTATATATCGCTGAGGAAAAGAACAACCCACTAAAAACAGTAATAAAAATTTGTGACAAAAGCGATTCTGTTACATTTAGTAAAAACACACCTTTTAATAATCACATACAAAGCAAAAAAATTAACGGCGCATTTTGCTTCAGCAAAGATGATTCAAGTTTTTATTTTACTCGATTGGCAAGTAAAAGTGATCTCAAAAAATTAAAAAATACGTCAACAAGGTTTCAGATCTTTACAACTAGAATGAATAAGTTTGGGGATGCACACCCTGAATTTATATCATTTCAGTATAATAGTTTGGACTATGACTGCATGCATCCTGCAATTAACAAAGAAGGAAATAAACTATATTTTGTTAGCAACATGCCCGGCGGATTAGGTGGTTACGATATTTGGGTATGTGAAAAACAAGGTGATAACTGGGTTCAACCTGTTAATATGGGATCAAGTATTAACACGAGTGGGAATGAGTTATTTCCGTTTGTTGATTTAAATGGCTCACTGTTTTATTCAAGTGATATGAAACCGGGCCTAGGTGGATTGGACATCTTTTATGCAGATTATAATAGCTTGAAGAAAGAGTTTGCAGAACCGGAAAATTTAGGATTTCCAATTAACAGTAACTTTGATGATTTTGGTATTTATCTTAGAAAAGGTAACAGAACCGGCTACATGAGCAGCAACAGAAAAAATGGGCAACTAGATAATGACATTTACTTTATTAACAATAACAAACCTAAATACTATAATACCAAACTTCAATTCATTGATTCTATTTCAGGCAATATTGTTTCGGTAAATTATACCTTAACGCAAGGTTCTGTAAATACGACAGGCAAAACAGAAACAACAGAAGCGGAAAAAATTAGGATTAAAACGCAAAAAACTTTCACAATCGCTTTAAGCGATAATAATTTTAAACCTTTATCATTAAACAAACAGGTTACTTCAGAAGACACATTAATTACCGTTTATTGTCAACCAAAAACTCAAAAAAGTATACAAGGCAGAATAATTGATAAGGAGTCAGGCCAACCCTTATCAGGAGTAAAAGTTGCAATTTACGATGAAACCGGTACAAATTATTTATCAAAAATTACAGATGAGAGCGGCCGTTATCAAGTATCCAATCTTCCGGTTGACAAGGCGCTTTTCATAGGATCTGAAAAAAAACCGGATTATTTTAGTAATACTGAAAAATTCTTTATCAGAAAAGATTCTGATTTGGTAAAAGACATTTACACCCAAAAAATTGTTGTAGGCAAAGCAATTAAAATAGACAATATTTATTTTGATGCCGCTAAATGGGCAATTCGTGCCGATGCTGCATTAGAATTAGACAAGCTGGTGCAATTAATGAAAGATAATCCGGATATCGTAATTGAACTTAGTTCTCATACAGATTGCAATGGAAATGCAAAGTCAAATTTAATTTTATCTGATAAAAGAGCTAAAAGCAGTACAGATTACATTTTAAGTAAAGGCATCTCCAAAATACGCATTAAAGGTAAAGGCTATGGTGAATCTAAGCTGTTAAATAACTGTGCCTGCGAAGGAACGAAGACTAGTGATTGCAAAGAAGAAGAACACGCACAAAATCGACGGACAGAATTTAAAGTAACCGGTTTTATCAAACGATAAGTAATAAGATTATGAAGTTTTTTACACAGTTTTTTAAAGGATTTGGCTATTGTTTTAAAAGTTTGTCCATCATTTTTGATAAAGGATTATGGCCATTTTTATTTATTCCATTGATTGTTTGTATTGTGTTAATCATACTTAGTTTTTATGGTATTTATTCATTCTCGTCCTACATTGCAGACTATTTAAAACCATATTTAGAAGTTGATGCCGCAACGATTACTAACCCCGGTTTAATTGACAGTATACGGATATTTTTATCAGCTAAAGCCGGTTTTATTATAAACCTGATTATTAAAATCTTGTTAGGGTTAGTATCCGGAACACTTGTAAAATATACTTTGCTAATGGTTCTCTCTCCTTTTTTAGCGTTACTTTCTGAAAAAGCCGATGAAAAACTTCATAACACTCACTTTAAATTTTCTGTAAAACAGCTTTTAATTGATATTACGCGCGGTGTGTTAATGAGCTTAAGGAACATGTTTTTAGAATATTTTTTCATTTTTATTTTTATGCTTGTATCGGTATTTATTGCCCCATTATCGGTAGTTACCATTCCACTTTTATTTTTAATCAGTTGTTATTTTGTTGGTTTTAACTTTTTTGATTACAATAGTGAGCGTTACAAATTGAGACTTAAAGAAAGCAGCAAGCTTGCTTCTCAAAACAGAGGTTATTTGGTGGGTATAGGTTGTTTTTATTTTCTAGTCATGCATATTCCTACGTTTGTTGGCACTGTGTTGGGTATTGCTTTTGGTCCGGCCATGGCAACTGTTGCAGCCGTATTGTGTTTCAAGGAAATTGAACTGGCGCAATCAAATACCAACTCCGTTAAGGTTTAAACGGTTTTTCTCGAAAAAACAACACCGGTAATTATTTTTGGAGATATAAAACTAATTTTGTAGTTTGGTCGATCTTTTGAGAAAAGTTATTAACATATTGCTATTTATTTCATGCTATTTATCCAACGCATCCACACATCCTGATAGCGTTTCCACAAAGTACAAATACATAAGTAAAAAGAAGCTCGTTCTAATGATTGATTCCTTTCTTGAATTAGAGTATGTAAGCACCAATGACATCAACACCTTAAATTACTACTCAAGCTTATTAAATAATACAACATTAGATTCAGTTAAAATAGGCCGATTTGATTTGTCGGAGCTAAGTTTTTACGCATCACTGGATGAAAAAGCTTTATTCCCTCCTACTCCACTCGATAGCCTGCCAAACAGCTTTAACCTCAATATAGAAAATGAGTATTTAAGTTATTTTCAGCTTCCAATTGCCGGTGTAGTAACCAGTAACTATGGCTGGCGCGATGGACGAATGCACAAAGGCATAGATATCGATTTAAACAAAGGAGATAAAGTATCGGCAGCTTTTGACGGGAAAGTAAGAATTGCCCGACGCCAGGGTGGGTTTGGCAATGTGGTTATTTTAATGCATCCAAACGGTTTGGAAACTGTTTATGCGCACTTGCATAAAATAAAAGTGAAAGAAGGAGATGTTGTTTTAAGTGGGCAAATAATTGGTTTAGGCGGAAACACTGGCCATAGCAGAGGTACACACTTGCATTTTGAAATGCGTTATAAAGGACACCCGCTAAATCCGGGAGCGATTGTTTCATTTACGAACGCAAAAACGTATCATCATACGATAACCATAAAAAACAGCAAGTATGGTTTGTGCGCTTTTCCGAGTAATGCCTATGTACATACCGTTGAACGTGGCGACAGTTGGCACGCCATCGCCAGTGCATACGGCTTAAGTACAAAACAACTAATGGAATTAAACGGTATTAGTAAACGCTATTATTTAAAGGTGGGTCAACAAATTAGGGTAAACTAAACCCCGCCTTTTGTGCATCATACGCATTAAAGGTTCCAATGGCCTTTGCTACCATTATAGTTTCAGGCATTGAAATCACTTCACATTCAATTACCAAAATACGTTTCCCGGCGCTTATCACCTTTGCATTGGCAACCAGCAAATCGTTTAATTTTACAGGACTTAAATAATTGAGTTTATATTCTATGGTGCTTACCACTTTATTTTGATGACAAACCAAACTTAAACCTGCCACCCCCAACGCACCGTCAACCAACGCAGCAACCAAACCGCCATGCGCGGCATTTGGTGTAGCTAAATGTTGATTAGTTACAAGCACCTCGTATTTTATTTCACCGAGTTTAATAATTTGAAAGTGCATTCCAATAAGTCTGCTAAACGCATTACTCTCTATGTACTGTTTAATTAATGTATGCATTTTTAATTTTTAGGAATTATAATTGTATCATAAAACGGCGCGTATCCAACAAACGCACCAAATACCTCTCTAACATTATCAAATGTGCCTTGAACATTGGCCGGTGCGCTAAAGGGGTTGCCGTTACTAGATTTGTTTTGATAATAGGTATTCCAAAACTCGTATTCTTTTTTGCCTATCTTGCAAAACTTCACAATAATCGTGTCTCCTTTTCGATAATATCCACGCTCAGGATCCTCTCTAAATTCTTGCACTAAATTTGGTTGAGGACCTCTATCATATGCAAAATCAAATTTTTTACCATCTACAAACTTATCATCAAAAACCGAGTTAAATGGGGCAGCAAAAAACTGATCTCTACCATAACGTTTGGCAAACCAACGATAGGCATCTCCGCTACCTGCGGGCTCGTTAAATTTCTGCCATATAAACCCCAGGTTATCTTTCTCAGCTTTAAACCATAAGCTATCCAACTTTGGTGGAGATAAAATAGTTGTTGAACTACTATACTCCTTTCCATTATACCTGATTTTTAAAGTATAAGTTTTGCCTTGCTCGCCATTAATTTTCAGGCCGGTATATAAATAACCTAAATCGGGATCTAATTCTTTTAAGGTGTCTACTAACGTACCGTTAGTTACAGTTACAAAAGCACCTTTAATAAAAGCCTCCTGCGGTTTACTAAAATCAAACGTGCCAAAATAAGGAACTGATTTTGATAAAAACACAATTGCAGGTTGACCGGTTTCAATACTTGCTTCAACCACTAGTTTTTCTTCATAATCAGGCAGTTTAACTACCACGTCTTTACGGCAAGAAGCAAGTAAAATTGCGAATATTAATAGATATCTAAACTTCATTTAAAACTTAAAATTCCAGGTAAAACTAGGTAAAATTGGGAAAAGCGTAACTTGCCTGGCACCAACTTTTAAAGTGCCGTTTGCAAAATCACCACTTTTGGTTAAATAAATAAAATAAGGATTATAACGGTTATAGACGTTAAAAACACTTAAGGTAAAGCTATTCGAAAAATGCTTTAACCAAGGTTTGGTAATTTGAATTGAAGTTGTGTCTTTTTGCTGCAACGTATATTTTTGAATCAAGGCCTGCTTTTTTCTTTCTAACCTTTTAGATCTATTAGGCGTATAGGTAACATTTAAATCCATGCGGTGGTAATCTGCAAACTTATAAGAATTCCTTAAGCCGTAATCACTGCTTAAACTACCCTCATATAAGAAGAAACCATTCGGTAAAGTGCCTCTATTTCCGGTTCCATACACCCATACCAATCCAAAATTCCATTGATTAGTGGCATCATAATTAACAACTAATGAGGCATCATGTCTACGGTCGTATTTTGCTAAAAAAGGCAACCCGTAATTGATGTTATCAAATTGCCGCCAAGCCCAACTTAAGGTGTATCCAATCCAGCCTGTTAATTTGCCGCTTCTCTTTTTAGCAAAAACCTCAACACCATAGGCCCAACCTCTACCAAATGTAAAACCATTATCAGGATTATCAAATACGTTATCGGATGGTTGTGCGCCTTCCTTAAATTCGATCTGGCGATCCATTGTTTTATAATAAACTTCGGCACTGGTTTCGTACAAATTATCTTTTAAATTTTTAAAAAAACCAAGTGCATATTGATTGGCGATTTGCGGTTTTATGACCTCTGTGCAAGGCATCCAAACATCCGTTGGCAAACTCACTGAAGAAAACGATGCCAAGTGTACATACTGGAAATTACGGGTAAAGGAAGCTTTTATGGAACTACTAGGATTTAATTGAACTCGGGCCGCTAACCTAGGCTCTAAACCATTATAAGCGCTAACAATTTGGTTTGCCTTGTAGGTAACCGTATCTACAATTTTACCTGTTACATCTTTTAGGTATCGATTAAATGGTCCCACATGCGTGAAGTTACCTAATCGTAATCCTGAATTCAGTTTTAACCACTGATTAATGTCCCAATCATCGCTAACATAAACAGCTGTTTCGTGTGAAAGTAGTTTTATAACTTTACCTAAATCAAATACCGTTTCGCCTTGTTTTGCACTAACACTTGTTGGCACAAATTGATGAAATGTGTAATGAATGCCTGTTTTAATTGTGTGCCTTGAATTTGGAAAATAATTCACATCATACTTAAACCCATAATCAGTAATGCCGGATTTTATGGTTGCTTCAAAATCTTGCTGAAGCGCCATAAATGAAAAATTATAATTCGTAAAAATGAGTGAAAGATTAGAAAATAATTTTGAATTAAAAATATGGTTCCACCTGGCGCAGGCAGAAGCATTGCCCCATGGAATTTTTGTATTAAAACCTTCTTCGTTATCTTTAAACTCAAATCGATCTCTTCCAAAATAACCACTTAAAAACAATCTATTTTTATCATTAACGGTATAATTAACTTTTCCGTTTAAATCATAAAAATAATAAGAGGTGCCTTTAAAATCGCTTTTCTCAATAAATGGTTTTGCCAAAACATCCACATAGGTTCTTCTGGCACTAATTAAAAAAGAAGCTTTATTTTTTATAATTGGGCCTTGAATGGTTAATCTGGAGGCTATTAAACCTATGCCGCCCTCCACTTCAAATTTTTGGTTGTTGCCATCCTTGGTTGAAATATCGAGTACCGATGACAACCTGCCTCCATATTGCGCAGGCATACCACCTTTGATAAGGTTAACATTTTTAATTGCATCGCCATTAAATACACTAAAAAAACCCATTAAATGCGAAGCATTATAAATAGGAGCCTCATCCAATAAAATCAAATTTTGATCAGGACCACCACCCCTGACATAAAAACCGGTGTTGCCATCGCCCGCATTTTTTACACCCGGTAATAGTTGAATGGTCTTTAATACATCTACCTCTCCCATAAAAGCCGGAATTTTTTTGATTTCGGCCATATCAAGCTGAACACTGCTCATTTGCGAATTTTTAATATTCTCATTTGTGCCGATTGTACTTACCTCTACTTCGGCCAAATTAGTTTGTAAAGAACTAAGTGAGAAATTGAGAACTTGCGTACTAGTTAACCGAAGCACATGACTTTGCAGCTTATAGGCGGAATAACTCACAACAAGCGTGTAAGTGCCCATAGGCGCTGTTAACGAGTAAAAACCATATTGGTTAGTTGTTGCGATTATTTTAGTAGGCATTAGCTGAATGGCGGCTCCAATTAAAGTTTCGCCATTTTCCTCATCGGTTATTGTTCCACTTACACTAAAATTTTGAGCTTTACAAAACGTAATAATTAAAAGTGGAATAAGTATTTTTCCTAAAACTTTCAATAATAAATCGTTTAACTAATTAGTTAGAAATCGGTTTATCGTCCATAGAACGGGTATCCAAAGCATCCCTTAAACCATTACCCACGAGCATAAAAGCTAATACAAGAATCATGATGGCAATACCCGGAATAAAAGCTAAATAAGCTTTATCCATTAAAATATAGCCATGATGTGTGCTGGTCATTTCACCCCAACTTGGCACAGGAGGTTGTGCTCCAATTCCAAGATAGCTTAAACCTGCCTCTGTTAAAATAGCCGCAGCAAAATTACTGGCTGCCATTACCACCACAGGCCCCATTACATTAGGCAAAATGTGTCTTAAAATAATACGCATATTTTTAAAACCTAGCGCTCTACCGGCTTCAACAAATTCCTTTTCACGAATACTCAGAATTTGGCCACGAACAATTCTTGCCACCTCTACCCACATTGTTAATCCAACTGCAATAAATACCTGAACAATGCCCTTGCCAAGAATAAGCGTTATAGCAATTACCAGCAACAAAGTAGGCAAACTCCAAACTACATTAATTAACCACATGATGGCAGCATCCACCTTGCCTCGATAGTAGCCTGCCATAGCGCCCAATAATATACCAATCACAATTGATATTAAAACTGAAATCATGCCTACACTCAAACTAATTCTTGTTCCAATAAGCAACCTGCTTAATAAGTCACGCCCTAATTTATCTGTTCCAAGGTAATGCGTGCGGTATTTGATGTGATTTTTTTGAATCTCATTCCTAAGCTCAACAATTCCCTTGGTTTGAACTTCATTTTTATAATCGGTAAAAGTTACTGTACCTTTTAAACTGTCATAGGTTGGTTGTATAGCAGGATTCAGGTGATAAACCACATCTGCTAATTTATACTTGCTAATAGTACCTTTGTTGTTTTCTGTGTTGCCGGTATATTCTTCTACAAGAATTACATCACCTTTAAAAAAGTAATTATAAACGGTATAACTATTGTAATTAAAAGTTTCACCAACAAACATTTTCTCAAAAAAACCAGTCTCTACAGGTTTTTCATTTTT
>B570J29032_109959241_pt1 | contig 20565 bp, 10 predicted proteins | sample LakMenEpi16Nov12_FD_29032 | JGI IMG/M metagenome (IMG submission 29032) | reverse complement strand
AAACATTAAAGTTCTTAAGAATTGGGGAGTTAATGAAAACCCTGAGTTGCGCAAAGTAGTGATTGATTATCTAGCAACCAAGGTAAAAGTATTTGAAGACGAAGAAGGCGGTTACGGTAAAGAACATGGGAAATTTATATTGTTGCTGGTGTCCTTAAATCACCCACAATCCGATGAATGTTTGGATTACCTCCACGAAAAAAGCGTGTTTCTTTTTGATATTCATTTTAGATTTATGCCGCAAATTCTATTAGAACCTGGCGAGGAATCAAAAACTAACCTTGTTTTTTCTATGCTTAAAAACAAGTGGATTCAAAAGTTTACCGCTAATAAATCAATGGATTCTGCATTCTTAAAAGTTAAAAGAAAAATTGGCAACCGATTCCGGCTTAACATGCCAATAGCAAAGGTATACGATTTTTTAGGAGGGATTTTTAAAGGAAAATCTGATGAAAAGTATCAAAACGGACGTTTGATCGCCCTTGTATTATTTTTCTTTATGTTTTTTATCCCACCTATTTGGTGTATGATTTTTACTGGGGGAAATCCTATGAGCACGGGATATTTAACCGGGTTTGAATTAATCCATGACATTTCGTTTGGTTTAATTGCTTTGTTTTGGGGTTACAATGATTTCTTTTCGAAAGTAAATAATCTTGGTAAACCAGAGCAATATGCTAAAAACATGTACAGCAATTGGGGAATGATTGGTGTGGGACTTTGGTCAATTTTTGGAGTTGGGTTGAGTGTTTTTTTTTATTTATCACCAAAGGTCGGGTGGCCTTATGGATCAATACTACTCATTGAAACACTATGGTTCGTGGTGTACATGGGCGTGATTTATAAGGACCCGTTGGAATTTTTCTTAAGCCCCAATGTTCAAGTTTTAGATTCAACCAAGAAATAGCGGATTGGTCTAGTCTGTTTAAAAATAAATTTTAAAATATTCATTAATATGCTGTACATGTTGTAAATAGAAATTATGATAAGTGAACTATTTTAATTTGTTGAGGAATTTTCGATGCTTCGCCTAGATTCATTTACATTTCGTTTTGCATTTTTTTTAGCTCTATTGTTTTTTGGGTTTAATGCTCCGAACCTACTAGCTTGTGATGATGTAGGGGTGGGAGTCTGGGATTGGAGCCGCTGCTATAGCTTTACTCGTCTATTATTTTGGGCTGGAACATGCTTGCTCGCATGGTGGTTTAGCATGGAGATTATATTCCCTATGCTTCTTGACTATCTTCCAGGCCGGACCTCTCTGGTTAGCAGTATTATTGGATTAGTGCTTATTCTCTTAGTTATTGATTTGATCGGAACATTGTTATTTTCTTATTTTGGATTTACTTATGGTTGGACATATGTAACGCACCTATCTGCAGATGGCAAAGTAGTATCTCGTGTTGGGTGGCACGAAAACGTTGAATGGGCATCTATGTTAGCGTTATTGTGGTTTTCAGCAATAGTGATTTCCCTTCCAGTAATTGCAATATCCTTATCCGGTAATTATATCCTTCCTAGAGCAGCTTTTGCTTGGAGCATTGCTATTTTTTTGTTTTTGGGAGTAGCGGCATTCAACTTCTTTTTTGGCGCAATTGGGGATGACTTAAGATTTACCACCTCACATTTTTTCCCTGCGCAATGGGTGTGGTTAAACATTCATTGGAAATGGCTTGGGATGTTGATTGCGGCTATGCTAATTTCTGGTGCTACTTACCTTGCGCTTCGTGGCCCTCGTGAAGCGTCAGTTTAATCAGATAAAACCTATTTTCTAACATTCTGTTTTTTTCTTTGGGAGAATATTCGTGCCCGCAACTACCCCCGACAAAGATATTAATCTTATCCCCACATTACTAATTGGTGTGGGTGGTACAGGTAAAGAAACCCTGATGCGAATCAGAAAAATGTTTTATGAAAAGGGCATGGGGATTGGTCGAGATCATACTCTTGTTGATTATCTGGTTGTCGATACCGATGAAAAAAGCCTTAATTCCCTTAATGATAGCTCTCTAACCCCCCACATGAAACAAGAGGTTTCTTTTGCGGAGTCCGGCCAAGATCGTGAAGCTTACCCAATCCATATAACTGAGGCAGTTGCCACTAGCTATCTTGAAGGTGGCAAAGCTTCGCATCCTCATATTTTTTCTTGGTTTAATGAAGACTTGCTAAAAAGGCAAGGCGCTTCCATGATCAGTGCCGGGGCGGGGCAAAATCGCCAAATTGCAAGACTTTGTTTCTTTCACCATTACGGGGAGATCCGGAAACTTCTTGAACATAAAATTACTAATTTAGTGGGATCTGCTTCTAATTCATCAGTTCGCCTTAAAGGTCACGGTGATAATCCTGTAAAGGTGGAAGAAAAATCCATCATGATTTATATCGTGACATCAATTGCCGGTGGCACGGGTGCTGGTATATTTTTAGATATGGGCATGCTAGTAAAGGACATTCTTCCAAAGAAATTTTCAAATTACAATTACAATATAGTTTTTTATGCAGTCCTTCCAGAACCTTATCTTCAGTATCTAAAAAGTGAAGAATTGGTTCGAAAAGTCAAGGAAAACTCATTTGCAGTTTTGACAGAAATGGAATTTTTTGCATTCGATAACCGAGACCAAAAATTTGATTTGAGTTTTCCACCTTCTGTAGATCAGGCAAACGAAAAAGATTCCAAAATTGGTTATGAAGTGGAATGGAAACGAGGTGAAAAAATTAAAATACCACCACGTTTTTGGAATAATTGTTTTCTGGTAGATGGCACTAACGAAGATCAAGCTACACCGATGTCGCCAGACCAGGTTGCTCAAATGATTGCTGAAGCGATTTTTCTGAACTTTGATGATACCGAATTTGGGACAAAATTGCGATCAAGTTTGGTTAATCGCCTTGCATTGACCCTTGGGTTAGTATCGGATGACCTTAAAACCACTGAAGGAGAAATACTATTTGAAAGGCCGCATTCCAAAGCTTTTAGCGTATTTGGCCTTTCTCAGATTTATTTTGATAGAGCTAAACTGATTAGGAAAGCTGGCTTCATGCTAGCATCCAAAATAGTCAAAGAATTTTGGCTTCGAAAGTCGGGAATTTTTGCCGCTGCTCTAATTCAAAAAAGCTTGAAAGACTTTGGAGGAGATGGTGCCGATTCCGCTAGCATAACCTCAACTGGATACGAAACCGACCCTGTAATGCCTTTGGGTTATGATTCTTTGGAAAAAACAATTTTAATGGAAAATGTTGACCAAAATATTACCCGAGTCGATACCCTTCGTGCCGAGGCTAGGGCCTTACGCCAACAAATTGAATTGGAACAAATCGACCCCTTGACAGATTCCCCGATAGAAGGGTTCATGCAAAAACATCAAATATTATTAGAAAATAATCGGCGAAGTGCGGGCAATTTAGGTTTAGTTTTAAGAGAAGGTGAGCAGCGCAGAATTGCGTGTGAAAGTGATATAAGAAAACGAGTGGAGGCTCTTATTCGATTCCGACTACGGGAAGATGGTTTACGCGAAACCGAGCAATTAGTTAATGAATACCGAGGCTTTATAAATCGGCTTGAAAGCACAGCCCGCGAAGTTCTTGCCTATCACCCAGATGAATTGGGGAATTGGGAAGCAAGAATCCATAATGCCAGGCTTATTCCATTGAAAAGATATGCAAAAGTTGCTGCAAAAAAAGAAATGATGAAAGCAGTCAGCTTGGCTTATCGAACTATGGAATCGCAATACCTGAAAGCGGCTGCGGCTGAAATTTTAAAAATCGTCTATTTGTTGCGAGCGCAGTTAGCAGAATCCGCAACTTCAGAATCCTATTCAGTTTCCATTAAAAGATTTTTAAACTTGTTAGAAAATCAAACTAACGGTGCAGCTGCCTTTTTGGATAACCAATTTTATGGCTTGCATAGGAATCAAAATTCCCATCATGAAAATCCTAGATCGATCGGTTTGCTTTCTGAAACTAGAGAAGAAGATTTAGAGATAGATTTGAAAAAGCAATTCACTCAGCCTGGTGGGAACGAGTGGGATTGGGAAGGTTTAGAAAAATTAGTTATTGAAAAACTTAAGAAATCTCGTCAATCTTGGGCTAGGAATATCGTTGATTTTGGTGATTTAGTGATAAAATTCTGTCCATTAAATGAAAATCAACCACCTCCACGACATGTGGTAGATGAATTTGCAATGGAATTGGCCGAGGCTTGTATTTCTGTCCTTGGGGATAAAGGATATTCCTCAAAAGTTAAAGCTGTAGAACAGTTCTTTCAAGAAAAAGCTGATAATCAGGGTAATTGCCTTAAGGTTCTCAGGAAGCATGCTAGTCCCTTTATGCGCATGAATAATTCGGTTGTTTCTGGCATTGAAAAAAACCTGCAAACAGAAAATTCTGTTGTTTACTTGGGCATAGGCGATGCACAAACTGATAACGCTGCAAAATTCATTGACAAACTTACCCGTACAACCACCTCTGCCAAATTATTAAGTAAAATTATTCCCTTCCAAATGCGCGATGATTCTATTGTTTTATACACCGATAGAGTCGGAGTTCCGATCTGCCTTTACGATAAACTTGACGATTTGGGCAAAGAATATGATAAATCTAATCGCAAGAAAGATTGCCATATTGATTACAAGGTTATGCGTTATAAATTACCAGAAATTAGGCTTGCTAGTCCAGTTTCTCATGGGAAAAATGAAATGGCATTGGAATCAGTTCTTCAAGGATTGATAGTGGATACGATCCGCTACGATGACCAATCGAAAGGATTTACAATACAATTAAATAGCGGATTTTCTTACCCAGTTGGCGGAAATTTACAGGAACTTGTAGATTATTTTGTTGATTACCCGAAGCATTTAGATGAACTTCAAATCCAAATTGAAGCAAAGTATCGAAGTTGGTCTGAAACCGAAAATGGTCAACTTTTGGGTGTACTTAGATCCGCAGTTATTGCCTTTGGCTGGGAACTAGAAAAAAGATTGCAACCACTGATTACCTCAGGACGTATAACAAGTGCCCACGCCAATGTTAATCCGATTCACACCACGTTGATGAAGCAAATTGAACCTAAAATTCAGCAAAGGTTAAACGATTGCAATGGGTTAGAATGGATTACCCCACTTTTAGAATATGAAAAAATTCTAAAAAATCGTGATATTTACGAAGATGAAAAGAAAAGCGCAATGGGTGCTTGGAAAGAAAAAACCGATGGGTGCTGGAAAATTATTTCTAACCAAGAAATGTGGTTTCCGGTTGTCAACCCCAGGGGAAAATTAAAAACAAAGTAGTTTTTCTTATGCCTATTGCTAACCCGCCAAAAAAGAACATTGGCAAAATAGAATTTTGCCAATGTTCCAATAATAAATTGATTGGTTGGGCGATTCACTTTAAGGATCAATATTGCTCCGAGTGCGGAGAGTTCCTCTATTCCTTAGATATCAAAAATTCATTAATTGATCAAAATAATGAACTAAAGCACGGTGTGTTTCTCATAGAATCCATCGGAAATGATATCCAAATCCGAAGCAACCTTCAAATCAGTAAAAAAACAACGACTTCAAATAAAGACACTATAAATTTTAATAATGAAGGTTATTCTTTTTGTAAAGAAGCTGAAATTATTATCAAGAAAACCAACAAGCAATACTTTCTTTTTCTAAAAGAAGACTTTGCAAAAAAAGGAACCCTTTCCTATTCTATTAATCCCACTGATTACGAAGACATGGCTCAGCAAGCCTTAAATTTAAATTTAGAAAATGTCATTTTTGAATGCTATAAGAACAGAAATCTTCCTAGACCAAAATTGACTTGTGATGGTATTTTAGGCCCATTTCCAAATGAAAGCCCTTTTGAAATTCAAATATCTGGCACTTTACCGATAGTAGTAAATAGTTGTTTGAAGTGGAAATTTACCACTCCCAATTTGAATCGATTAGATATTACGTGGAAAGCTCGATACCCGTTTAGACTAATAGGTGCATATTGGGATACAGGAAAACCGTTCCCATCGTTTACAAAAAAAGATTATTTAACTGGTGATAATGGTCAATTTCAAATCAAACCTAAAGATGATGGCGAGTTTATATTTCCAATCAATTTAAAATTTAAAATTAATTTAGCGGGTGTTGATAAAACTACTTCAGTTTTTGAATATTCTTGCCTTATAGAGAAAGTTGATTCGGATAAGATTTCATTAATTACAAACACTGATTGCGAAATTCCGATCAAAAGTGGAGGTACTATTCCATACGAAGCATTCATTTTATTAAAAAATAAAAAAACAGATGATTTGTACATAACAGATATTCAGATAAAAGATGATAAATCTTGCGTTAAACTTTCTACATTACTTCCGCTTTCTATTAAAAATGAAAGAACACCTATATTATTTACTATCCAAACAAGATTTTTTGATCGTGTCAGAGACACTCTCACTTTTTACCCGATTAAGGTCATGATTTTTGATAACAAAGGAAATAAATGGATTGAGGAACTCAATTTAACATTGATTCGAGAAGAGGCTTTAGACCATTATTTAGCTATCGACTGGGGGACTACAAATACTTGCTGCACAATTTTTGATCCAAAGACCAGTACCTTCAAGCAGTTAACCGACCATGGAAAAAATTATATTTCCTCAATTTCAAGCCGTTTTGCAATTCGTAAGATGGATGTCAAAAATAAAAAATATGATTTAATTGTGGGAAGTGCTGATAGTTTAAAAACTGATTTTCAAAAAAAACCTGAATGTATTATTACATCATTGAAGCGTAAATTTTACAATAATAATCCAGAAATAGAAGTGTATGATGCTGATTTAACTAAACAAAAAATTACAACCATGGATCTTGCAGTTGAATATTTACACGCATTGATCGTCGCAGTTGAAGAAAAATATTCTTTTGAATTCAAAAAGATAGGGTTTTCATATCCCACTAAAACAAATAAAAAGCACTACACAAAATTTATAGAAATGCTCAAAAAACTTGAACAATCATTGCAAAAAGTAAAACCGGGTGTCACTGTAAGGACCCTTCCAAACTATTTAAGAAATGAAGAAGTTAAAAACGAAATTTGCACAACCCTGCCCAATTTTAAAGAAGATAAAAACAGCAACCAAATGTCTCATACTCCAGATGAAGCTTGTTCCGTTGCAATTGAATATTGCATTTCAAATGAAATCAAAATTTCTGATGGTCCACAAATTTTAGTAGTTTATGATTTTGGTGGTGGGACGATAGATTCGGCTGTAATTAAAGTTTTCCATGATGGAGAGAAATTATGCAGCAATCTAATTGGAATCTCTGGAACGACCGAATTTGGCGGAGATGATATTTCTAATGCTATTGTGCAGCTAATACGAGAAAAAATATTTAAATTTGAACCTAAAGTTTATATCCCTATTTTCGATGAAGGTACAAAAAAAGATTCCTCCGACATTGGTAAAAAAAACCGAGCACTTCTTTTTGAAATTATGGAAAAACACAAAAAAGATTTTAAAATCTTGGGGGAGAAAGAAGCTCCAATTTCTTTTTTAGGATGCCTCACCCAAATAAAATGTGAAAATGGTAAATCAGCATATGAAAACCTTTTTAAAGATAGTGTGGACCTAACATCCGCACAAAAAAGTAATCTTCAATTTTACCCAAGTGAAGTATATGATTGGGAGATTGGTCCAGGTAATGGTCAAAATTCAGGACTAAAAATTCGCCAAATCATTCAACGATCCGTGGATGAACTTCAAAATATCTGTGATATTGAACAAATTAGACCATCTAAAGTGATATTAGCTGGGCAGGGATGTAATCTACCTTTAGTTAAAAACATTTTTAACAAACGTTTTCCTGGATTAATTGATTTTGACAAAGACAAAGCAAAAACAAGACTCTCTGATGGTCTTTCTCGTTTTCTTAAATCTTATGATTCCAACAATGACGGCATATTTTCTAACTTCTACCCCATGCCTTTTGTTAATCATTTTACACTTGGTTTTAAATGTAAAGCATCTTCATTTGAAAAATTAGTTAGTATAGGGAGTCCTCTTCATGCTTCCGATATAAAGCAAGGCTTTTCTTTTTCCTTGGAACTCCCTTGTGCTACCTTAGATTTATTTAGAAAAAACTATCGAAACAATTTAATTGAAAAAATAGGAAGATTTGATTTTAGTAATATTGATGTCCCGGACGAAAAATTTTGCCTTGACTTATTTAAGACAATAAAAATTATTCAGGGATTTCCTGAATCTGCTATGGGAGTCGCTAAAGGGCTTTTGTTTTTTCGAAATTTTACTGATATAATTTTAGTGTTAAATTGGGAAAACCAATATTATGGATATTTTAAAATAAAATATATTAATGATTATTTAGATTTGCAACATGCAGTTCAAGGTAGAGATTAATATGCAAGAATCTAAAATCGAAATTTTGAAACTCAATAATGACCATTCTGTTGAAGAAAGGGTTGGTCATCTTGAACAAGTTGTTTTAGTTATTAATACCAAGATTATTAAATTATATGAATTAATAGAAAATAAATGTGGTTTATCTCTTACCCCCGATAAATCATACGAGGAAATTATTAATCTGCAGTATAATGATGAAAATACTAGCGATAAAATAATTGCATTACAAATTGCCCAAAGCGTTATCAATCAGATTGCGCCCCTAGATATTTCTGATCCATTTGCAAGCCATTTGACACATATCAAAGAAAAATTCATTAAATTCTTCAAAGTACTTAATATTTCCAAGTCTGATGAAATTTTGGAAAAAGTGGAGCTGTTAGCTGGCGAAATTCTTAATGTTATGGATCTCTTTGATGATTATTTTTGGGGTTATAGCCTTGAAACTAACCAACTGATGTCGTCCGGTATTCCAGATTTTATGAAGTCATCTGCAGAAAAAACTAGGGAATTAATACTTGAATTTTTGCGCTTGGGCAATATTGTCCAAATTGAATTTTCTGCTGGATCTGAATTAAATCCCGATATGCAGCAGTTTATTCTAGAAGCTGTAAATCCCAATAAAAATGAAAGAATGATAATCGAGACTTTGCGTCCAGGTTTTATAAAAACCTGTGGTGATGGAGATTCGATCATTTTTAGAAAAGCAATTGTAAAAATTCGTTAATTTATGGAGCTTGCAATGAATGTATTAACTGCCTGCCTTATTCTATCTAGTCTGCTTATGCCGACTCAAACTATTACCTCCTTAGAAAGAGAAGATGTTGACCTTCCATTAGAACTAATCCTTGCTGTGGATGTTTCCTTAAGTATGAGTCAAGAATTTCGTGATTCTAAGAAGGACCTTAAACAAGCAAATGATCCAAGAGGTGCCCGATGGGATGGAATCCAATATGCAATCGACACTTCTAAAGACACCGACAGTATTTCCTTGGTGGTATTCAGGGGAACCCCAGCATTTTTAACCAGTTTATTAGATAATTCTGGCTTTATAACACTTGGCAAAGAATATTTTGATCCCAAACTTCCTGGTGAAAAAATTACAGGAAGAAAACTGCTAAAAGATTTAGTTAGTGAAATTCAAATCCTTGAGAGACAGTTTGCACAAAACTATTTACAGTGCAAGGAAGATGTCGACCTTAGAAAAAAGCTTGGGGTTTTTGAGAGCATGGCCATTTTTGAAAACGAAATTCCTTTGTCATTTTTCCCTAAAGGTGCCACGAAAATGTTGACGGGCACCTCTAATGTAGTTTGCCTTAAGGCGATCGCTAAGAGTGGCTTGATTCCAAAACAAGTTGACCTTAATAAAAAAAGATTTTTGTTTCTATTCACGGATGGCCATGATGAATTTTCAATTAATGATTTGCAAAATCAAACAATTCCTTCAAATCTTGCAAATATTATTAAAATTGAAGATTTATCTTATGTACAGGATCGAAAAAAAATAAGCGCAGATAAAGTACATGAGTGGCTTGGTAAACTTCTTGATTTTTCCGTCTTTTCACGATCTGCTACTCCAATTATTAGTTTTGCTCTTGGCGGGTACTGCGATGACGAATTGTTAAGAGGTGTATCTAATTTATCACGGGGCGAAAAAACTAAAGATGGAGACAACCGTGAAAGATTGGCTTCTTTTTACCAGTCGAAAGATTGCGTTGAACTTTTAACGGTGCTACAAGAAGTTGTACTAGAACTGCGACATGATTGGAAACTTCCTATCGGTGGGTCAACTACTCAATTTATTGTCCCTCAGCTTCCGTTGTGGAAGGAAGTTGGGGTTTTAGTGTATCGACAATTATTTCAGGATAATTTATTTGACGCCGAAGCTCCTAACGAAGAATATTCTGCTAAATTAGGAGATCTGCCTCCTGCTGGTGATCCTCCAAGGCCAAGGCCTTTAACTCGTTTTCAACCTGCACGCAGTCGTTCGCATTGGTTTTATACACTGCTTATCGATCAACTTGATAAACCACTAGCTTCAGATTCAAATTTAGAACTTAAATTAGCAACCCTTCCCTCTAATCAATCTTGGCAAGGAATGGCTACGATAAGAACAAAGTATCCATTATTTAATTATGTAAGTCCAAATGCAGGATCAAAATTTACTCCTAAGGATGAAATTGTTTTTAGAATCGATTATATGGGAGAACGCAATTCAGATTACAATATTTTTAAAGATGAGCAATTTGAAATAGAATTAGTACTCAAACATTCTAAAAATGCAAAAGTACCTGTCCAAAAACATATTTTCCAATGTATGCCTGCAGAAAATGATTCCACAGGTAAGCGCATTAGGCCATTCATTAATGCTTTGATTTTGGATAAAGACCCGAATTCGAAAGGAAATATGGATTTATTGGGAAATTGGGATGTTGATATTACGATTAAGGCTATTTCAGGACCTCTCAAAGGAGCAACCAGAAAACTTATCCGCAGGCAAATCGAGATTGGTGATTACCCCGATATTGAAACTTCGTCTAAACTTGTGATTAGCAATTATTCTGAAACGCCTGGAGCATTAGATTTTTCCTTGGCACTTAAAACTACAACAAAGCCAAAGATCAATATTGCTTCTATTATGGTGGAACTCGTGGATGTTGAAAAGCCGTTTACAATTGAAAACTTTAGTCTTCGAAAAAACCAGATTTCTTGGCCATTGGATAATCAAATATCCATTTCTTCTCAAGGTCAGAATTGGGCTGAAAAAGCTATTGGAATGAAAAACGCAAAACTCAAAATTACATTACCTTGGAAAAAAGCGCCTTCGTTTATTGACTTGATTATTGATAAAAGAAAGTATCAAGTGCTCCCCGGGAAAACCCCATTTATAGATGGTACAACAAAGAAAATTGGTCAATTTCCTATAATTATACCTGCAACTTTAAAAACAAAATTTGATACCTATGAATATTGCCAACTTAATGCAAAAAACAATTTTATTGTTCTAGAAAATAAAAACACAGGCGCATTTGTAAAGGTTCCAATTGTAGTAGAAAATAAATTCCGTATCTTTGGTGGCGATTCTCCAAAACTTCCAAATTCGGGACTGAAAATAGCACTTGCCGAACCTATTGCCCCTGGTCGGTGGGTTGGGGAAGTTGATATTTCTGGCCCAGCTATTGATGGCACATCCGCAAACTTTGAATTTCTTGTAGATCAACCCAAACTGTTTGTAGAAAAGAATTCTGGCTGTTTTGAACAAATTGATTCGTTAAACATTTTAGGTTTGTCGGGATTGTCTCTTGCTCGCACTCTGCAAGTAAAAACATTTCTTGGCCAAGAAGTTAAAATTCTATCAGGAAAAATTATAAAAGCTTCTGAACAGAATAACGATCAATCCCTTCCTTTAGCTGGTTTTAATTTGGTTCAAGATCCTAGTTCAAAAGATAAGATCCTGTTCGAAGGAAAAATCCCGTTCTCTATTCCCCAGAATAGTTTTCATGCAGCAATTATGTTGGAGCTTAAAACCGCTGCTCTGCCTTTATTGGTGTCATTTCCAATTATTATCCAGAGCTTACATCATGGCGTACATGTTGAACCACAAGGCACATTGCAATTACTACCTCCAGAAAAAACTCCGTGCGCAGGGTTTTCCAAGGGGGAAATTAAATTAACTAGTGAAGCAGATAAAGCAAACTCCGCCAGATGGTATGTTACATCAAGCCCCATTCCCAAAGATAAATTGGGGTTAAAATGGTTGCCACCAGAAAGGGTGGAATTGTTTCTTAATGGTAGCGCTCAAAATATACTTAACCAACCTGGTGATAACAAGAAACCGACTAGGCCAGTTTCCAAGGGAATGATCGAAAATATTGTTGTTCTAGCGAGAACAACAGAATTAGATCCAGGTATATATCATCAAATTCTAAAATTCCATTCTTATCAAGATTTTCCAGGTTCAACCGAAGGGCCTGTTTTTGAATTGCCTATCCAAATTGTTGTAACTGGACATGAACTTTTTCTACAGCATGACCCAAGTATTGAACCTTTTGTTGGAACTCCTTTGGAAATGACACTAAATGTCACTTCATTTCATTCTTTAGCTAATGAGGGTTTTATTCATTTGGTTGATAAAACTGGAACGCCCATGGTTGGCTCTGCCGCAATTATTGTAGATAGTGCGAAACCTGTTTTTAGAAAACTTGATGACAAGGATCCTTTGATTGTTCGCCAAGATTATCGCATAACGATAACTCCTGATAGGGCTGGAAAAAATTATTTCCAGGTTCGCTGGAAAAAAAGTTGTCTTGGCCCCGATGGAAAAGACGACTATTTTTCGAAAATCTTTGAGGTTGATGTAAAAGGAAAACTGATAGTTTCCCAGCGTGTTGCTTATGTAGGCGAAGAACTTCTTGTGTCCTTAGCCTTAAATCCTGAAGAAATAAAAGAAAAATCAACAACTGTCAAAATAAAAGCATTACGGGGGGATGGTAAAGAACCAATCGTTTTTGATCTCTTTGATGATGGGCGTTTAAAAGAATCTGGTGATAACACTGCGGGAGATGGAGTTTATAAAGGAAAAATTCGCTTTCAAGATCCAGGTCATTATGATCTTGCCTTGGATTCGGATTCATCCATTGTGAAAACGCAACCTTTACCCCTTGATATTGGTTTCGAACTGATTACTAGTAAAAATCTTGGGACTCTTTCTTATGGCGGCGGAACGCTTGGAACTTTTCTAGGCGTTAGAGAACACCTTGATCAACGAGCCATTAGTTTTATCAATAAATATCCCGGGCACCTAAAACTGAAAGCTCAATTAGTATTTCCCGCAACTTTCGAGGAAAGCAAACGGCTTTTATATTTGGATCCGAATATTGTAAAATATACGGTTGAATTCGACAAATCAATTCATCTTGATGGGTCAATTTACAGTTCCGACACGGCTTCTGAAAATCCAATGTCCAAGGTGATTGAAAAAGAAATCACCGGTGAGAATCCATTCGATATTAATGTTTGGACTAAATTATCTGATGATGCAGCCTTAAAAACATTTGAAGCGGGCGTTCACCCAACCTTAAACAGTTCTAACGGACTATTGATTCTATTAGATTTGGAGTGGCATGATCGCGATGGTAATGTTTTAAAAAGGAAAGTAATAGTTCCTTTTAGCATTTCAACTCAATCTTGGATTACGAAGGGTTTGCTAGCTTTAGTTTTTTTAATTGTAATCGTGTTTATTTTCTACAAAATTGTGATGAGTATCATAAATAAAAGCAAGAAAGTTGTCCAAAACCCAAATGATCCGCTTGCAGGCCCATCAATTCCAGTATCAATTATTTCGAAAAGTAATACCCCCTCTAATGTTGAACAAAAAACAGAAAAAAAATCTGGCCCTCCACCTAGGGGAAGTGAAAAAGTTAACCCACCCCGTAAACCTCCCCGAGGATCAGACATCTGATGCTGCTTTTTGAAATGCAATATTTTAGTCATTTTAGGAAGATTTTAACGCTCAATAACTACTTTGAGATTTTAATTTGTGAGTAGGTATTGCGTTCATTTTAGAGGATTTATTAATGCCTAGTAACTTTTGTACTTTCTGCAAAATTAATTGCGGTCCACGCGACCGAAGCTGTCCAAATTGTCTGCGCCCATTTTCTTCAGGTGGTGGAAATTCGAGTTCGAAATCTCGTATCGAGCCTGGTGATAAAAGTCGTACTCCTTCAGAAAACACACAATTAGTTGAAAGTTTCAATCAAAACTTAGGCATTTTAGTTCTGGGCTTTTTAATTTTTCTTTTGGTGGGAGTTTTTGCTTTATTGGCCATTAGCTCAGATTCTGGGCATGGGGAAGATATGTTTAAAAAACTTCTCCCTAGAACGGTTTGGATTATGACGAACAAAAGCGGTGGAAGCGGCGCTTTAATAAGCTTGGAAAAGAAATTGGTGATTACTAATAATCATGTGATTGCAGGAAATACAGACGCTATTGTATTTTTCCCCAGATATAGTAGCCTAGGCGTTTTGGTAACTAAACCGATGGATTATGTAAACAACAGAGATGCTGCTATTCCTGCTAAAGTTGTTTACACCAATCCTGAAAAAGATGTTGCATTTTTGGAATTAGCATCTGTACCTGTTGATGCAAAAGAACTGTTCCGCAACCAACGCAGCCCGGAAGTTGGTAGCAAGGTATTTGTTCTTGGGCAATCCGGGATAAATTTTACTCCAAATGAAATATCAGGAACTCTTTGGCGTATTAGTATTGGAACAGTCCGCCAAGTGTATGACAAAGAGATTCAATATAAACAACTTCCTTTAGTTAAAGCTAAAATCACTGAAACTCAAACTGCTACCAACAAAGGTGATAGTGGTGGCCCTGTTGTTAATGATCGTGGTGATTTAGTTGCAATTGTAACAGGGGGCGACGGAGTTTCGAATGGCGTGGACTATAACATTGATATTACAGAAATAAACAAATGCCTTGAAGCCTATTTAAAAAGCACAATCAAGGCCAATCCTTAAACCAAATGGGGTGAAGATATGGCCTATCCTTTTTGCCTAAAATGTAAGACCTCATTGCCTAAAAATCGTATGGGCTTTGGCCAATGTATTTTCTGCACAGTTGAGAATAATACTTCTCAAGGTAACTCCAAAATGCAAGCGAGCCCACAAGTTTCAAATGGGCGTTTTTTCCCTGACCCATTCCCTCCTCAAAACCCTTGGTTAAACAAGCAAAAATCATTGTTATCTCTTCAAGTTGTAATAGGGATTTTAGCTGTATTATTAGTTGCTGGGATTGCAATGATCCAACTTAGCAAACCTCCGTATAAGGGTGAGATTCCGTATAGGTTGCTTTTAAGATTTTCAGCTATTATAACAGATACCAAAAGTAATTACGGTGGAAATGGTTTTTTGATCGACAAAAAAAACAAGTTTTTAATGACGCACTTTGATTGTGTAAAAAAAGGTGATTTCCATATTGTGTACTTCCCACACCACGACCGGGGAGTTTTAGAAACGGATTTAAAAATTTATTTTAAAGATGAAAAAAAACTTGGTATACCTGCAAAAGTTATTTACAGAAATATTGAAAAAGATATCGCTATATTAGAATTAGATCGAGTTCCTACAGATATGTTTAACCCTATTTTAGCGGGGCAAAGCCCTAACACTGGGGTTGAACTTTTTTCATTAGTTAATGATTGGAAACTTGAAGTTGGTTCAGTTCGCCAGGTTTATTACAAGGAAATTGGATCTCCAGAAGAACCAGGGCGGATATTTAAAGGTATGGTTATTGAGACTCAAACCAGAAGCATGGGAAAGGGGGCACCAATTATTAATAAAGAAGGCAAGTTGATTGGTATGCTTTCCAGATTTGATCACAAAGAGGATTTGGTTGGTTTTGAAATCGATATTACAGAAATTAGTCAATGTTTAGACCAATTCTATGGCCTAATTGGCCTAACTAAACAATAACTAATTAACTTTATTTAATACACTTAGTCGAAAATCTAATTTGCCTAAAAGTTTAATCAAATTTAATAACTGTATAAAGCTTTAACAAAACTATTTGAAAAGTGCTTTTTCTGCTACGCCTTCATCCATAATTTTTATTGGACGGTTTAAAGGCCCAAGATTTTCCTTCCTAGGGTTAATCTTAAGAGCTTTGCAGAAAGTGCAGAAGAGGTTTTTAATAGTGACCGGATTATTTTTGATTCCTGTTCCATCAGGAGTTGTTTCTCCTAAAACAAATCCACCTTTTATTCCTGCACCTGCAAGAATCATCGAAAACGCTTTGGGGAAATGATCCCTGCCTTGCCGTGGATTGATGGTCGGGGTTCTTCCAAATTCTCCCATCAAAATAACCAAAGTTTTATCCAGTATTCCTCTTTGATTAAGGTCTTCTATCAAGGCGGCAAATGCTTGGTCCGTTTCAGAATTTAACGGCTTGATCCTATCAAAATGGTCGTAATGAGTATCCCATTTAGCGGACTCAACTTCTACAAATGACACCCCCTGCTCTATAAGTCTCCGTGCTAATAGGCAACCATTACCAACACTTGACTTACCATAAGTTTCCCGAACTTTATCTTCTTCTTTATTTATGTCGAAGCATTTTAAGTTTGGACTTTGAATCAAATTAGCAGCATTAGAGTAAATCGCCTTGTGATCTACAACTCTAGATTTTGCTCCCATAATTAAATATTGATTTTCCAAATCACTAAGTAGTGAAAGCCTTCTAGAAAACCTATCAACATCAATCTTATTAGAAATTGAAACATTTTTGGGCATCACTGATGGATCGTTTACAACAAGTGGTGCATGGGTCATTCCAAGAAATCCTGCACCAATAGTATCTCCACCCGAAGTCCCTATCGAAACAAACGAAGGAATATCATTATTTGGCCTAGCGAATTCGTTGGATACCGTAGAACCAAAACTAGGGAACTTTACACCACCCATAGGAATGTATCCTGTATGCATCTGATACACTGCGCGAGAATGCTCAGCGACGGTGTTGGTAATGGTTCTCACGAGAGAAACATGTTTCATGACTTTAGCTGTTTTTGGCCAGCCATCCGCTATTCGCAGTCCTGGGGTGGATGTAGCAATACTTTTCGTCGGGCCCCCTGTTGGCATACCCGGCTTAGGATCAAAAGTCTCCAATTGACTTGGCCCGCCTTTAAGAAACAAAAGTATACAGGAAAGCCCCTTTTTCCGAAGAACATCCGATTGGGCAATTACTTCACCCTTCCAACCGGCCATTCCTAATGTGGTAGTTCCAAGAAATGTTCTACGATTTAGTAAACCTGCAGCATTCAAATTAATATGAGTAAGCATGATCTATCGCCTCGACTGAAATTCGGTAGTGTTGATTAATGCCCAGAGAATATCTTCATATGCATCATTTCTTTTTTTTGTCTTCGCCAAATATTCTTTGAATTTAGCTTCTTCGAAGGCTACCGGCAATCTGCAAAGAACCTTAGTATAGAGCGCCCGAAATGCCTGGCTGTCATCGGGGTATTTCTTTAACAAGTTTTCTAAAAAACTTGCCAATTTTGATTGCAGGTTTTGATTAAGCTTAGAATTATTCATCATCCATAATGCTTGGGCAACTGAACTTTCCACTTCGTCGGGGGGAAGGGAAGGGTCAAAGTTGAATTCGTTTTGGAACTGCTTTTTATAATTTCCCGCAAACAGCAAAGGTGCTGAAGGGTCAGCTAAGCCAAGAGCACTATTCAAAGATCCCAGGAAAGCATAACCGTCTAACCTTGATGGGTACGACCCGGCAAACAATAGATGATCGTATTGAGTTTCCCCGATTAAAATATTTCTCTGATAAGCTTCTGTGTTAAGAACTAATCGTAAGAATTCTTGATTATTATAATTCATTCCTTGAAAAGCCCCAACAAGCCTTAAAAAAGCTTTATGTTGGACAAAATCTTTATTAGGACCTATATCATCAATTGGCTGGCAAAAGCCTTGGCCTAGCAATTTTCCCCATATACGATTCACATAAGCTGCAGCAAACCAAGGATTATTTTTACTGGTTATGGCATTAGCAACCGATTTGCGCCGATCTTTGTCTGTTGCATTTTTAGGACCAACTTTACCATCAAGAAATTTTGGATGTATCAAAGTGCTCTTTGAAGGGTCTTCTAAAGATGGCATCATGTATTCATTTTTTTCATCACTAAAAATGCGAAATCCGAATCCTTTATTCTTATCAGGTGCAAAAGCTACTTCGTCCTTAGTTCGAGCAAAATATGCTGCAAATTCATGAAATTGCCTTCGTTTCCAAACATCAGATTTATGGTCATGACATTGGGCACACTGAATCTGAATACCAAGAAATATCCTGGATACCTCGCTTGCTCGTTCTATTGGCGCATCTGGCCCCAGATGTGCGAGCATAAGAAAAGTCTGACCTTTTCCAATATATTCTCCTTGTTTATCAGAGGGAAGCACTTTCCCAACCGCAGTAATAAGTTCATAGGCAACTTTATCCCAAGGAGTGTTTTTTTTTATTTGACTAGTCATCCATTTTTGAAAAGGCTCATATGCCCTTAGACCTCTCTTATCAGAAACTTTAGTGGCTATCACTTCAGACCAATATTGCCCCCAATATTTGTTAAAATCTGAAGACTCTAAAAGCTTGTTAATAAGTTTTTTTCTTTTATCACCAGCCTTATCTTTTAAAAACTCCAATAAATTATCTGGTGATGGTAATTTTCCAGTCAAATCAAGAGCAACTCTGCGATAAAAATCAGAGTCAGAACACAATGCTGTCTTTTTTTTGTTGTGAATCTTTAATTCATGCTCAATAAGATCATCAATCGCAGAAGATGTAGTGATGGTTTGATCAAGATTAGCCCAATCTTTTTTATTCAATGGTCTTGATTGTTTTGGTTCTGCAGCAAAACAGAACCCAATATAAGTAAATAAAAAAACTAAAATGCTTAATATTCGCATGGTATACTCCTACTAAATATCCTCTTTGTTTTTTTACTTAAGTCAAGATAATTGCATTTTAATAGCTAACTACAGGACTCAAAAATAAATTAGATCAGCCTGATTAAATTACTTGATTAACAAAAGTATTCTAAGTTCCCCTGCAGTGGTAGTTGGTAGATTGATTAGTGCATCTCGCAAACCAATCTAAGAATTATTTTTTCTCAAGTTTAATGAGGCATAAATAAAATAGTTGCTATCAATTGCTTTCAGAAAAACCTATTTCTTTTCATACACCACCTGATCAAAAACCTTTACAAAATCGTCTAAAGAAACATCCATAACCCCATTCTTAACTATAAAGCCGTTCTTCATTCCCGCAGGCCCCATTGGGTGAAACTCATTTCCATGCGGGTTCCATACTTTCACCTTCTTGGTTTTTTTATCATAACCCAAAATTGCATAGCCGTGCCCATTATCAAAACCTGGTGGAACTTGTTTATTTGCATAAATTGAAGCAAGGGTAATTCTCTTGCCTGCTTCAGTAAAAATCGATTCAAGCTGTTTAAGATCTTTGGATAATTTTAAAGTAATAGGTTGGTGCCCCGTCAAAGCATTGATCACTTCTTCTTGCGTACCGCCATGCCCAACCGCAAAATCATAATCAGCATTGTTTGCACTTCCAACTTTTGTTCCCTTAGTTTTGTTCCCTAAATTCATTGCCTTTCTTTTCCCAAACGCAGACTCCATAACCCGTAGCCAGCATCCTTGGCCATCAGTTGATGCACCAGCTATCATTTCGGTATCGGTCAATTTGTTTACTTTAACAAAATTTTTGTCTGCAAAATGCATCTCATAAGATCCATCCGATTTTTCCTTTACCATTTCCTTAATTTTATTAGGGGAAATCTTTGCTAGGGCGCCAATAGTGGAAATTAGGTAACAATCCCCCAACATTCCCTGATGCATGCCAACAGGCGATGGTTCCCCAATGAACAGTTTTCTATTTATGTTCTTTAATTTATTACTGTAGCTTTCAAATGCCCCAAGAAGTTCGCTGCCTTTGAATTCACCAGGATTTCCGGTAGGTTTCCACGATCCCCTATTAAGAATTTCTTCCTTAGTGAATTCCTTTGGATTGCCTGATTTTATAAACAGATAATGCACCGCAAGAATTGCAGCAGCTTGGTCTCCGAAGACGGTTTGGCTAGTGATAACTAAATTTGATTCTGCCTCGTTGATTTTGCCATCATTGTTTTTGTCCCAATTCCTAAAATGATCTTTCACCTGATCAGCAAAAGGATTAGCTGGACTGCTTTGCCGCTTTTTTTGAGTTTTCTGGGAATAACCTGAGGATTGACATACTAAAAACAAACCAACTATTAAAGAAAATGAAATAATTGTTTTCATAGAGCTTTTATTAACCTTTAAACATCAAAAATAAATGTTTTTTTATATTAGCTAATATTGATACGAATATCATTCAAATTTTTCTTTTGTATAATTAGTCAAATTCCAAAGCAATTTTTACCCTTCGACTTTACCTTTGTTTGGATCGGGATACTGGTCAGCCTCAATATTTCCATCGGGATCATCTTCTGGGGAATCTGGTCCAAGATGAATTATGTCCATCAAGTCAGCTTTGTCCCAAATCTCAAGGGATTGGGCGCTGAAAAACAAGTGATTTATAAAGTACCCTTCATAGTAATCAAAGCT
>B570J29032_109959242_pt1 | contig 20584 bp, 31 predicted proteins | sample LakMenEpi16Nov12_FD_29032 | JGI IMG/M metagenome (IMG submission 29032) | reverse complement strand
AGACGGGCATGTACTATCTCCGGACCCGAGCCAAGGCCCGGGCGCAGCAGGTCACCGTGCCAGTGGGGCCAACGGCTCCACTGCCCAAGCCAACTGAGGAACAGATCCTAGCGTGTTCCTTAGCCAACCCAGAGTCTTGTGAGATGTGTTCAGGCTAACCCTGAACACAAGGGTGCGTTCAGGCTAAACAATTTCCAAACTAAATTCAAGATGAAAAATTGTTGCCGGACAGGGGCCAAAAACAAGAAGTGTGTGAGGTCCTCCAACAAAAAGGTTTTCAATTTACCTCGTAAATTCGCAAAGCTTATGTGCCTGTTGGGACCTATAAAGGGATTCACCATGCGTGCAAGTTGTGCACCATATAAAAATTGTAAGAAGTAATGGACCCCATATGGAGGTTACTCCCGGATCACCTGGTCCTTAGGGTCCTTGAATTTTCAGATGAAATTGATCAAAGGGTCGCTTTCAAGATTTCTCCCAAAAAATTGGTCCTTCCAAAAAATTTACAATTTAGAAATGAAATTGTGTATGACCATTTTTCAAAGACCATGTGGGATTTTACTGGACTGTCCGAAGCAGATCACCCATATTGGATCACTAGAAAGGGTATCAAGTTTTCCCAATACAGGTCTGATGGTGACCTCTATATTTTCAATATAGGATCGGAAGATTACCAGATGACCATGTTTTCAGGTGAGATGCAGATAGGTCCTAGTATATGTAGGAATCATATAGTCATAAATAAAAAGGTTAAATTTAAATAAAACATGAATACAGAAATTTGGAAGAATTTACCACAAGAATTGATCCGAAAAATAATTGAATGGTCCGACCCAACTATAGATGTTCAATTATGTTTCAAAATTCCACCAAAGAAAATTGATGAAGCAAAAGCTTGGAGACTTTGGTACCTTCTCAAGTCCCATGATGGACTCATTTACAATTTAGAATCAAAAACCCTTCACAATTTTCGTGTACAAGGATCTCATATAATCAGAAGACCCATAGAACTGAACTATCACACGGCGGGCCTATGGGTCTTTAATGACACCGGAGACGAGCACATGATTGAAATAATTTCACCCGGTGGTTCTTTTCACTCAACCTTATCAAGTGATCACTGGGCGACGGAAATGCGGGTCCTGCTCAGAGGTTCTGGACTTGCTAGGGCCTTGAATTACTCTTCATGCACGTGACGTCGGCTTGACAAACCGGTTGGCCATGCCTCGCATTTCAGTCGTGTGCCACAACTTGTTCGTCCAGTTTTGCCAGTTGTTCTGGGATGTGCCGTAGCGTCCGCGCTCTATGCCCATAGCGTAAAGATTACGGCGGATCTGTGAACTCGTCGCATTGCGGACAAGCTCACTCACCACCTGATTTCTCATACCGTGTAGGCGGATCAGAGCCTTCTTGTGAACATTCACCGCCGCACGTCTGGCGTTCACGTAGTTCGGGTCGCGAAGAGCGTTCAGGGCCTTGGCCTGCTCATAGAGTCGCTTCTTTTGAGCATTGTGGCGTTTGTTTGCATTTCCCGTGGCGGCGTTTAGTTTTGTGACGAGCGCGAGTAGCGCGGCGTTCCGGCGCTTAGCTGCCGCCTCCTGTGCACGGAGGTTGCGTGCAGTTGCCGACGAGAGCTTCACAGTCTGGCGCAGTTTGTTCCAACGCTTCATGGCGGTGTTTGATCTCTCGTTGATGGGCAACAGGCCCGAGACGCGGCGGGTCGCGCTTGGTAGGTACGCACCAGGTGATTGCCCTTTGATAGTGCGACCCATTAAGTACTTAAAAAATGCGGACATTTTAAATTGAATGGTGCTCTGGTCTGAAATAGATAAAAGTCTTATTGAGACAGTGACAACCGGTAAAGACCGTACAAAATTCAAGTATAAAGACGCACCCCTGCGGTTTCAGATTCCGCGTGGCATGTGCACGTGGGGCGTCAACGCATACAAGAGCTTCAACATAGATCTTTCAAACCAAGAATTCATCACGTGGTGGCGCGACCTTGAAACGACCCTGTGCCCACAAGAGCCTTTTAATACTAATCTCAAAGGTGCGTCTCTGCGTATTAAGATTGATGACTCTGCATATGTTTTTGACGAAAATTCAAAGCAGATCTGCCCTGAAATCAAGGAAGGTCTGTTTAGAGGTCAAGAGGTATCATGTCTCGTGGACATTGATTCAACTTATTTTTTCAATGGAAATTGGGGACTGACGGTGCGCGTTTATCAGATCAAGACGCTGACCGAGATGTGCGAAGAGACGACCGCCGCACCGTCTTCTTTACCGAAGGGGACTTGCGCTTTTTTGCCGGAGACCGACGCTTATTGAGAATTTTATTCAGTATTTCACGGCTTGTGAAATACTTGAGTCCATGGACTGTAGGCATTACAATTTACTTGGAATAAATCTCGCGCGCCTTGGCCAGAAGTGGGCCCTGCACAAGGGCGAACCCCTTGATACCCAGCGCCTTCTTAGCCTTGGCCACAGCCTGAATCCATGGGTTCTTCTTCTCATCCTTGGATTTAGCCTTGCTCACAATCTCACCAGTCTTCTTGACCATCTTCAGGTCCTTCTTCTTGAGGCCGCCTGAGGTCTCGGTGGCATTGCCATGGTACACTTGGGCGCGGGAACCGACAGTCATTTATTATGAGGCGGGATTTTTATTTAGGGACTACTTTCTGGATTTATTAATTGTGGGACGTTTGATACTATTCATGAAAGCAGCGAGGTATATTTCACGATAAAGAGCGTTGGCGCGCGTCATTGCGGCGCGCCTGCGGGCAGCGGCGTTATTGCGCTGCTTCATGAGACGGGCGTTACGCTTGGATGCTGGGCTAAGGCTCTTCGCCATATATTACACGCGGAATATCTTGCGCAATGCGTGGATGGTTATCCGGGTCCGCGACGCGTTGGGGACCTGCGTCGCCAGCTTGGGGTCGTTGAGCACCTCCGCGCACACCTTGGCCTTGCCCTCCTGCAGCTGCATGATGGACTGCTCCACTGAAGGCAGTGGCTCCACCCCGTCTTCTCCCGTGTAGATGAGGCGCCGCACCACCACCTTCTGCGTCTGTCCCGTGCGATGCGCGCGGCCGATCGCCTGGAGCTCCGTCGCTGGGTTCCACGCTGGGCAGGTGATGTAGACGCGCGTCGCCTCTTGGAGGTTGAGGCCGACACCACCCGCCTTGATCTGGATCAGAAACACTGAATTTGCAGGCCCCTTTTTGAAGGCGGAAATGCGCGCCTCGCGCTGCTCCTTGGATACCGAGCCGTCAATACGCTGCGTAGTGATGCCCTCCTCAGCCAGCAGCTCCTGGATGCGGTCCATCTCCCCCATAAATTGCGTGAATATGAGCGCCTTTTCTTTGGGGTGCGCTTTGATGCTCTCAATCAGCACCTCCATCTTGCGCGAGCGCCCTAGCCAAGGCTCGGGGTCGGAGTCTGACTTGAGCGCGATGCCGTCAAGGTAGAGCTGCGGCCAGGTCATCACCTGACGCGAGCGCAGCAGGCACTCCAGCAGCTCCATCTGATGCAAGTTCTGCGTACCCGTCTTGATCACGTGACTCACAATAGCCTGCCCATTCTCAAACACCTCCTTATAGAGCGCGCGCTCCTCAGGGTGCATTTCCAGCTCTAGGTTCTGGAAGTCGCAGGGAGGCAGCGCCAGTCGTGCGTTGTGCATGGCGACGCCGTCCTTGGTTCGCCGCAGAACGTACATCTCGCGAATCTTGTCACTGTAGCCCTGCACAACCTCGCGAGGAATACCCACGAAAGCGCACAGCGCCACAAAGTCCTTGATGGAGTTGAAGACGGGCGTACCAGACACCACCCAGCGAATAGGCGCCTTGAGAGCGTTGCATGCGATGTGCCCCTTGCTCTTGCGGTTGCGAATCTCGTGGCCCTCGTCAAGGATCACGCGGTCCCACTCTACGGCTAGCAGCGCGCACGGCGGCGAGCCGCGGCGCTGAGGCATAACCGAGTAGGGCGCGACCACCACGTCCGGTAGCTTTAGAGGCAACTCGCGCTTTGCACCGTCAAATGCGTAGGTGGTGAGACTGGGCGCAAACCGCTTGATTTCAGCACACCACTGCCCCACAATAGACTTGGGCACGATAATAAGCGTCTTGGGTTTGGGGTTAACGAGCATAGTCGCGATAAGCTGCACGGTTTTGCCAAGGCCCATTTCGTCGCATAGGAAGCCACCAGGGTGGTTAGATGCGAGCTCGCGTTGCACAAGCCATTTGACGCCCTCGTGCTGGTACGGCGAGATGAGGCGTGTCTTGAGCATGGCTGCTTTTGCGTGTGAAAGACGTGAAACCGACCCAAACCCTAAGCTGCACAGGACACGTTTTTTTCTGGGTCTTCAGTAGGACAATGGCGAGTGACGAACTCGTACAGAAAATTTTAACTATAGTTCGTACCAATTTGAACCCTCGTCAAGGTCTTGCTAATCTCAAGAAAAATCAGGATATAGTTCCTGGTATTATGAAGATTATAAAGGACAATCTCGGTGAGGCGCCAACTGTCGTTTCTCACGCACCTGTAAATGACGTAAAAATTTCAATTCTAAAGTTGGTTCAAAATAAAATCAAAATTCCCCCAAAAGTGGCCACGGCTGTCAACACTAAAATGGAAAAGGAGGGGAACAAGGGTTTTTTCAAAACCATCTTAGGATTTTTCTCGCCTAAAAATAAGATGGCGAGTTACGGCCCGGGAGCGCAGCCCAACTTTATTGAGGCTAAAGTAACGGGTAAAAATAACCAAGGACGACCCACTTATAATCAGGTCGCCCCCATGCCAGGATATGTATTTACTACACAGGGTAATAAGACTGGCTGGTTCAAGAATACGGGTGCTGCTGTCCTTCCCGGCCTCCCGATCGCCCCCGTGGCCCCGGTCGGTCCCAAGCCCCCCGTCAACGTACCGGCCGCTCCGCGCAACTACACCAAAATGGCCCTCAAAAACCTATTGAACGCTCGCAGAAAGTACCCTGACAATAAGGAGGCCATTGCAAAAGCTATACGCAAGATTTTTGATGATGAATTGCGTAGTGTGAGATATGATGGCCGTACAAAGCGCGCTCGGCGCATCGGGGACATGCTCCGTATTTTGCCCCGTAATTTCAACGGGCGACGTAACGCAACGGCGCTCGTGATTGACGACATCCGTAATACTCGGAACAAAACAAACCTTTCAAATTTAAAATCAAATTTGGGAAGCGTTCCCAATGACGATGTTCGTAAAGCGTTTGATGAGCAGCGCCGCCGCCTTGAACGCCGTAAGAGTCAGTACGGATATGAAAACGAGTATCGGGGTCGTGGCGAGCGCGAACCCCGGAGATTTTCTCCACGCCGTTCTGGAGAGAGCAATTCCAACTATGGTAGAAGACGTGAAGAGTACAACAGAAATGAGATGCGCCGTCGGCGTGAAGCCCATTCTAGAACTGAAATTCCTTCTTCAGGTGGAAACGCTGGGTTCCGTGGAAACGCCGCCCCCCGCGGGAACATGGGACCACCTCCCATCCCATCAAATGAGCAGCGCGCGATTAACAACGCAGGCGGCGCGACGAGAGCTCTTAACAGAATTGCGAACGTTCCAGGGGGCGCCCCTGAGGTGGCGAAGGCGGCCGAGGCACTCAATGAAACGAATGGAAACGCGGCCAAGGCTATTTTCATCAAGGGTGTGAGCCCCGCGGCAGTTGAGGCGGTGAAGAACTTGGGAGGTCCTACAAATGCAGTGAACGTTCTAACGGGGCTGAACACCATGTCCCAAAAGCCCGAGACCCGGGTCCGCAAGACGACGCGGGCCCGCAAGTCAAAGAAGGTTCTGCGCCCACGTGTCGCAGAACTGAACCGCGTAATTAATGCAGTGAAAAAACAGCGTCTTATTTCTTTGGTGGCCCACAACATCACGAAGACGAACAACATCCACCCCAACGACGAAAAGCTCAAGAAGTACTATAAGAAGGTTATCAAGGCGAATATCCTTCGCAGGCCTTTTGCGAATATTGTCAAGAAGGCGGCGAAAAAACGTGTCGCGTGAGGGCCAGTGAATGTAAAGAACTTCAAGAAACAAGTTGAAAATGAACGCATCCTTTGATTACATTCTGCAGGTGAACGCGATTCGCCAAGAAATTCTGAAAAGTCACCCAGAGCGCCCACCACCGTCATGGGTTCGCATCACCACCATCACGATGTGCTCAAAATTTCTTCAGGAAATTGATTTGAAGAAGTTTCGGGAAAACTTCACCAAGCTGGGCTCGGTGACCGTGCGTCGGCAGGGGTCTCGGTTCCGCGGCTTTGAGTGGAAGATGAAGGATACTGCGTTTTATAACCAGGTGACAATAGGTTATGAAGATCAGTACTCGCGCAAAAGCATCAAGATTTTCCCGAACGGCTCTATTCAGGTGGCGGGGTGCTCAGACCTGTTTGACTGCCGTCGCATCCTGCGTCAACTCTCCTTTATTTTGAAGGTGGTTCTTGAGTTGGAGAGCGACGCACCGGTTGACTGCGCCAGCGTCAAGATGATCAACACGAACTTTTCGTTGAATTCGTCTGTAAATTTGAATAAAATCATTCACAAGTTTTCGCAGATAAATGGAGTCAAGGTGACGTTTGACCCAGATCGTTACAGCGCCGTCAAGTTGAAGTTCACCCCCAAGCCGGAACAGAAGCAGGTGACCGCGAGCATCTTCAGCACCGGCAAGATCATCGTGACGGGCGCGCAGACATTGGAGGAGATCGCAGGCGCGTATGAGCTGATAAACAAGACGATAGATGCGAGCATCCTCGTCAAGCCGGTTGCAGAGCCGGAGCTGTTTGAGACGATCATGGGGGCGCGGTTTGAAGAGTGGGTTCGGGTACTGGACAAAACTGCTGCAAATAAAATGTAATCAAGTATTAAATGTCACAGCGTTATGGCATGGCCGATGGCCGCTGCATTACCGAGTTCACGTCCAGCCGCATTATGAATGACCAGTTTATGGCCGAGAACAACATTGCGTTCCAGGATAACTACAAGTACCGCACTCTCCTCCAGGAGAAGGGCCCAGACGCCTTTAGCCTCCCGATAAAGAACGCCGCGTGCCGTACCGGACAGGTTGTGGTTCTGGTTGAAAATGAATAAAATTGTTACTTAATATAAATGTCTTGGGCCGTCGTTGTTATTTTGGTCATATTCCTTATCATCTGGATGGCCCTCACTTTCACCAACCAGCTGTGCGTAGGCCCAGTTGGTTTCGGTCTGTGCTTCAAGTCCCCTGACGACCCAGCGTGCCCAGTCTGCCCAGCGCCCGTGGCGCCACCAATGGAGCCCCCTGTTACCGGCCCAGCCGCCGCAGGAACATCAACTTACGAAATGGAACCTTATTCCAAGTAAAGGAAATAAACGTATTTAATGTATGAAGATTGTTATTGACGGTAACATCGGGTCTGGGAAGACGACCCAGTTGAATCTTCTTGAAAAAAAGGGACTACGAGTTCGCCGGGAGCCCATTGATGAATGGCCTCTCGAGGAATTTTATGAAGATCCGATCCGTTGGTCTTTCTATTTTCACATGGTTATCCTGCAGACGCTTCGGCCTATCAAAACCCAGGAGACGGTCATTTACGAGCGATCACTTCTCAGCTCCAGGTGGGTGTTTTGGCCGGTGCTGCTCAAGAAGGGGGTGGTGACCAAGGGTGAAGATGCAACGTACGGCAAGTTTTATGATCAGTTTGCCTGGTATCCTGATTTGTATATTTTCCTTTCTAAAAATCCAGAACTTGCATGGGAGCATATCCAGCAGAGACATCAGACGGGAGATTCTGGCATCACAAAGGAGTACTGGCTTGAACTTGACGCCGAGTACAAAAACCTTCTAAGATCTGTACCGTGTAAAGTTTACGTCATCAACGCCAATAGGACTGTGGAAGAAATTCACGAAGAAATCTCTAAGATTATTTCAGCGGAAAATGAATTGTTCTGCTCTGACCCTAGGCGGAGCAAAATGCAAACAAAAAGCGGTGGAGGACGGGAAGTGTCGTGCACATCTTTCCAACACATGTGCCGTTTGTCTTGAGGTGACCAAGAGAACGGACAAGAAACTCAGATGCAAACACATGTTTCATCAAAAGTGCATCATGACGTGGTTTGAGACGAGCATAGAGTGCCCACAGTGTCGCATGGAACAGGATGACGACCCTATAGTTATTTTTCGCAAAAATGTGGAGGAGAATATTCGTGAAAAATACCGTGACGCAATCAGGTCACTCGAAACAGAAGTTCAACGCGCGCGGCGATCTCGCTAGTAAACTAATACGTGAATAGAATAATGACCACGAGACCAAGGTGTGGGGCCCAAACTTTATCAGGGGATCAATGTAAACAATTTACGAAAGACAATCAAGAAAGATGTTGGCAGCACCAAGGTACTCAATGCTCAGTATGCCTTGCGTATATGGGTGGTCAAAGTTCTTCTCGTAAATTGGATTGTGGTCATGAATTTCATATAAAATGTCTCAACCGTTGGAAAACCTCGTGTACAGGTCCCGATCCCACCTGTCCCATGTGCCGAGTGCCGTTTGACGTTCCAACGTACAGGTGCCGACTCATCATAGAAAGAACCCAGGATTCTCTGAGACACACATCTGATTTTAACACGTCAAATATCACATCAATTATGGATGGATTTGGAATTGATTTTAGGCAGCTTATTCCTTCCAACGGAAGGTTTTACACAGACATCCAGTTCGACGTTGATCCCACCGAGGCTCTCCAGGAAATTCTCAGAGAGCTCGGCCTACCAGCCCCGCCAGAACATTTTGCTGCTTAGAACCGTTGCGGTTTGCATTGTTGCCCGTCTTGGCGAACCCACGCCGAACCCCATACGCGGAGCAAAATTTGGTATAGTGAAAACCTGGCTTGAAAACTCTGTCTGCTTTCCGCGGGTCGGCGATTGTTTTACCCGAAGCATCAACAATAAGTGGCCCCCCAGCCCACCCCGTCTTGTGACTCCATAATTTTACTGGAAAATCAATAGTCTTACCCGGAGACAATTTCACATTGTTTGACGCACTATACTTTTGGAGCACACGAAGGTTGTTGGGACCTTGTGTAGGCTTTTGTGATTTTTTAAGAGCTTCAAGATTGTATTTACCCAGGATATGGAGGTCAGTATTTTTATTTGCAATGCGACCATTATTAGCATTCGCGGAGTAACGCCCTTTACCCACCGCATCTGAGATTGTTTTGGGTGTTACACGGAAAAACTTGGCGAGTCCAGACACTGTATCCCCAGGACGGATTTTATAACGAATTCCGCTAATCTCTTTGTACCAGTGAAAGTCTCCGGTAGAATTTCCAAAGTCGTTAGATGGGGCGACGAAACACATCACCTTGTAAAACCCGGGACGGGGTTTGGCACCAGGACTACGCATCTTGTACACGTTTCCAGGATTGTCGCCCAGGACGCGTTTGGCTATTCCAGTGCACGTCGTGAAGGTCAGACCGTTCGCCTTGTTCCCACTACGGTCACCAGGGACGCTCTTAGAAGTCCTTTTAGACGAGTATGAACCGAACGCATAGTCATAACAGTTATCATGCACGACACCGTTCGTCCCCCAAGGTGCCCACGTATATTTGGGTGCCCATGGATTTGGAGCTCCTTTAGTCACCGCTATTTTATTAGATTTTTTAGCCGGTGAAAGACGGGCTTTTGCCCCTATATTATATCCAACGTAACTTGTTAGTTTATTAAAGTTCTTGACTCCAGCCTTGATTTGGTTTCCTCTCTTGGTTCTCAGTACGGGCTTCTTTTTCAGGACCTTAATGGCCGCGACCCCAGTCTTGTACTTTACCATCTTATTATTAGGGACTTTTTTTCTTGCCCACTAATAAAAAGATGTTGAACATTCTCCAGTCTCGCACCCAGAAGGAGATGATTTACAACCTGATTGTGCTTGCTATTTACATTGTGATTATGACCCTTGTCCTGCGCTTCCTGTGGAACCAGTCGCTGGTCAAGCACGTGAGCATCTTCAAGCCACTAGACTCTCTGTGGCAGACCTTCCTGCTGGCCGTGGCTGTGGCTGCATTCAAGTGCTAAGCAAATAATTTAAAAATTAAAAAATGCCCTTCGGGGCTGAAGAAAAGCGCGGCTTTCCTTCAGACCTCCGTGTACCCAACCTTGACCACGTTGTCAACCAGCAGAGTCGGGAAACCCGACACGAAATCAGGACACTGTTCACCCTTGCAGTCCACGAACGTGTATGGCAGACCGTTGTCAATCAGGTACTTCTCCTGCTTCACACACCATGGGCACGCCTTGGAACCGTACACGATGACGTTGCCCTTGTCTGGGGGCGTCAGCATGTCACCGAAAGAGACGGCGCGGAACGTGAGCAGGAGGATGGCGAGACCGAGCAGGGCAAACAGAATCATATCCTTGAGCTTCATCATTTGCTTTAAACGGAGAAAATCCTTTTGGCTATATTCGCCTTTGAGCGAAGACCCTTGGTGTTGACGCCTAAACGTACAGCCAGCGCCTTGAGATCATCCATGGAATAATGAAGATTGGCATAGACCCAGCGAGCACTATTCGTAGACTTGACCTTGGCGCGGCCTGAAGAAGGGCTCAGTTTGTAATTTGGGCGCTTAGCTGGGCTCTTGGCCTTGGGTTTTGGTGGTGGGCCTAGAGGGCTCAGAGGGGGTGGAAGATTGGCTCGGGGTTTCGGTGGGCTGGGGGTGAAAGGAGGCTGGTTGCGTCTGAGGCGGTTTTCAAGTACGTTGATGGCCTTGATGCGCGCCCTACTCCATGCGTTGTGAAAATTGGCGCCCGACGCAGAACCTGCATTCTTCCATATTTTCTCCACCATTTTATTGAATTTAGCCGTTTTGAAGAGGGCCGGGGGCACCTGCACCTTTTTCTTGGGTGGGCTCGGTGCCTTTGCGGGCTTCGGTGGGCTCTTGAGCTTGCGCAGAAGCGCCTTGGCCGCGCGTAGGTTATAACCTGTGATGCGCGGTTTGGGCTTGGGCCGCGGAACAGCCTTGAGCTCCGCTTTGGCTTTGCGGAGTTGCAGACTCGTGATGAGACGCACGGGCTTGCGGATATTCTTGGCCTTGAGCTTCGCCTTCACCTTGACGAGATTTGCGGAGAAGACGCGTTTGACCTTGACGGGCTTGAGCCGCGCCTTGACCGCCTTGAGGTTAAGTGACATCACGCGTTTCTTTCCAGTGATGAAAGGATTATTCAGAATTTGAGCCAGTGATGGGAGACCTGGGCACGGGTCATCGTACTTGAGGCGCCATTCCGAGACGTGTGTGTCCTTGGATCCACGATATCCAGGTGGCACCGCCATCTTTAAAAACTCTATCGCCTTGGGGTGGTCCGCCGGTGAGTGCTTCTGGGCCCATGCAAGTAATTCATTCAAAAATAGGTGCTGGTCGTATCTTTCATCGGTCTTGGGGCCAACACCCCAGAATGACGCCGTCTTGGTACCATTAGCCGTGTTCACTGCGGGATTGGTGCCAGACTTTTTCAGACGGGACCACCCAAAGTCGCCTATGATGAATCCACGATCCGCGACAAACACGTTCTGCATGTGAAGGTCATTGTGTCTGAAATCTGGGTACTTTGATTGGATCTTAAAAAGGGCCCCGAGAATGTCTGAAATGATGTGGGCCATCATACCGTCAGTTACATGGGCCTTCGTTTTCATCCACGAATCAAGTGAGCCACCGGTGGCGTATTCCATGAGGAGGATGCCCTGTTTAGACTTGTCGTAACGCACCGAGTTCTGAACATTAGGCATGTCCATCTGTGTCGGTGTAATGAAGTTCTCACATCGCATACTCTTGTAGAGGCGTACGACATTGGGCGTCAAAATTTGAACGGCGTCCTGAATTTTGTATTCTATGTCAACCGGTTGGGGCTCGCCACGCTTTGCGGCCATGAGGTCGCGGGGCGCAACCTTCACGGCGAAAGGTCGTTTACTGCCGCTGCGCAGCGCCGCCGCAAACACTATACCCTGACGACCCTTTCCAAGTGGCTTCAACGAATCAAGAGAGGATTTGAGATCATCACACGTCATGGCCCATTCGTTCTTTATCAGTCTTGGCGGGGATCTTTTGAAAGGGACGAGCTTGGGTGCTGGATACCTCCAACCACCGGGAGGTGGCTTAGGAGGCGGTGGTGGTGCGTATTTGTACTTGGCTCCTGGTTCGGCGCGTCGGTAGAATAAAATTCCTTTTTGATTTACAAAAGGAATAAGGACTTCTTTAGGAGACGGGCCTGCTGCACGTGCGCCGCGCTTACCCTTGTAACGCGTTGGGTTCGCCACCTTGTTCGGGTGCGCCTTGAGCCACGCGATGGCCTGTCCCTTGCTGACGATGTGGGCGGGAATGTTAATCTCTGTGTTACCGGCGTTGTTGCGACGAAACACATAGTGACGACCATTACGGTTGGAAATTGTAAATTGTCTGGAGTTTATCCAGCTCATTATATCCTATTACACATATTTTTGTTATAATTCAAAGTCGGGGATTCGGCCAAGTCCGTAGGACTTGTACTTGGTGGGGAGGACAGTTCCTTCGGAACTGGGTCTGTTACTCCGCATCGGGGTCGGTCTCGTACTCAATCTCGTCGGCAGCCTCGGATCCCTTGTCGGAGACGGGGTCGTCCGCGGGTGCGAGAAAAGCGCACGGCTTCAGCTTGTTGGTCGGAGCGAACATGACCTGGTGGACGCGGATGGACACGCCAACGCCAGCCGGAGTGCGCCAAATCTGGTTAATCTCCACAATCGCGCTCAGGGCCTGACCCTTCTCCAGGTCGGTCAGGGGCACAGACTGACGCGCAGAGTTGTATGCCTCGGTAGCAAGCGAACCGTCCTTGATGTTGGTGATCACCTTGAGGTTCAGGACCGGTGCGTAACCCTCCTTGGTGCTCGGCTTGACGGGCGACTTGTACATGCCCTCAGAAATCACCTCACGACTCATCTTCTTGCCAAGCAGCTCCTCCGAGTGCTCGGTGATGAAGTCCAGGACCCGCGCGTCCAGCTTGGCGAACGCCTCAAGGATCTCAGGCTTGTCAAGGCTCAGAGGAAGCGTGTAGCTGACGCGACCGGTGCCCTCGTCCTTGTACTCGCTCAGGCCAAAAGGCGCACGCAGCTGCGGCAGCTGGAAAATGAGCTTGCCACCACCAAGTGCGTTCAGGTAGACCGCCTTGCCACCCTTGGCGTTCTTGCGCACATCGGAGAAGGAGACGTTGGAGGCGTTGAAAGTGGAAAACATCTGGAGAGCCATTGCTTCTGTTCTACTTGTTCTACGGTTGGTTCCTTTATGTGGCGTCAACAGCACACTTTTTTTCGTTGTGTACAGTAAACTATGGCGGGATTGTTCGCCAAAATGAGCGGTCAGGAGCCAACCCTTAGTGGCTCTAATCAACTTCAGAAGTCCCTTGTGAACTATATTAACAAAGTCAACACCATCATAAGAAACAAGGGGGGCGTCACAAACGCCAATGTGAGAGCCCTGCTTTCAAATCGCGTTGGGAATTCCAACAAGTTGGTGAAAAATGGTCTGTCAAATGGACTTGCCAACATCATTTCTGCATCCCGTGTCAAAGGCCCTGCTCCAAATGATAAACAACCCAACACAACTCCAAATAATAAGCAGCGCAAGCAGCTCATTCTCAACCAGGCCCTTGCCGAGATCAACAACGCCGGCAACAATATGAATAAGCTTCGTGGAATTAAGACCCGTCTGAACAACGCCGGTTTCAGCCCGCAGAACGCTTCTGAAAATGCCCGTGCTAAATACAACAGTCTGAACGCACGCATTACCGCTAACCAGGCGCTCCGTAACGCCAATACCCTGACCAACCGCACAAATCAGGCTAAAATTAACAAGATTCTGAACAACCTGCGCAGAGTTCAGACGAGCGTTCCAAACAATCTGCGCCCCAGAATCGCCAATAAGATTGGCCAAGTTGAGCGGTTGAGCCTTTTCAAACCTGTTGAAAATCCCAACGCCAATAAGAACGCGCGCGCTGCAGCGGCTCTGGTCCGTCTTTGGGGCCATGCCGGAGTCGGCTCTCGATCAAACACAGCAAACGGTAAGTTGAACGCGATCAGCTCGGCGCGCGCTAACCGCAACCTGAATTTCACAGGGATCACCCGAGCGAACTTGAACGCCATCTTGAACAATCCCAACTTTGCACCCCCAAGCAACAACAGCGGCAACAATCGCACCCGGCACGAGAACCGGGTCCGGTCCCTCATGAACAGCCTTGGCCTCCAGTAAATTCTTGACTTAAATTAAGATGGCCCTGAACTATCTCATTCCATTTGCGGCTTATATCGTCATCGCCAGCCCCACGGCGTACAAAACCGTCCGCGGAATCGCCGGTGCGTGGGTTGCGAACGCAGAAGGCCTGCCAACTATTGCAGGCCTTGTGCTTCACGCCATCGTCTTTATCGCCATCGTGGGCTTTCTTATGAATCTTTTGATTTCGCAAAAGTCTAACTTCTACGGCCCTAAAAAGGCGGGTGAGTACTGCGATAACGGCAACGAGTGCTATCACACGTGCTACGGTGGTAAGTGTAACTAGAGAACTGTAGATCTCACCTTGAAGTTAGGGACACGTCGGTTGGCAACACTCGGGGTTACACTTGACCATGACGTCGTTACTCAGGTACGCACACATCTGAGTCGGCTTGTCGCTTGGCAGGGTGGCGTCAGGGTTTGGAAAGCATGTGCATCCAACAGAGCACTGCGCGCCTATCATGGTGCTAGTGGTGGGCATAAGGCTCGGGGTCATGGACTCGTTATACAGCACAATCAGTAAAGCAATTAAGAACAAAATTAGAGAAACGATAAAAATTATGAACGCTCCTCCATCCATTTAATTTGTAACAATATATTAAATGAGTAGTCTTCTTACCATATTGGTGTTTGCAGCTGTGGCGAGTCCCGCGGCGTACAGAACGACGCGCCAGCTCGGAAGCTGGGTCGCAGATGCCAACGGCGTCCCGACCATCCAGGGGCTTCTACTCCACGGTCTCGTGTTTGTGATCGTCATGGCTGTATTGGGCGCCCTATTCGGTAAGAGTTCCGGGTACCTGATGGAGGGCGGCATGAAGTTTGTGACCCGCGACGACCAGGATGATCAGAACACCAAACGCTATCAGCAGAACAGTTTTGTCTATTCAGTGACGGCCTAGGGAAACAGTCGCTGCGCGACTGGTCAGAATTCTTCGTCAAATCTAACCTCGTCACCCTCAGCCACAATGTGCTTTGAATAATCACCGACCCTTTTCTCAAAGAAATTGGTCTTCCCTTCCAACGAGATGTTCTCCATCCAGTCGAAAGGGTTCTTTGCGTTATAAATGGGAACTTCTCCGAATTGCACCATAAGTCGGTCAGCCACAAACTGAATATACTGCTTCATTTCACCCGAGTCCATACCGATGAGCTTGCACGGAAGAGCCTCCGTGATGAACTCGCTCTCAACTTCACATGCCCACTGAACAATCTTGTGAATATCCTTGGAAGGGCACTTTTCCCTCAGATGAGAGTAAAGCGTCACCGCAAACTCCTGATGAAGGCCCTCGTCTCTGCTTATGAGTTCATTAGAAAACGAAAGCCCCGGCATAAGACCACGCTTCTTCAACCAAAATATGGAACAAAAGGACCCACTGAAGAAGATGCCTTCGACGCATGCAAAGGCGACGAGACGTTGAGCGAACGATGCATCGGAAGCAATCCAAGTCTGGGCCCATTCAGCTTTACGTTTGACCGCCGGGACAGTATCGATCGCCTGAAAAAGTTTCACTTTTTCCGCGGGGTCTTTGACGAGCTTGTCAATCATGAGACTGTACGTCTCGGAGTGGATAGACTCGTTGAACCCCTGATACGCGTAAAATGCCCGGGCCTCTGCAATCTGGACATCCTTTGAGAAATTGAGATCAATATTTTCCATCACGATTCCGTCCGAGGCGGCAAAGAACGCCAGGACCATCTTGATGAAGTGCTGTTCATCTGAATTTAGTTTGTCCCAATCTTTCAAATCACCGGCCAAGTCAATCTCTTCAACGGTCCAAAAGGACCCGATGGCTTTCTTATACAGCGCCCATAGATCATTGTACCGTATAGGAAAGGTTGTGAAACGAGACAGACTTGGTGTGAGGATGGGGTCCACCATTGTTATTATAACCCTTTAGTTTTTTAAGAGGCTGGAGGAGCTGGACAAGTTACTGGAACCGTGTTGGCGACGATAACTATTATGATGAGAGTCATGCACATACCCAATAGGAAACCTGAGAACCCCGTCATAACATAAGGAAACAAAAATATATAAAGTATAATGGACTCGGAGCTCAGGCGCTTGGCTCTCAGAATCAAAATGCACAACGTTTCAGGAAATGTTGTTCACCACGCCGCCTTGCTCAAAAAACACCTTGACCACCAGGGTATAAAATCTGAAATGGTAAAGGGATTTTGCGTCATTCCGGAGACGAAAGAGGCCTGTGGGCACTATTGGATCCGAGAACTTAATTCAGGTCTTGATTTGGATGTGGGCTTTGAAGTTGCTAAACTCAGGAGCCCCGAGCTCCAAGCTCTACATCCTGTTCTTCTGGAGTCGATTCCCCCGGGGATGACCCGCTCTGATGAAAAGGAGACGATGATAAGGGAGGATAACGAGCGGCTATTTGAGCTTTATCAACGAGACCCCAAAGCTTTTTGGCGCGAGGCTCCGCGAGACGTGACAAGTTTCCGTACGACGAATTAACCTCGGCGTCTGTTGTGCTCTTACGCGGCGAGCCCGTCACCAGGTTCATGAAAGAGTACTTTTCTTTTCTGAGAATTGGCGTGAAGGCCAGCATATTATCAAGTGACTTTTCAATAGGGTTTCCTTGTTCAAGGGCCGTATTAAATTCAGAAAAACAGTCCGATAAAAACGCCTGACCATCCGTCACGCGATTTTGGGGTTCTATACTCAGCTCCTTTGAAACCTTCAGAGCGAGACGCTTCATGAGTATAGAGGCCCGAAGTGCATTCGTCATCTTTTCGTTAATCTTCATGTAGAGTTGCACTGATCCCAAGACTCCCGTCCCTGCTGACAGAACGGCGTTCAGCACGCTGACATATTCCTGTGCGATGAACGAGTTGAGAGCCACAGCCGTCAAGGCGTTGACTGCCGAGACTATTAGAATAGGTATGTTGAATTTTGACGCAAGTTTCATATAGTACACGTGGTCTTTACTATGATAATCATAGTATGTGTTGCATTGTTGTTCTACTTTTGCCAGGAAATCTTGTTCATCCGGATGCCAACGAGACTCTTCTGTCTTCGTCATAATTTAACGCACTAAAAAAACTTTGAGTCGTTTTCAAATTCCACAATGTCCCTGACTCGGGAAGGGAGGCGACCTTTGACACCCATGTAAACCATATTGAAAATAGGGTTAGAATTTGTAATCTTGATTTTCTCAAGGAGCCCCTTGTCAGGTCGGATGTCCATCATGAGCTTGAGGAGATGGATCGCAGTCTCTGAATTTAGTTTTGAAATTGGGACCCCCTTGAGGTTCAACTCTATGATCTCCTTGAGTCCATGCTTCTCCACATACTCATCAAGTTGGGCAACGACAGGCTTGATCTTCATTGAAAATTCAGCCGCCTCTAGGGGCGTCTTTGGCTGATTCTCAATGTACTTGCCCCCAAGGAACTCAATATGGAGATGCTTTCCCTTGGGATAAAACACAAGTAGATCTGTCATTTGCTGAAACGCTCCTTATTTTTTTATATACATAGAACAGATGATTGACCACGCATATTGCATCAATCTGGAAAGAAGCAAGGAAAGGAGGGCTTCAGCTCAGAAGCAGTTTGAAAGTCACAGCCTTGACGTGGAGATGTTCAACGCAACTGACGGTAAACTAGAAGCTCCTCAGAAACTTTTCATTACCAAATCTGAATGGGGGTGCGCCATGAGCCATGTTAGGGTATGGAGGGACATCGTTGAAAATGGATACGAAACCACTCTTATTTTTGAAGATGATGTTGTATTGACTCCCAATTTTGTTGGAAAATTAGATAAAATAATGTCCGAGCTTCCAGATGACTGGGACTTTGTTAATCTGGGAGCACCTGAATTATTTAGAATTAACATGTATGATCATTCTGAAAATTTAAAGGAGGGTATATCGGTGACGTTTCATGCATATCTTATCCGCTTGAAATGCGCAAAAAAGTGGTCTATGGTTGATCCTGTTCACCTTAAAATAGCTATAGATACATTTGCGTATAATTATCCTTCGTACAATCTTCATGCGAGTGAACCAATTGCAAGTCAGGAAAGTCCATTTAATACTACTATAGGTGTTTTAAGGACGCACGACTATACATTTTATATAAGAAACCTAGCCCCTCTTATCATTTTATTATTGATAGTAGGCTATATCGTATGGCGATTCCTCTTACACTAAAAAACGTGAAAAGAACAAGAATGAAAATCAATATTAAAAGAAGATTATTTTTGAGAGTCCTGTAAATTTTCACAGGAATTGAACCATATTGGGTCCATGACAAATCATATTTATGGTTGAGAATAGTGCGTCTAGTTATGTTTCCCCATGGCTCAAACACGTCAGAATCTACAATGTTCACATCTGGATCATCAATATATTTATTGAAAAATACGCTAAGCATGAGGGGGCCGGTTTTGAGTTGCGTATCAAACACGTCATCTTCGTTCCATGACTCATTTTTTATAAGAAATTTCACGAGATTGTGTATGATTGAATTTTCCTTTGAACAGCATAACGTTGCATTGTTTACAATGACGAGATCATGCGACAAACCAAATGAACTTAGTTTATTTTCTAATCTTGATAATGAATTTTTTCCTAATATCAAATCATACTTGGTCAGTCCTGGAATTTTGTCAAGGGGGCGCAAGCATTCAACATCACAGTCCACTGACACACCACCGTAATTGTGCAAAACTATATACCGGCCGAAATCAATTTTTTGAATCATTTTGTCAAACCCATCAAACTTGGTGAGGGCCTCTGGACTGAACTTTACACATTCAGACCTCAGAGACTCTTCGTCCCATTTCATGTGTTCCCAGTCTTTATTCATATTCTCAAGTTTTTCAACGTCACTCATATATCTCATCGGAAGTTCATCCCAACCCTGAAACCAAATTTGATGTGTTATCTTTGGAATCATATTCTAAAATAGGCGTGAAAATTAAAATAAAATTATACCGCATATTACTAGATGGATGATTTTACACTCGTAAAGGCAATGGCTGTAGTTGCATTTTACGGAGGTCTAAGAACAATACAGGTGGTGCACTCGGATTATGATCTATCTATGAAGGAAGAGCTCTTACTCCTGTTTCATGAACTAGTCACTATGTTCATGATCATGGGTATATTCTTTACTGACAGGACGTATATCATGTTCCATGCAATTATAACAGCCCTCGTGGGGATACAGTGGGTTGCGCTAGGTGGGAACTGTATACTAACTCTTATAAAACGTCAGACTATTCCATATACAGACGAAGACTTTGTTCGTATATATGGAACTGAAACTGGTAAGAAAATTTCATTTTTTTCAGTCGTAGGCTTGGGACTCGCTATTGATGCGTACAAGCTTTTATTAAGGAATTAACGTGATGAGGTTCCGCATGAATGGTGGGAGGAAGCCACGGACACCCTCCACAAGCGCATTGAAGAATTCACCCCCACCCGACAGCTGACATTTTTGAAGTAAAATACAGTTTTTGGTGTACTCGTAGACGTTCCATATGATGTGCATTGTAGTCATTGGCCTGATTTTCTTGACATTGATATCCTTCAAATCTGCCGAGCACACCTGCTTGAGACCGCGTGTGAGACACAGATCCTGAATTTTGTCAAGAACTGGATAAAGTTCCCGACAAAACTTGTCTGTATCTTCCACGCTTGGCTGGAGTTCAATAAACCGCCCGACGAGGATGTCCACGTAGAGAATCTTGGCATCCTCGTCAGCCTGGAAACGCAGCCAGGAACAATTCAGAGAATTGTTCCGAGGTTCCATCTACAAACTCCGGGGTTTATAAAAATACGACAATATCGCGAAAGCATTTGGGTATGGCGAAGCTTATGGGTCCATAGAGGGTCCTGAAGATGAAACCCGTATTTATAAACTGAATCTGTCTGAGGATATTGTCGTCGCGTGTGTACTCCACAACCTCCTTGACTATTTTAACAATAAGACGAAACCTGTCCAGAGACACAAAAGGGGTGTGAACGAGGTCCGCCTTGATGATCATTCCCGATGATTTTTCACGAATTTCCTCAATCATAGGTTTGATGACGTCTAGTGTCACGCCATCCGCTGGATAGTCTTTAACAACCAGAGTCACGTGAGCGACACCGTCAGAGTCCCATATACATTTCATAAAATCCATCTATTACTATGTATAGATTTTATGGAGTGTGAAAGGGTCGCAAACTCCGTTTGCTCCTTTGCATCAGATGGGATTTGAACCCATGCGGCTTTCGCCAGAGGATCTTAAGTCCTCCCCGTTAGACCTAGCTCCGGCACTGATGCGTAA
>B570J29032_109959244_pt1 | contig 20626 bp, 33 predicted proteins | sample LakMenEpi16Nov12_FD_29032 | JGI IMG/M metagenome (IMG submission 29032) | reverse complement strand
TGTGTCTACTGAGGCTTGTGGATAGCCAGCATCGAACTCATTTGTATAACGATTGTATTTGTTCTCTCTAATTGCTGTAGTTAGTTTACGGGTGCGAAGAGTTTCTAGTTTATTGATACTACGAATAGTATCTCCATCATTACCCGGAGTAGTAATTGATGTATTACTAAGACCAGCTAATTCTGTTGTTATTAAACTAGAAATTGGCTTAACATGATTATGAGCAAAAACACCTCCGGAAACTGCTTTACCAGCATAGTCCTTAACTGTTACAGTATCTTCAACAACAGTTGATGCAAAAACACCTACTGTTGGACTAGGAGTTGTAACGCTTTCTACTACATTAGATGTTGATGTGCCGTTGGCCTTCATTGTGCCGTGGGCATTATTGGCTTCTAAAAATGAGCCATAACCATTATTTGTGAGGGTTGAACCATTTACTTGTGCTGTGGCCATTATTATACTCCATAATAAAAAAGATTTTTGTGGACACAGGTTTATACACCATTATTTGTCTTTGCGACTAGAATTGAAAACTATGAAATTTTTCAAGCTATGAACCGAAGTTGTTCTAAAACCAAATAAGCCACTTTTTAATAGAGTATCAAAATGTTTATCGTGCCAGACATTGCCTGTTGAAATTATATTCAGATCTTTAGAATTTTGATGCAAAAAAATAGATGCTAGAATATTATCGGCCAAATTATCTAAAAAGAATCCCGTTGAAGGAAAAACATATTTAACCTGATGATTTTCAAAAATTTCACAAATTTTTTTTAAACAATGGTGATCAAAAATCCTATACTCTAAAGTATATCTGATTTCAATATTGTTGGTATCACAAAATTCTTTTGACGATTTAATATCATCTCTAATTTTATCGTATTTTCTATTGGCGGCTAAATTTTGTGGCATAGCTATATCTACAGCAGTAGCACCGGCTTTAGCCGCTTGTTCTATAGCAAATCTTCTAGTCTTAATATCAGAAATACCTAATGGATAATCTATTAAACAAGACACCGTTATTGTTTTCGGAATTAAGTTTTTTATAGATTTTACTAAGTAAATAGGAGAAGTAATACTATTAACAGAGTATGGAATAATTTCTTCTATTATTTTTTTAGCATCATTATCTGCTAAATCTGTATCTATTAAGGCAAAATCTATATACATTATTTAGACTTTTTCATTAGATTTTTGATATAGTCAATATTAGGATATTTTTTACTACCCAAAATACCATCAGCAAAACCATATCTAACCGCCTCTTCAGCTGTTAAAATCCAATCTCTTTTTGTTGCTAATTGGCTAACAATATGTTTTCTAGCCATCATTTTTTTCCAATTTTTTTCTTTCGATATACTACTATTCATACACTTTTCAGTGAATATATCAATCATCTTTTCGCTTTCTTTTTCGCTCCATTGTACCATACTTAATGCTGCTTTATGCTCATTGTCAACACTAATTGAGCCGTAATGCACAAGGAAATTAGTATTACTTGTTAAAATTCTTAGATCGGCCGCCTGAAGTAAAATAGTGCTACTTGATTCTACTTTTGCCGATGCTACTATAATAACTTTGCTTTTACTCGCCTTAATTGCATCATAAATTCCTAAACAATCTTGCCAATCTCCTCCGGGTAAATGCATATGCACTAATATCGGATCTAATGATAATAAATTTAAATATCTAAGATTTTTCTCAAATACAATTGCTGATCTATAATCCACACCGCCTTCTTCACTATCAGAAATATGAGAATGTAAATAGATTTCTCTATTAATAGGATCTATATTATAGGTATGTATATCTTGTAGCGTATTATTATTAACAGATGTCATAGTTTATTTGTTATGATAAAAATTCATAAATTTTATCGTTAATTAAGGCCATGGTTTCAGAATCATTGAAACATTTACCAATAGCAATTCTAAATCTGTATCGTGTAAAAATATCTAATATTTCTACTCCACTGCAATTTTCTATGATATTTTTGATTTTATTGGAAATATTGAAATTAGTGTGTCCTAACCAAAAATTAAAAATTTTACCACTTGCAGTATGTTCATTATATGGAATCAAACCTAGTGGGGATGCAATAACCTTAATTGGATCATTATGAATTGTTTTGTGAAATTGTTTGTTTTGTGCTATTTTTTCTTCTTCGTCTAATAGATCGTCAATATCCGCAATATCATTATTATAGTCTGTCCACTTAGCTTCATCTATGTCTTTACCAAATGGATCAACCCATTTTTCCCACATAATTAATGGTTTATTAGGCACTTTATTTTCCTACACTAAATTGACTAGGACTAATGACTGGAGTTTCATTATTAATAATATCTATATCAGAAGTATTAATGTCCGAACTCAAAACTTTTGAAGACCATACATTTATAACTGCTTGCACAAACTTTGTGTTTTCTTTGTTTTGATTAGCAATGGTCGTTAATGTTTCTAGTATATGTTGCACATAGTAGCCCTCATTCAATAAAAAGAAAAGATCTCCCATGGTTTGCGATGCAGAAGATGAAAGATCGTGTAACTCAATGCTTATATTAATTTGTTGATCTTTATCTATCTCAAATATAATTTGATTATTCAATGATTTTTTATTGATTGAATCAAATGATGAAAGCCATCTTTTAAGAATTTGCATCATACTACACTAGTTTTTGCATAGCTTCAAAAATAATAGGACTAAGTTTATGTTCGATTAAAGGATCAAAATTGAGCCAATATACTTTATTATCATCAATATTAGACGTATAGTCCACAATAAAAGCAAAAACAACATCTAAAGTATTGGGTTCAGTATTCAAGATCTTACTATTTATAGTAGTAAACTGTGGGATTAAAACCAGATCATTAACAAATATATATTCTTTTAAAAATTTGACAAGATTTTCGTTTAGATCAGAATAGTTGGTTTCATCTAATGTTAAATAAGGAAGTTCTATATCATCTGGTCGGACTGATAAAATGCATCGTTTATTTAATTTTTCATTAACGCCAAAAATAATACAATGTATTTTTACATTAAACATTTATAGTCTCCTTAATCATATTTATAGCTTTATTTAATCCTTGTCTTACTGCTTCTCTGGTTATACCATATTTTTTACCAATTTTTTCAAAAGTATATGATTCGAAATAATACAATCTGATATAATCTTTCTGTCTATCTGTTAAGCAATCTAGTGACAATAAGGATTCTATCAAATCCGATAGTTCTTGACGATTTTCTTGTTCCATTAAAATAGTCTCTGGTGATAGCGTTTTATCGTCTTGAGTAAATGAGTGTGGACTCATATGATCATAATCATCAGTAATATGGTCTAGAGATAATGCCTTTTTTCTAAATTTTTTATCTTTTCTATGATCCTTAGTAATATATGTTTGTATAGCCCATAATGCACACTGGTTCCTGTATGAGTATCTTGTTTTTTTAGTGCCTTTATCATTTTGGTAATTTTCATCCCACCGCCAATCTGCCATCATAAGAGCATTAGCGACAGACGCAATAGCATCTTCGTCTTTGAGCATCCTAGAGGACAAACCTTGATAAAACTGATTAGCAAACTTAGAGATAGATTTTTTGGCCAATAACATATATTCTTGTAGACTATCAAATTCTATTGTAGAATGATCTTTATATTTAATTTTTTGATTACCGATACCATTTAATTGTAGTAACATAAATTATTCCTATTTGAGTAAAATATCCTTTGGTACATTATTCGTTAACACATCAGCTATAATGTGTTTAATAGATTGTCTTAAATTATTTCTTTCTTCGTTTGTATATCCTATTGTAGTAGTATTGTCTCTAATTAGATAAAAATCTATAAAGTATCTACTGATGATTTTATCTAAATCTGCATCTGAACATGGTTTTTGATAAATTGCTATTTTATTCATTATAGTTCGTAAACGAGATATAATACTATTATTAGTATCATATCCATGAATATTTTGCAATCTGGAGTTTAGCCATGCAATAAATTCAGAATCCGAAAAACTACAATTTATTTCTGTGCTTTTTTCCATGCTTCAGGATCTGGTCTATCTTTTTCCCCAGGTTTTGCTGGCTTATATTTTTTACCCATACGTTCTCTTTTTCTACGAATATTTTCCCATAAGCCTGGACGCTTTTCTGCTGCAAACATTGTTTTATCATCGTCAGCCAGAGGTAGAAACATTAGGAAATCTTCAAATTTCTTCATAGCCTCCACCATGCCTGTCATTCTAACATTTTTCATGGCATCTGTCAACTTCTTTTTTACCACAGGATCACTTATATTGTCTATCATAGTATATATATTAGCATATATTTCCATCATAGATTTCATAGCGTTAGTATCATTTAATTTAGTATTTTCTTCATCATCTCCGTATAGATCATCTAAATTTTTCATAGTAGATGGTCCAAGTTCAAACATATTAATATCATTATAAGAATCTGCTTCTACTGGAGAATTTGGCATAACAAATGTATAATGTGGAAGATCTTTGATTCTTACTCTTTTATTTTGTTTGCGTTTTTTCATTACAGGCTCCACTTTGGATTCTTCCTCCATTGGTTCTGTTTCTTCTTCCATCTCTTCTTCTTCTTGTTCAAACTCTACATACATTACAAAATCATGAATACTACGCATATGATCTTCGGCTACTGCTATCATGCCCTGAAGATGTGGTGCTGTGAGATTATTCTTTACTGTTTCATTTTCTAGATTATTAATAATATCTTGAGCATGGGCCGCTATGGCTTTTAAAGAACCAACACTCATTTCATAAAAACTTTCTTGATAATCGTCCATCTCCATTTCAGCTTTTAATTTCTTTTCTGGCTCCTTACTCTTTTGAGTTTTAGCAGCATTGGCTAGTGTTTCATTGACGGAATTTAGAATATCGTGTATACGATCCATTTTTAAGCCTCTTTAAGTAGGAAGTTATACTTGTAGTGTTAGGAAATTATCTATGCCCATTTGTTCTATTAGTTTTAAATAACCTTCGTAAAGCTTAATACCATCTTCGCTACCATGCAACAAAGGAATCATAATATTTGCTGTCATTTCATCTCCAACTGCTCTAGCAGCGGTGATGGTTGCTCTTTCAGCAGCGGCGGCTTCTCTCACAGAGTCGAGATTATATTGAATCATAGCGACCATATCATGTCTTGTCCAAGTTTTTGGGGCCACAACTAGCGGCTGATAGTCCACATCAAAAAACTCTAGTCTGTGAAGATTAATCATTGCATGTTCATGTTCTTCTTTAGCATCTTCTCTTAAGATATTGGCTAATTTTTTATATCCCCATCTTTCGAGATGAACAGCCTGTGCTGATAATGAGGTAGTTTGTTGCCAATGAATGTTTAGAGATGCTTTAAGTGCTTCTATTACTGGATTAGAAGAATAATTTTCTACTTCTTGAGCTTCAACTTCATTATTTTCTGTAGTCTCTATCTGTTTATTTAATAAATCTTCTATATCTGACATTATTTTATCTCCTCACCATGCTTTGCATGACCAGTAACGAGCTTTCCATTTAGGACCAGGATTATCACAATTGTGTCTTGCCCTAAAACTTTTGCGACGCTCAGGAATATTTTTCTTAATTTTCATATTTGGATCGCCAAATCTAACAATCACAACATTACCACTTTCGTTTTTGGTATATACGGCAAATTTTTTAGGACCATTAGAAGTTCTAAATGGTTTATTGAGTGTGACTTTACGACCTTGATACTCGGCAGCCTTTGCTTCGCCTTCATACCTCAAATATCTGCCATCTTTTTTATAATTACCTCTACGTTCAAAATAGTATTTTTCAAAAGTTACCGGATCGACATATTCGTATTTTGCAACGGATGGAATTTCAAGTTCTTCTGTATCTTCGCCAAAATCCACATAATCCTCAACATTTGGTGGAATTATATCAGCTAATGTTATTTCTTCAACATCACCGCAAGATTCACAATCATTATATGACAGTGAAAAACCCAGTATATCTAAAACAGTATCAATTAAAGTGCTTTTGGCTTTTTTTCTAGTTTGACCAAGACAAATAGCAACTCTTTGTTTTTGATCTGGATAATCTTCTGTCATAGTTTTGTTACCCATACAGCGAGCAACAAATTTTTGACTATCTTCGTTTTGTTTTGGTTTTGGTATTGGCATAATAGCTATTATTTCTTAACATTGTTGAATGGATTATATTTGCTGTATTATTCCAGCTGTGTTGATTAGCCGTTAATACACCCTCTAAATTAGAGTCTATACGGTTATTATACACATATTTCATATGAGATACTATTTGTTCAAATTCATTCTGTCCAATTTTAGCCCAATTACCAAATCCGTTAAACCATTTTCCATCATTGGCCGGTTCTGTTTCTCGTATATCAACCAAGTATGAATTTTTCTTGTTGCAATACTGTGTATGGGCAGAATAGTCTGTTACTATAACAGGCTTATTCATAGCCATTGTTTCTATAATTTCATTATTCCATCCTTCTGCTCTCGAAACAAAAACACCACAATCACAATTATTTATAAATTCTGCAACCTGATATTGAGTTTGTAGTCTACCAAAAACCTTAATTTTATCTTTTAGTTTACAGTTATTGACCAAATTGAACCAATATTGATTTTCTTGTTCGTTCAGAAAAGGATTAAATGGTAATAGGTATAGTTCTACATTATCATTAATATCAAAAGCAGCATCAAAAGCTTGTAATAAAATATCCTGAGATTTTCTATGCTCCCATTTACCAATATGAAAGAAAATATAATTTGGTTTTTCTAATTTAATTTTATGTGGAGGAATATTAAAAATTGTTGCATCTACTCCTAATGGACAGACAGATATGGGTTGCTTAACACCATTATTAATCAAAATATCTTTGGCCCATTCAGAAGCAACAAAAATAAAATCACAATAATTTAATTGATGTATCTCTCTATTTGTTAATTTATCTATTTCAAAAAATGGAAAAGTATAATAATGACTATTACCAATTCTAGCAGATAGATCGTATTGATGCCATATTTTTAAGCATGGTGCGGAGTAGTCGAATGAATTGCTATTATCTAGTAATTTTTGAATAAGAGGTTTTTCTGTTTCATTATTACATTCTATATTATTTCCAATTGGAAACAAAGAGATATTAATATCAGTATTTGATAGTGCTTTAGTAATATTTAAGGATGTAATACCATAACCTGTCCCATTAATAGGACAAAATAAATTAAGATTTTTCATATATTTTATTGTGAGTATTGTTGACCTGTATAAATGTTGTTTTTTTGCCAAAATCTTTGATCTTATTGGCTCCTATATAAGTGCATGCACTTCTTAAGCCACCATAAATATCTTGTATTATTTCTTCTGCCGAGCCTTTATATTGTACAGTGACGCATTTACCTTCTGCCGTTCTATAGTTAGCGACACCATCATGGTGTTTGTCCATAGCGTTCTTGCTACTCATTCCATAATATTGTAAAGAAACTTTTCTTTTAGCATTATTATTTTTAGGATCTAAAGGTTGCCAATTACCAAGGCTTGTTAGATATTCATATCGCCACTCTCCTTCACATTCATCGGTTCCTGCGAACATACTACCTAACATTACAAAATCACTATTACCACCAAAAGCCTTACAAACATCTCCGACTACTTTGCATCCGCCATCGCTGCATATATGACCACCAAGACCATGAGCGGCGTCAGCACACTCCATCACAGCACTCAATTGTGGGTATCCGACACCAGTTTTTAAACGAGTTGTACAAACGCTACCCGAACCTATACCAACCTTGACTATATCAACTTTGCCATGAAGTATCAATTCTTCAACCATCTCTGGAGTAACAACATTTCCTGCCATAATAATAACTTCTGGAAAAGTTTTACGCAAATGGGCTGCTGTTTTCACAAATTGTTCGGTGTATCCGTTAGCAACATCTAAACAGATATTTGGCAGCAGGACGTTGTGGGTTTTTAGTTTATTGAATACTTCTAATATTTTTTCATTATCTTTTGATGATGTTCCAGTAGAGTAAAAAACATAGTCTCTAAGATCTGGATAGTTAACATAAAAATCTACTAACGATTCAATAGAATAGTGTTTGTGTAGACACACTATACTTTTATGTTTACTTACTGTTTTTGACATTTCAAAAGTGCCAACAGTATCCATATTGGCAACTACGATAGGTGTACAACTTAACTGTCTTGGTGAATGCACAAAATGAAAGTCTCTAACGAGAGAAACTTGTTTTCTGCTTGTTAAGAAAGATCTTTTTGGTCTTATCAAAACATCATCAAAATCTAATTTAGTTTCATTAATTATTTTTTGCATTAAAAAAGTACCATCTTTTATGAGTGTCTATATTTTCAGAAGTATTAATGTGTTCAAGATAATGTTTAATTTCATCCCAATTTGAAAAAATCATTTGATGAGGTATAGTTCCAAATAACCAATCGGGCGTATGTCCTTTGCCCTGTACCATATGAACTATAATAGGTTTTTTCTGTCTATTTGCCCAAAATATTTCTTCATAAGTTCCACATGGATGAATATCTAAATCTAGATTCACAATTAAAAAATCGCTGATATCAACTAATCTTAGATCAACTGCCCGTATTGTTTTCATCATTGACGATAATTCGTCATATCTACCCATTTGCTTTAACTTAGTTTTTATTTGATGAGTATCATGATCTTCTAAGCCGATATCTGTAGGTTTACTTATAGGGTTGAATACTACAATCTCTAAATTTTCTAAAAATGGAGTAATATTATTTCTCCAACCAGTACCACGATCTACAACACGATCCATAGCACCAGCCAAGTAGACTCTTTGTTGTTTTAGTCTATTCATCGTTATTTGTTTAAAAAAATAAATTCTACTAAACTATTTGATGGAGGTACTGTATTATTTGTATTTCCATCTAGTTTATTAATGGATACATAGGCTTGAAGTCCACCGATAATCATAGCCAATATTAAAATTAAAATCATAATAACATTATTTGAGAAGGATTTAACACTAATTGAAATGACGGTAGTTGTTGTTTTAGACTATTATGGAAACACACATGCTCACAATCAAAACCATTATAGGCTCCCTGAATAAACTGTTTTGTTTTATAGATAGTCATGCCTCCAAAAGCACTATTTACAGGTATAATAGGAGATCCAACAGGCATCATAAAAAATCCGAACCACATCATTGGGCCATAAGTCATAGAATTTAAAAGGGGTAGTTGATTCCACCAATTATATCTAAATGCCCAGCTATCATAATTCCATAAGCTCTTTTGATTTGGAAAATTAACTTCTTGATATGTGTAGCTATTTCCGGCAACACCATCTATCTGCTGATAGTGAGAACTTAACCATCCGAATGAATTATAGCACCCTGGTTCGCTAAAGTCAACAAAATCCATATCGGATACTATTACAAAATCATAGTCAGATAGGTGTGTCTTAACATAATCTTTCAGAATATTTCTATATTCCGCCAAAGCCATTGTGCGTTCTGTGTTTTGTATTTGTCCAAACTGAGGTCTATGATTAGTCTCATAAATAGTTATAATATTAACATTATCAGTTTTTAGATTATCCAAAACTTCCCTGGTATTATCTTGTGAATCATTTTCAAAAATAATAATTTTATACTCTTTGGCATTTTTAGCAAAATTAACCAATTTATTAACAGAATTTTCAATAGAAGAACCAATATTTCTGGCTAGTCCAACTATTGCTATTTTTTGATCAGCTAAAAAAACTTTACCCAAATCAATATTTTTGTTGTATCTGTCGATAAATTCTTCAGATGGTGGTAATAATTCTTGTATATTCATAGTATAATAATTTGTACTCCTAAGCTAATAGGTTTGCTCTATTATCTGATAACTTTAGTTAACGTCTCTTTAATATATTCTACTCTTAGCGGAGAATATGGAAATATGCCACACGGATGACACACAAAATCGCCTTCGTGCCAATGAGAGCCGGGTAATCCTGGCCCATTTCCAGGCTTATTCCATACGCAAGAATTGAATGATCTGAGTGGTGCAATAGTTAAGGTATCTCCAATATGGTCTTTTAGTAAATATAACCATGTTTGCCATTGACAGACCAATGGTTTCCAATGTTGTACATTATCCGTGATAGCTTGCAGAATACTTTTGCTATTGTCTGTATTACGAAATACAATTGATCCACAGTTTATATGATTCCAAGGAACTATTCCTTCTTCACAAACCGTTATGTGTGGACCTAAACAATTTAAATCTTCAATTTTTTTTGTCATATCTGTAATAATAGTATCAGCATCCATATACCATAATATATCATAATTCTCTAAAAGCGGTATTAATGTATTCATTCTAACCATAATATCATCATATGGTTGATCATTAATAATAAAAGAATAATTGTGTCTCAAACAATACTCTAGTTTATTTGGTATTGTAATTGATGCCATATCATGTATTTCTTTAGAAATATTAGTAAAAATTACTACTCTCATTTTTTATCTCTTTAAATTTAAATATGCTGGTTTATCAGAATACAAAAATATCTTAAATTGTTCAATAAGTTCTTTTTCTGATATTGGTTTGAATATTTCGATATTTGGCAATGAGGACAGTACCTGTTCATCATCTTCAGCCCAGTGACTAATACCATCATGACTATAATCTTTGTCTCTTCCGCTGCCAACTAATTTAACTGGAATATTTTCATGATTAATATAATTACGAATAAATTCAAATGGACGATATAAAAGAAATGGGGTTATGGAATAACAAATAGGTATTTTATTATTTTCAGCAAGACCGATACCAAGTCCTATCATGAGTTGTTCAGCAGCACCGGTGTTAAAAAATCTATCAGTAAAAATTTCTTTACATTTATCAAGAACACCAAATCCAAGATCAGCAGTAATAAGAAAGATGTCTTTGTTTTGTTGCATCTCATTAAAAATCAAAGAACCAAATAGTTTTCTCATAATTTTTCATAGTCCTCTGTTTTTAACACATAATAATGAGCTAAAATACCCTGAGCAAATTCGTAATTAGGAATATCTGATTCACGAATATTGATAGTTGGTAGAAATGTTTTTAGGCGATCAATAAGATACTTTTTATCAACAAAATCATAAGCACACACACCATTAATATTAACATATATCTTTATGTTATTGATTTTATATTTATGTATAAAAGCTAAAGATTCCCATATAGACCCCTCTGCGCATTCTCCATCAGATATTAAACACCAAACATTCTTGTTTCTATCTGCCAGTGCGTGACCTACCGCTATTGGTAATCCGCTACCTAAACTTCCTGTGGAACAATATAGTTTATTAGCGACATCTTTACCAGGATGTATTCCATGTTTATGTAATAAGGCGACCGGATCGATGCCATATTTTTCTTCTAAAATACAATATAAAGCCAATCCGGCATGACCATTACTTAAGATAAATATTTCATCATCACTTTTTAGATCGTATATTTCTTCTATGATTGGTAAAGAAGATAAGCAGCTACTTAAATGACTTAGTTTTTCTTGATATGTAATATCAATTAATCTTTTTATAGTATTCATTGTATTTTTGAATAAAACCAATTACTAACATCTGGTGGAAATAATTCGTGTACCCTGTCTTTTCTCCTGTGCCATCCATGTGCTACATGATAACATCTCATAGGCTTGTTGTCCAGATAGACTCTATCGTTATGCACAATGCAGTTATTGATTCTGCCTAGACTAGTGCAATTATAATAGCATGCAAATTTTTGTGATCTATAATCATAATCTCCGTCTAAAATTTTTGTTTGATATTTACCAGATGACCATAAGATATTTAAAACGTCATTTTCATATAATGGTAATTGATCAGAAAATTGTCGTGATAAATCCTCGTACTCATCCCAAAATTCTTTACTTGTGCTTGCTATCATGCCGCCCTGAATATAATGCAATTCATCAATATATGGAATATTATAGCCATTAATGGTTTGTTGCTTTAAGGAAACATTTTGTACTATATTATAGTTAGCACATGCCGCTATATCATAGTCGCCGGTAAGTATCTCATTACATCTGTCAAAAAAATAAAAATCAGAATCAACATTGACTAACAAATCGTAATCATTATATAAAAGTTTTGCAAAGCTGGCCTTACAATTTGTTGTTTTTAACCAAGGTTTAGACCTGAATAAGGGATTTATTTTAGAATCATCAAAAATAATCAAATCTATATCTTTATGAAAATACTTAAAGCTTTTATAAAAACTTTGAAAATCAATATTATAATCTCTATAGTTATTAGAGATCCAAGTAAAAAATGCAGTTTTCATTTATGTATGAATAGTCCGTCGTTGCCCTTGTTTTCTGTTATATATTTGTGTTTCTGAAATATATTAGCAATTCTTTCCCTACAAGCACTAAAATTATTACAATATTGTGGATACGTATGTACTTCTAGAAACCAATTATCTACTATTGGATATATATAGTCTAATAATTCATCACTAATAACTTCAAACTCTGAACCTTCTATATCCATCTTAATTAGGTCTAAATGCGTGATATTATTTTCCTGTATTAATGTTTGTAGAGTTTTTCCTGACACAGTAACAAAATTATTTGTTGGAGAGACAGCACTATTGGATGTTGTATTATGATCAACTATATAAAACCTAATATCTTCATCTTTATTCCACACAGCAGCATTGATTGTTTTTATATTATCAAATGGCTTTACTACTTCTGATAGAATATTAAAATGTGATGGGGTTGGTTCTATAGCATAAACTATTTTGCTTGACGATGAACAAAAAACAGAAAAAATACCAACATTAGCTCCGGCATCTAAAACAGTTAAATCTGTCTTTCCATTAAAGAAAAAATCATATATTTTATCTCTATTAATTTGTTCGTGTAGAATAGTGTGAATATAAGATTGTGGAGAAAGGAAGTGTGAGATTGAATTTTGTTCATTTATCTCTATTTTGAGAGGAGTTTGATTGCTTGCTATTATATCTAGTATCATGATAGTGTCCTTTTTGTATTAATAAAGTCTAATATACCATTTTCTAAAGAATATGTTGTGCTAAAATTATATTGTTGTTTTGCATAAGAGGTATCGCATACCCATGTTTCAGATTCAAAAGATTTAGCCATAGTATTTTTAGTTTCAATACACGTAGGACTAAATCCAAATATATCAATAAATTTTTGTAGCACTTCCATGTTTGATGTTTGTACGCCACTTCCAAAGTTTACAATATCGCCATAAATTATATTTTCAGAATTAATTAAGTGATCTATCCCTCTAATAAAATCTTTGATATATATAAAATCATGATAACCTGCGGATAAAACCATGTATTGATTTTGAGTAAATGCATCAAATAATTTATTAAATAATCTGTATGATTTTTCATGATTACCATATAAACTATACGGTCTAGCAATAATAATTGGTGCATTAAATTCTAAAGAAGCACTTCTGCACATCATGGTTGCTGCCGCTTTGGTTCCGGCATAATAAGAAACGGGTTCTAGATTATCATTTTCTTTTGTTGCATGATCTTTTTTCCCGTATTCTGCTGAAGAACCTATCTGTATTAATTTATTCTTAGTTTTTATAACATATTCTATTAGACTATTAACAAGCATAACGTTGGTACTAAACATTGTATCTAGATCGTAAATGCTTGCAGCACAATTGATAATAATATCTGGTTTTTTAGAGAGTACTTCATCAATATGATCCTCTCTAGTTAAGGATATAATGTCATATTTATTTTGATAAAATTCGATAAGATTTTTACCAACAAAACCGTTAGATCCTGTAATTAATAATGTTTTTACCATATGAATTCATTTCGATAATAATCTATAATCAATTCAAGTTCATTATCAAAATTTGCAATCGGTTTCCATCCCAATTGCTTTAACTTAGTATCGTCTAAAGCATATCGCAAATCCTGTCCACTTCTTTTTATATCAAAATCTATATACGTTTTTAGATCAGATGGATCGATTTCTTGTTTATTAAAATAAAGTTGTATAATTTTTTTAACAGTATCTATATTTGATTGCTCTAAATTACCAGAGATATTATATATTTGGTTTACTAATCCAGACTCAATAATTATGTCTATTGCATTTGCTGTATCTTTGGCGTGTAACCAATTCCTTATTGGAGTACCATTGTTGTGAAGAGGTATTTTTCTTTTTAGATTAAGATATTTAATTGATTTTGGTACTAGTTTTTCTATATATTGGCCAATACCATAATTATTTGTGGGTCTAACTATAATATAAGGAATATCATATGTTCTAGCCCAAGCCTGAATAAGCATATCTGCCGCCGCTTTTGTGGCAGAATACGGATTGGATGGTTTTAGTATATCTACCTCTGTGTGTGATCCTGAGATTATATCTCCATAAACTTCATCTGTGCTAAAATGCAATAATATAGGTAATCTACCGGTTTCTGTGCGATAACTTCTGATAAGTTCTAAAAGATTATAAACGCCACTGATATTAGACTTTATAAAATCAGTACTATCTACAATACTATTTCCTACATGCGTTTCTGCTGCCGTATTAATAATATAGTCACAATCATACAAAAAATCTATATCATTAATGTCCGCATGAATAAAAGAAAAATTTTTATATCTATTGAATAAGTGTAAAAGTTCTGTATTGGCGGCATATGTAATTTTATCAACACCTTTTACATACCATCCTTTATCAAGACATTTTCTAGTGACATATGATCCTATAAAACCTAAACATCCAGTTATATATACTACTTTTGTACTCATAGACTATAAATCATTACTGGTATATTTAACCAAATATCTTTAATCAGTTCTTCAATAAAATTCCAGTTACCACCGGCCAATCCGCTACCAAACTTAGGAGCGTGAATCTGTACAGTATTTTCTTTATCAAAATTGTTTTTAATATAGGATGCTACAGACATCATACATATAGCCAATGATCCATAGTTGAGCGGCCGGCTATTATTCTTAGAGATAATTCCATTTTGTGCTATCATATTGGCAAAAATTAGTCTATGGTTATGTATTGGATCTTTCATTACTTCAACATATTGTACATATCCCATCCGAGCCTGATTGCCAAGAAGATGAAAATTTTCTTTGACTATCGGATAGTATTTTGATATACCGCCTGTAAATCCTCCGCCAAATACATTAATATTATTGCAAACGTGAGGAACGATGACGCTAGATCCAGCATTTTTTCCACGTACTGTTTGTTCTACAGATGTAAATAGATTATCGTATAAAATTGGTAGCCGATTTTTTGATAGTGTTTTCATATAATGTCCTCCAGCATCCTATTGTATCAGTCGTTATCCAAAAGTCAACTCTTACACCAGACTATGCCATTTATCCAAAGGACATTTTTGATCGGCCCAGGCTAATTTATTTAGAAAAATTCTTTTCTGATTAATATTGCAACCGCATTGTAAACACTCTTGATTGTGCTGATCATAATTATCGCACGTTAAGCAGATACTAAATCGATCATTAATCTGTTGTTGTGTGCTTTTAGGTAAGCCCATACTTATATGCCATACCAGAGATTTGATAAAGGTTTTTAGCCTAATTAGAAATAATATCATTTTTTGGAGTTATATTTAGTGGTATAATATTATTGTCTTTATCTAAGATATATATTGGAGAATGTTCCACTATGCTCTGACTGCTCAACCAAGTTGGAAATCCGGTATTTAATGAGTAGCATAGCTTATTACCATTGGCTTTAAAATCACTGGTTAATAAAAATACCTGGTTTTGATAAGAAAAAGAATCTCCAATATTTAATTCTTCAAGATATTTCATTATTCCAATCTTCCCACAATTCTTCTTCTCTTAAGTCCTCTATCTTTTGCTTCTTTTCTTTTTTTGATTTGGAGAGAAATCTTTGTTCATCAGAAATCTTTTCCCTTTTGGGAAGATTTTTATTGACAAATTTTTGTCGCCTGAAGTCTTTTCTATTATCTTGGTCGTGCATGTGATGTAAAAATTAATATAACCTAATACGATATTATTATACTTGTTTGGAGAGACGTGTCAAGTGATATGTTATTTTTTGCGTATTTTATTGATCCATGGAATAAATTTAGATACTCTTGTATGGCCGCTTTCTTCTTCATACTTTGAGGAAGGAGAATTACGTCCTGATGCCATAACACAAGAATTAATACCAGCTAATTTATTGTCGATAAATAATCCACCACCGCTATCCCCACTAGCAATTAAAAACTCTAAAGAAGTTTTATGGGTGTCTATGTGTCTAACGCTACAAACTAACATATCATCACTAATATAATCTACAATATTGGATCCAGCTCTTTTTTTATTATCACTAGTTTTAGCTCCTGTTCTAAAATTTCCTGTTAAGCCATATCCAGATATACAGCATAATTTACCATCTTCATCGTTCTGATCATATAATTCTGGATAAAATTTAAGATTGAGTGGTTTTTCGGAATATCCTATTGCAATATCGGCTATGCCAAATTTAGATCCAAAGTCTGAGTGAATAGTTACTTCTGACACTGCATATGTTCCACTTTCTAAAATAAAATGACATGATTTTGTATCTTTTACAACATGGGCGGCAGTTAATATAAAATGATCGTCTATCGCCACACCGGATCCACAAAATTTTGTGCCATCTTTATCTATTCCACAAATCTTTCCAACATATGTAAATTTACTGCCATAATCAAGATATTTATCATCTGGAACTGTTGGATCTATCGTGCCCGCTATGACTATTCCTAATATTAAACACCATGATAGTATGGATAAAAAATAGGTTTTCATAATAAGCTCCTACTTTGATTAGGAATTAATAACCAATTTTAATACACCATCTTATCCATTTCTAAATACAATAGAATATCTTTTGGATTTTACTGGTAATATAGAATGTTTCCATTTATAGCGTATTTCATCTTTTAATTGAATCAAACTTTTTGCTGGTATATTTACTTGTATTTTATGATCGTTTAACATAAATTCCATAATAGCATCTGATATTAAGCTGACTATGGTAATAACTGGGCCGCTTTCAATACTATCAACATGTGGTGCTATGGCATTGCCTATTAAGTATTCATTTATAGATACAGAATTAGGTTTTGTTTCTAATAAACCATGAGATACAATTTTATCTGAGATTACTTCTAAATATTCTGGAATTATATCAGATTCTAACTGATTTTTATACGGAATATTAGAGCCGTATCTTTTTATGCTATTTCTAGTGGTTTTATGAATAGGTACTGATGGTATTATATTGGAAAGGATAAACGCTTCTTCTGTTGCATTCAAAAAATTTGGTATTAACACCAAACCATTCTTATATAAATCTATCATCAGAATATTTCAGCCGCTATCAAACATCCTTTAGATACTGCATGAAGCGGATCTTTGGCATGTTTTACTTCTTTAATAGTTAATGGAAAATTATTTGCTACTAATTTTTCAGCAAATTTTTCAATATATCCTTCTGCTTGAGATGTTCCGCCAGCAATAACTATCGTGAGAGGATTTTTAAATTTAGGTAAAGATTTGTGACCATTCAATGCGATAGATAATTGTTTAGTGGTATAATCAATTAATCTATCATAATAAGCGGACACGGCACCTAAAATTGGATTTTCATTGGGCTCACCTATTTTAAAACCACCGCCCTCTTTCTCTGCCTGAACAACGCTGTCTGGTTCTCCGGTGGCTACAGCACTCATACGATCAACCCAATCTCCAGATTTTGTTGTACTAAAGACAACGGTTGGTTCGCCGTTTAGCATTACGCAAACATTAGTCATTCCAGCCCCGCAACTAATAGCAATGCCGGTATATTCGTCATTCTCTAATTCCGCATAACATAATGCTTCGGCTTCATTAATAGCACGAGCATTATATCCGCATTCTGATAAAATCGTTTTAACAACATCTTCATGATAACCAACGTCAAAATCTTCATCCTCTTGGTCTACTGGTTGTGCAGGAATACAGAACGCTAATTTTTCATTTGGCTCTGATGCTGTGCCGACTACTTCTTTTAAAATAAATGCCAGTATTCTTTTTGCGTCTTTTTCTTTTGAGGACACTACGCCCTTGTACATTGGTCTTTTAGCGGTATCATTACGTTCTATGGCTTTTTCAATGGCATCTTTGCCTAAGAGGATAAAACTACCGTCGCTATCTTTGATAAAGACTTTACCAGCAAGACCTTTTTCAATCATTTTTGTAGCAACTGGCGTAGTGGGTTTGATTATATAAAAGGCATCCCTGAAATCCTTATATTCAACAGTACCATCGGATATGTGTGTTGATAATACTATAAAACTTGTTCCGACATCTAAACCTTTTGACATAATTTACCCTTTCATGAATATTGGTATAATTATTTACACCACAAATAGCCTATTTTTTAAGATTTTTTAGTTTATTGATAGAAGATGATATCTGCTCGGTTGATTGTGTGGTGTCGCCCAACTTATCATATTTTTTCTCCAGATTATCTGTTTTGATATCAACAACGTATCTTGTATCATCAATAGATATATTGTTTTGTGCTGTTTTATTTTTCTGCTGAAAGAAAGATTGTGTTTGATTATGGCTTTGCACAGATAGAAAAATTCTCCCGCACAATAATCCTAAAACAAAAACAAAAAAATTCAGAACTAAAAGTATTAGAACTATAATAGTATTATCTGTCATTTTGAAACCACTTTATAAATTTTTCTTTGGTTGTATATCCACGAGTTCTTCTAATTTGAATTCTTTTTCTAAGAATACAATAATCAGGAATAGTTTTTACTTGATATTCTTTTGCTAGTTCTTTATTAGAATCAAGATCCAAATAACAGACTATTGTATCACTAACCATGTCCGGACTATCGGTAATATCTTTTTTCATCACTTGACACTGTTTGCACCAATCGGCAGTAAACACAACCAATATTTGTTTATTAGAGTGTTCTGATAATGCTATAGCATCCAACATATCGTGTACAAAAACAGGAGGTTCAGCATTTAGTGTAATAGTTAAAAAACAGAATATTATCATTCCTAATAATATTGATTTCATTTTTTATCTCCTATGATTCGACCCTTTGGAGTTCTAATAACAAACTTCTCTCTTATTAGGTATGGTTCTATGCTGTTCTCGATTGTTTCTATTGCAATTCCTGTCATCGAAGATATACTTTTAAGTCCTAGCGGATTTCCTCTAGATTTTTGTAATACTTCTAAATATAGTCTATCATAGACATCTAATCCTCTACTATCAATACCCTGACTATTAAAAATTTCATCAATATCTATGTTTTTATTTTTACAAAATGCGGTGTAGTTCTTGTACCATTGTAGTCTAGCATTAAGAATTCGCGGTGTGCCTTTGCTTCTTTTCGCTATTTCCAATAGATCATTATCTTGTAACATTAGTCCGAACTTTTTTGCGTTCAATCCTGCTAGTTTGGCTAAATCATCTGTAGTATAAAAGGATAAATGCTCTTTTATTGTAAATCTATCATAGAATGGTTGACTCAAACTTCCGCCACTAGTTGTCGCACCAACCAATGTGAACATAGGAAGATCTATAGATTCTGGTTTGGAATCTACAGTAATGTTGAGTACAAAATCTTCCATAACAGGATAAAGAAATTCTTCTACTATTTTAGGTAATCTATGAATTTCATCTATGAATAAAACTGATCTTGGGGCTATGCCCATGAGATATGGTAGAAGATTTTTAATACTCCGAATACTAGCGGCATTGAGAGTGTATAAATTAGTATTGAGTTCGTTGGCTATAGAACTCGCTATGGTTGTTTTACCTAGCCCCGGCGGGCCGTCTATTAAAACATGAGGCATCACACTGTCTGTATTTAAACAGCCACACACCATAATTTTTAAGCGATTGACAACATCTGTTTGGCCGATAATATGTTCAAATTTTGATGGTCTGATTACATTAGTTGACATTCTGACTCCTTAGTGATTCCAATATTTGTTTGACTAAACCAATAGCGTCGTTTTGTGGGCATTTAGAATATGATGTTTTTGACATATCTATTGCTTCTTTTTTTGTAAAACCATAAGTAATGAGCGTTGGAACAATTTGATCTAGTAATTCATTCGGTATAATCTCTACTTTAGGTTTCATATCAATGGGTTTTTGCTCCTGTTCTATTTGTTTTATAGGAGGAGTAGTTTTTTTATGAAATATGAGTTTAAAACCCGTAACTCTTTTAACACCAAATATATGTCCGCAATCGCACACAACTTTAAATTTTTTAGTTGATGCTTCATTAATTGATAACCAATGCTTTTGACCGCATTGTTTACATACATAGTTTAAATGTATATCGTATTCAATCGGTTTCTGGCGATTCTGTATCTTTTTTGATGTTTTCTTTATACTCATCTGTTATCCAAAATACAAAGTCATTTGTTTTATCATCATATGCTGTTTCGACCAAACCTTTGTTTACTAAACCATTGAGTATATTACTCACAAGCCTATCATTTAGAG